>LXOW01349943.1_pt1 | contig 17463 bp, 17 predicted proteins | sample 1368591 | NCBI WGS metagenome assembly LXOW01 (sample SAMN04884650, study PRJNA319009) | bovine gut metagenome | isolation source: Cow rumen | host: Bos taurus | place: Italy: Legnaro (PD) | collected 2014-07-09 | reverse complement strand
CGTAGCAAAAATTGTTTTCTGGGGTATTCCAGATAAAGCAATATATGTTGAATTTAACAGAGCAAAACTCTCAAATCTTAAAATACCCCAAACAGCGCTATTTCAAACCCTTTCCAGTAGCAATATGATCGAAGATGCTGGCGCTGTAAAAATAGAAGACGAGTATAGCCGCTTCCGAATTACAGGGGCTATTAACGGAGTTGAAGCCATACAAAACCTTTATGTAGCCGCAAGCGATGGAAGTTTATTTAAAATCAGCGATATCGCAGAAGTCAAACGTGGTCATACAGAGCCTTCAAACCAGATTATGACTTTTAACGGCAAACCTGCTATTGGCATAGGTATATCTACAGTAGATNNACAGCGAATTAAAGAAATGGAAAACAGCCGACCACTTGGAATGAGAATAAATCACATAAATTTCCAATCAGATATTGTTAAAAATTCGCTAAAAACTTTTATTGTTAACCTTATAGAAGCTGTTGCGATTGTTATTGGAATTCTGTTTATAACAATGGGCTGGCAAGCTGGAATTGTTATTGGAATAACATTAATTCTTATTATTCTTGGAACTTTTATAGTAATGCTTGTTCAAGGAATAGACATGCAAATGGTTTCTCTTGGAGCTTTAATAATTGCCCTTGGCATGTTGGTAGACAATGCTATTGTAATAGTAGACGGCTACCTTGTTAAAACTGCTCGAGGTTCTGGCCCTAAAAGCGCTCTTAAAGATATAGCTAATGAAACTCAGCTACCTTTGTTAGGTGCCACATTTGTCGCAATATGTGCTTTTCTAGCCGTAGGCTTCAACGAAGGGAACGTTGGAGAATTCTGTCGTTCCCTATTTGACGTTATCAATATATCGCTTTTATTAAGTTGGATTATGGCATTGGTTTTTACTCCCCTACTCTGTCTAGTTTTTATCAAGCCTCAACCAATAATCGATGAAAGCAAAGATGTTTACGGCGGTAAATTCTACAAATTGTTCGATAAAAGTCTTAGGTTTTGTCTTGAGTTCAAATGGAGTGTTCTTATTTTAATGTGCATTTTATTAATAGTTTCTATTGTAAAATATGCAAATTTACCTAAGACGTTCTTCCCCGATTCCACCAGACCACAATTCTATATTGATTATTGGAGAAATCAGGCAAGCCATATAGATGAAACACAAAAAGATATCACTGAAATTGCCTCTTATATAAAAACTCTTCCAGGAGTTACAACTACTGCTACATTTGCAGGAGAAGGCACAATCAGATTCTTGCTCAGCTATGACTATAACAGCCCAACTTCTGATTACGGACAAATTATAGTAGACGTTGATGACTATACTAAAATCGCAAGTTTAACTTCTCATCTAAATAAATACATTCGAGAAAGATATCCAAGTTCTGACCCTAAAATAATGAAATTTGTTGATACAAAAGCAATTCCATTTACCGTTGAAGCTCGATTTAGAGGCCCTGACGAAAATATTTTAAGAACTCTTGCGGAAAAAGCTAAAACAATCTTGCGTAATTCTGGAAATGCCATAAATATACGAGACGATTGGAGAGCTCCAGTTAAAGCAAATAAACTTACTTATTCAGAAATTAAAGGCAGACGAACTGGAATAACAAGAAAAGACTTAGCTCAAGCCGTTAAATGGAACTTTAACGGAATAACATGCGGTGTTTTGAGAGAAAACAATCAGCTTATTCCTATCATTTCACGCCCAATAGAAGAAGAAAGGCAAAATATAACACAACTGGAAAACATACGTGTTTGGAGCAGCACAACAGGAAAAAGCTATTCGCTTGCACAAGTTTGCGATGATGTTCAAACTATTTGGGAAGATCACCAGATACGCCACAGAGACAGAGTTCCCACAATAACCGTTCAATGTTCACAAATAAATGGCACAGCTTCAGACTTAAGAGAAGCTGTTAAAAAACAAATTGAAAGCATAGAACTGCCGCCGCTTTATTCCCTAGAATGGGGCGGAGAATATGAAGAAAACGAAAAAGCTCAGGCAAAGATTAGGCAATTATTCCCAATAAGCATTATAATAATGTTTTTAATAGTAGCTTCGCTGTTCAGAACAGCAAGAGAAACTTTTACAGCCTTTTCTATTTTGCCATTTGCCATAATAGGAGTTGTTGCTGGGTTAAATCTATTAGGTTTGCCTTTTGGCTTCTTAGCAATATTAGGTTTCTTAGGTCTTTCAGGTATGTTGTTGAAAAACTCTATTGTGCTTCTTGATCAAATAAACCTTGAATTAAAAAATGGAAAAACCAGATACGAAGCAATAATTTCATCAACAATAAGCCGTTTGCGACCTGTAACAATGGCTGCTGGAACAACAATTCTAGGTGTTGCGCCACTTCTGTCCGACGCATTCTATAATGCTATGGCAGCTACAATTATGTTCGGTCTGCTAGGAGCAACATTAATGACACTGCTTGTGGTTCCAGTAGTTTACTCTATACTTTTTAACGTAAAACAAAAGTAAAATTCATATTANNGATTTAAAAAAATTATTAAATAGATGTTAAAACGATTCTGAATCCCAAATCAATAAACTTATATATAGGATCTATTATTATTCGTCTAGCTGAACGATGATACATAGCGTAATCGCCCCAACTTGCACCTCTAAATACACGTTTAGTGCTTTTTTGTGGACCTAGTGGATCAACAACATCATCGCTTGGATAATTACCATACCAATCTCTAACCCATTCCCATACGTTTCCATGCATATCGTATATTCCCCATGCATTTGGTTTTTTCAGACCAACAGGATGTGGCTTCTTATCTGAATTTTCGTAATACCACGAAACTTCATCAAGATTGAGACATTTTCCAGTTCTTGTGGTCAAATTTTTACCACTGTTCAACTGTGTTTCAGTTCCTGCCCTGCAAGCGTATTCCCATTGTGCTTCCGTTGGCAAATCAAACCTGTATCCTTGAGGCAAACTTGATTTATACTTTTCATTAANNCCTAGCATCTTCCCATGAAACATTATCAACTGGGTTATTTTCAAATTTAAAATATGATGGATTTACCCCCATAATAGCCTGATACTGAGCTTGAGTAATTTCGTATTTGCTTATTTGAAAAGGCTTAGTAATTGTAACTTTATGCTGAGACTCATTTTTATACCTTGCGTCTTCATCTAGTGGACTTCCCATTTTAAAGCTCCCAGCCGGGCAAGTAACCATTTCTATTCTAGTTTCAGACAAAGATTCGTCTATTAAAGCAAACAAATCATTTTTTTCTTGAGAATATCCAAACGAAACACATAATAAAAGTAATATTGCCGTCAAATCAAAAATTTTTAATATTTTAGACATAAACCCTAATTCCTCTTTTGTTATTTACATAAAAAAATAATTCTTGAATTATTTATTCTTTTATGTAAAATAATGCGTAACAGAAAAAATAGAAAATACGTAATATATATAACATAAAAAAAAATAAAGATACAGGTTCATGAATAATAAGGGTATAACTCTAATAGAGATTACTATTGCTACACTTATTTTAGCAAGCGTTGTAGTTCCTATATCATCATTAATGGGTTTTGGCGGCAAAGCAACTACTAAGGATGCCAAGCGTATTGCCGCAATTCAAATTCTAGACAAAACCATGCGTCAAGTTTTAGCACAGCCATTCTCTGAAATAGCAAATCTGACTAAAAAAACAGAAATGAAATATAATGGTAATATTTGCAACAACAAAATTTTACTTGGTACAGTTTATTCAGAAGTAAATCCAGGCAAAAGCGGCAATGGTTTTAAATATGATGTTGAACTTAGAACCATCTACAAACCTGTATCTTTTTCATACAAACCCATTGAAGTTTGGAAAGAAGGTTTCGATGAAAAAAAGCCAAAGCTTAAATATTTCGGAAATACAGAAACAATTAGTCTTGATAAAAGCGTTATAGAACTTAAATTAATCGTTAAATGGGAAGAAAATAAAAACAAAGTAACAAATTCAATATCAGCAAAATCATATATGGCAGATTTATCAAGGAAATCGATATATGAATAAATCAAAACGTTCAGGCATGGCATTATTAATTGTAATGATTTTCGCAACGTCTTTGCTTATCTTTGCAGGTGCTTATCTTTCTTCTTTTTCTAATCAAAGCAATCAAAACAATATAGAATTAGGAGCTATTCAGGCAGATTTACTGTCTGAAGGTATAACACAAATAGCAATGCTAAAAATAAAAGAATTACCAGCACCATTATACTATGCTGCTTTATGTAAAAAAGCTCCAGAAGGTGGCGATGAACCATACGACACATATTGTTCCGATAAATCTTTAAATGGAAGCGTAAAATCATCAGAAGGATTTACAGCTAATTATTCAACAACAATTCAATGTCTGCCAACTAAACTTCACGAAAACATAAACGCCAAAGTAACTGTAGTAGTATCTCTTACCCGAAAAGACAAACAGAATNNAGACAACTTGCGAAATAATAATGCTTATACTCTTGTAGAAATACTTATTGCTGTATCTTTACTGTCATTAATAATTATTTCTTCATTTTCTTTATATAAGTATACAACAAAAAATTTTCAAATCGGTTCATGGAGATTAGAAGAAGGCAAAAGACTTCAACATCTTAACTCTGAGTTAACAAGAGATTTATCTCGTGTTCCGCCATTTATTTCAAGTATTACAGAAACAGGAGAAGTAACAATAAAAAAACATACACCTATTTTTATAAATAAACTTTGTTTCAGCTTAGACCCAACAAAGCCTAAATTTATAAATATAGGAAATGCAAATAAATGGAATTGCTTAATGGCTTTTAGTATTGCCACACAACATATAGACGGTTCAACGCTTTTTGGAACCGAAGAAGTAAAAGGAAAATGGTGCGGAATTGCCTTATGGGNNAGAGATGGAAAACATTCTATATTTACATCAGTGCCTACTCAACTTCCAGCTGCTATAGATTATCCAGGACCAGATATAATAGGAACTGGATTAGATATAGAACCAGATAACTCACGCAATTTAAATCGAATTACTGATACAAACGCTGAAGAAATAAGTATTGTAGGTTACGGATCAGATAATGAATCAAACAGTGATAGTAATAACCACAATGTTAATTCATTAGAAATAACAATAAAGAGCATTAGACGAGAAAGAAACAGAACAACAAATACAGGTTTATCTCAAAAAGTTTTAGTAAAACTTGCTTCAGGAACCTCTGTTGTAACATTCTAAATGGAGATTTATCTAAATGTACAGCACTAAAATGATAAAGCTTAGTTTTTATATTATACTGTTATTTATGCTTATTATTTCATCAGAAGCAAAATCTCAGGGAAATTATTTCGGATACGTTAATGCACAAAACTTAATTCTTTTGCATCCATTAATGCAACAATATGATGTTAAAACANNAGACATTGATTCTTTTTTAAATAGATTAAGAGCATCAAAAGCAAGCTTAGAAGAAAAAATAAAAAAACTTGAAAAAGATTATTCGCAAAAAATCGTAGGCAAAAGCTTGGTTGCTCAAAAACAATGGTTTGTATTCTGGAAGCGCAGAGAATATTTAAAAATTCAATGTGATTTAATCAGTGAAGCAATAGAACAAGCAAGTCATGAAGGAGATTATTTTATGAATATGCCTTCACTAACTACTATATTTCCTGTTACCAAAGCTGTTGCTCAAAGCATCACAGATGTACTAGAAAATTTAAAAAATCGCTATAATCTTGGAGTTGTATTCGATACTTCTGCATTTATTCGCTACCATAAAGGAACATTTGAAACAATAACAAAAAAGGACAACATCCATCAACAAATATGGAGAGGTGCAACTTTTCCCAAAAATGAAATTAACGATGCATCGCTTAAAATGATGAGTAAAATTCAGGAAAGTTTTCCGCATTTAAAAGATCACCCTTTTCTTGCTGGAGCTAAAAATCTAAATAAAGAAGCTGCAAATTTAATAAACTCTATTACAAGTGACTCAGAAAAACTTAATATCGAATAACGAGGGATTAGAATGAAAAAATTTTATTTGATTTTATTATTTTTAATTTATGTTTTACCTTCTAACGCCGCCCCCGCAATGTATTCAGTTGATTACAAACTATGCATAGCTCTTCATCCTTTAATGGGTAATTACGATATAGTTTTAGGCAGACATTTACGAAACGATGTAAATTTTGACGATTTTGCCACAGAAAAAGCTGTTGACGCAAAAATACATGAATTATCAATAAAAGCTGAAGAAAAATCTTCTCAAATTCGCAGTCAGTTATACAAAATGGAAACAGAGTTAGCAACTCTAGAAAACAAAGCAGATCCAAACAATACATCATATACAAAAAAAATAAACAGTTTGAGAGATCAGATAGCCTCACTGGAAGCACAAAATCAACAAATATGGGATGATACTCTTAATCCAAGATATTATACAAGAGAGCAATCAAATCAAATAGTTGCAAATGTGTTAAAAGAAATCGACTCAATAATACAGAGTCTTTCATTAAAATTAGGTGGCGCAATCATAATAGACAGCGATTATCAGGCAATACAACCAATTACAAAAAGAATTACAGATATAAGATCAGCCGGAAGTTCCCCACTTGCAATAAAAATATACCAAAGCGTATTAAATGCAGCTCCAAGAATTGATATAGAAAAAGCTTTTGAACACAGTCCAGATTTAGCCATGTATAGAGCCAGTTATAATAGATTTTATGATGAAGATCTAGATAAAAATATAATAGCTCAAATTTCAAGAAGTCCATTATTTAGAAGTACTCCTGGAATAAGTGGGCGCTTGGTTTTAGTTGGCAGCAAAGATTTCGATTTAACTACACAAGTTGTAGAAAAAATATTACAAAAATACAGAATTAAACAAGATACAATTAATCGTATTCTTGCACAAATAAAATAGGAGAAATGTTATGAAAAAATTATATCTTTTTATTCTTATTTTTTGCGTTTCACAGCAGTTATTTGCGCAAGATGAATTAAGAGTTGAATACAGAAGAAACGGTGAATGTTATCTGTTAATAGGCAATAAAGATGCTACTAACAGAGGTGTATATAGATTAAATAACCCAGCAAATGAAGGTGGCGTAGATATAGGCTACCTATACGACCCTGGTGAAAGCTATGGCATTTATGTTGACTTGAAAAGACAAGTTTATAATTTCTATTCTGAAACAGAAAACACAGCTACTTATAAAGACAGATTAATAAAAAGGCTATTAAAAAAACCTAACGACCCAGATCGATGGGGATTATTCGGAGCCCATTGCGATACCAGAGTCGGATATAACAGAAACGGGGTCGGAAGAAACAGACAGCATGATGATATATACACAACTGTCGGCAAAATGGGTTACGCTAATACTTCCCAAGGTACCCCAAAAGAAACAAACGCATCTTTAGAATGGAATGTTGCTTGGGAATGGGCAGGACACGTAAAAAAACAAGGCGAAGACTCAGCAAGAAATAAAGTTATGCGTGAAGGAAGAGAATATACTGTACCAGGTGGAGCAACTTATAATGCTTGGCTCTTTAAAAAGACTTGGAGAAAATGTGGATGTTGTAATTATTCTGCAAACGACTGGTATTGGCTTAATTTTGTAAATGTTGACGATGAAGGTTATGGAAAAATCCCCAATGACTCCTGGTGGCAGTCACGTGATCCAGATACAGTTGTTAACCCAAGTTGGGTAAATAGAAAAGGCAACATTATATATTGGGATACAGTAAGTTTTATAGATACTAACTACTATTTAAAGAGGTGGGATAAAGCTTCTAGAGGTGTAGGCAAAGGTAAAACTAGCGAATTTGTAAAAATCAATGGAACGCTTGGTAAACAAATAGTAGGTATGTCTTATGCTGAAAATGTTATACGTTCACAAATATCAGCCTGTATGAATATTTCATGCGTAAATGGAAGTCGTCCGCTACAGTTCGATGCTGTAAAACAACTTGTGAGTTTAACTAGATCAACTTATGAAAGAACTTATGTTTTCACTAGATCAGACGTAAGCGACGCAAAAGACGCAAAACTAATGAAAGACGGCTCTGAAGTTAATCTCAATAGCAACAACTTACATATAATAGGAAAAGAATACGCTAATAACGCCAGATGGGTAGGAGCTTCAACTAAAAGTTCAGGCAGCGATTTCATTTATTTGCTTGGTAACAAACTTATAGAAAAATGGCTTGATGATTACAATATAAACCACAATGCAATGGATTTAAACGCAGTTGTTGTATCAGACCAATGGTGGCTTGATGGCGGAATTGTTTACGCTTATGACAAAAATAGTAACCGTGTTTATCAATTTGTAAGAGATGATAAATCATCTGGAAAATGTAAAAATACTCCTGTTTCTTTTAAAATTGGGAACAATGTTGACTCAATCGGTGTTGATGGAGACGGCAATCTATTCTTTACAAAGACAACAAGAGATCCATCTTCTACAAATGGTTTTGACACAAACAGAAAAAAATATGCTGTTTCATATTCATTAGACTCAACAGCCGACCATAATGGTTATTGGAATGGTATAATGACATTCAAACAATCTAAAAATAAAACAGTATATAAACGTGATTACGGTGTTTCTTCGGAAGTTGAATATTCTTCTGTTATGGGAAATGTAAACATAGGAAACAGATATTATAACAGGAGTTTTAAACTCCCCGCCAGTGTTGTATCATCAATGGGTATTCCATTAAATTCAAGCAATACAAGCAATATAAGTAAAATTCTTCAAAACAGCCCATCTTTCTATGGTTCTTACAGTCCCACAAATTCTGATACTCAAGATCCTGAACAGAACACATTTTTAGGTGTTATAAATGTAGCTAAACCACCTTCTGTAGAGAAGCCAAATAGTAAACTTGCCGTTGTTGATATCGTAGGCATAGAAGCAACTAATCCAGCCTTTAAATTTCTTACAGATGAAGTAGACCAAGGGTTATATACTTTTAAAGTTGAAAACGCTCCCTATTGGCTCGGCAGAAACAATGTAACAACACCAGGCAAAGATCGTTGGAAAGGCGACGAAAATAATAACAGCACAGTCGGTGGATTTGTTTCCAGCTTAAGAAATACTTCTGGTTCTTCTTCATCCTCACCCCAAGTATTATACACATGGACAATATACAAAATATCTGATGCTTTTGGTAACGTTCCTCAAACAGTAACTACTCCTGTTAGAGTTTCTGTTGATTCTACATCACCACAAACTAAGCACTATTTTACTGCTGGAACTTATCAAATTCTTTGTTCAGCAAAATATCAGTATTTCAATTATAATGCATTGCCATATCCTTCAACGGTTGAAATGTTAGACAGCGTAATTGCTCCAAGTGCAGATTCTTACGCAAATGCTGAAGCAGCTCCAGTAGACCCATATATTACCAAAGAACATTATCCAGGGTTGCAACCAATACCTGCAAATACAGCCTGCACTATCCTCAATGTTAATAGGCAATCAATGCCTCCTTCAGGAAAAACGGTCGATATTCAAATGTTAGCAAACAATACTTGGAAAGACCCAGAAGTAAAAGGTAATATAAAATATCACATAGTCAACGAAAAAGAATTTCACAAATATAGACTAAAAGGGACAGATAGCGATTATTTGCCCGAATTATATAAACTTCCTACTATTAAAGACAGCAATATGGTTAAAGGTTCTTTAAAATGGGTAGATAACATGAAAGTTCAGTATGAATGGATTCTACATTTAACATTACCTGATGGCTCAACCTACCCAGCTCAGGAACAAGCATTCGAAAGTAAAGCTACAAATTCTGGGAATACAAGCTTTAAATGGAACAATAATGAAGCTTCAGAATTCCAAAACCAATTTCCAACAGACCCTGTATTCGGTGAATTAACTTGTAAAGCTTACAGAAGCTGGGAATATGAACAAAGCCAGTATTCTGCAGACGGAGATTTTGAAGGAACAGAAATAATATCAGATTCCATAGAATTTACAGGTTCAGTTAAAATTCTGGTTTTAGATATTAATCCACCNNTTTAGGCAATACAGGTGGTCTAGTTACAGAAAAAATAACAGCTAACGTAAAAGATAAAAATGGAAATACTATTTCTTTTACAAACCCATCTCAATTTACTATAGTTGTAAGAGACAACAATAGATATTCAAATATGAATAATCTTGCTGAAGTTGATGAAAAGAAACGTAAACACAATCGACAAATCAATACATCTGCAACTCTGTTTTTTGAAAAACTTAACAAAAATAATAGCTCCAAAAAGCTATTCCCAAGTACAAATATGTATCAAGCTGCCGCAACAGAATCTAATAATCAGTATATTAAATATTTTTCAAGTCCTGGCGTAAAATTCTGTAGCGATAATACAATTTCTACAACGTATAAACTAAAACGTTCACCAAAGACTTATGCAGCAGGTGATGATTATGGTTACATCGTATATACATTTAATGTATCAGATTGGAAATATATTCAAGATAATACAAATGTTAATACTTTCGAAGATACCAACAGATGGCCGACCACATTGGCAAACAATTCACCTAACTATAATAATGTAGGGGAAGGTGTGAATAACTCTCATAAAGGATATGCCGTAATGTTCCAGGCAAGAGATAGTTCAGGAAATGTATCTAATAAAGTCCACATAGGCAATGTTTGGATTAGAGACAATATTCCACCTATTGTTTATGGTGAATTTAGAAAATATACAGATGCTATAAACAGTTGGCAAATTCAACCATTCGATATAAGTAATTATATTAATAAAAAAGAATGGCAAAAACTGAACTATCTGACAAACTATAAAGTTAAAAAGAATTTCAAATACGACATTATTAATTTGGATGGAATTCCAACAAGCGATATATTAACTACAAATCCAGGAAAAAATACTCTAGATAACGCAAAACCTTCACTTGTTCTAGAAGGAACGGAAATATTCTTAAGAACAAGAGCTGTAGACAACATTGGAGTCCCAGACCAAAGTAAAGAAGAATTACCATTCATAAAAGTAACTGGTCCTGCTGGTTTATTCTCAGAAGCTAATTCACCGCAATTAGGCGGAGGTCAGGGAATTAAATCTATTAAAGACAATGACTTACGTCTTTTATTACAGCGACCTGGAGTTTATGACGTATATCTAGAAGGAAGAGATACAGCTTTAGACTTCGATGGTACACCTAAATATAATACAACAACGGTTAAATTTGGAATTATAACAGCTCCAGTTATTTCAAATATTAGAGCTATTGATAAAACAAACATACCGTTTAACTAATAATGCTTAATAAAAAAATAATTATTGCAATAATAATAAGTATTTTTATAGCAGCTAACTCCAATGCGTGCACAGAATATGCGCACCTTTGGAGACCTGTTATAGAAAACAGACAAAAGTTTAATAGTCCTAATGCAATAAATTATTTTTTAAGGAAAATAATATTTGATCAATTAAAAATAGAAAATAAATCAATAAATATCAGTATAAACCCTAGTTCAAACCTAACTGACGAACATAAACAAAATTTAATCGAAGCAGTAAAATTAATAGACCAATCAAATATAAAATACAGTGAAAGCAATACGCCTTTCTCAGAAAAAATAGATAGTGAAATACTTATATATTTAGATTTTGTTAATCCAGAAAAAGTCACTTATTTTTGGAGAGATGAAAACCTTCCTCCTATAAATATATTAAAATATGGTGAACTAGAAACATCATCAATAAGAATACTTGTAATTTCTAGTAAAGATAATAGTATTCTGTTAATAGATGAAATACCCTTCAAGCATCTGCTAGAAAATGACTTTATTATTCCATCATGGATGTCTATAGGCGGGGTATGGATACGCAAAATTGCTCACCAAATGTTCGATCAGAAAGATAATTATGAGTGGTATATAACCCCACCCCGTGGTGAAGAAGACCTTAATACAATTCCAAGCGGAGTTAAAAGAATATATTACAGCGATATACCAGATAAAAATGTAACTTTGATTAGTATACCATTACCTGATAATTCAAATATAGATAAAAACATCACAGAAACAGAAGAATCTAATTAAGAGTATATATTTATTTACTTTTAACTTTACAACCCTATTTTTAATAATATCATTATAATAAATATATACTTTGCTTTTTAAAAAGAGGAATAAAGTTATGATTGAAAACAAACCTGTGATTGGAATCGCTTATTCTGATTGTGCTTTAAGAGACAACGAAATGCGTATTCGCACCTACGTTTCCAGAAAATATTATCATGCAGTTCAGCGTTCTGGCGGTATAGCATTACTTATTCCTGCGCCTTATACAGACAGTTTTTCAAGCGATGAAGAAAAGCAAAAAATAAATATTGAACATTCAAAAGCATACCTAAAATTAGTCGATGGAATTATTTTCGCAGGCGGCGAAGACATAGACCCAGCTTATCAAAATGAAGACCCCTCCCCTATGCTTGGCTCGACAAACCCATTTAGAGATGAATTTGAAGTAACCTTGTGCCAAGAAGCTTATAACCAAGAAAAAAGCATGTTAGGAATATGTAGAGGCATTCAGCTTATGGCAATAGCTCTTGGCGGAAGCATTTATCAAGACATAAGCAAAATAGAAAAAGTTAAACACTCTCAACTAGCTCCTCGCTGGCAACCTTCTCATAGAATTATTTTATCAGATGATAGCGTATTAAGTAAGTGTAATGATTCCTCTCAAATTATGGTAAATTCTTTTCATCACCAAGCGGTAAAAGAGTTGCCAGAGGGTTTTAAAGTTGTCGCAAAAGCAAGCGATGGGATTATAGAAGCTATAGAGGCTAAAAATGGAAAAGGCTTCTGTCTAGGTGTTCAATGGCACCCAGAAGAAACCTTCAATACTTACGAATTTAGCAGAAAAATATTTAGCTGGTTTATAAACAAAGCAAATATTTAAACATTTTGCCTTAATATATCATTTTTTGTTAAAAGATATAAACAATATTGATTTATGCTTATTCCTTCTTTTACAGAATGTTCAGCTAGGCTTCTATGAAGACTCTTAGGTATTTTTAGATAAAACTCCCCAGTATATTTTTCGCTGTAAATATCATTATCAGGCTCTTTTATATCTACTCCATCCTCTAGTGCTGCGACAAACCATTCATTCTTAGCCTGCTGAGCATTTGCTATAGCCTGTTCTAATGTATCTGAACATGTTAAGCATCCAGGCAAATCAGGATATAATGCGACATATCCTCCTTCTTCTGTATCTGGAATAATTTCTAATCTATATGGTAAAGAAAGATAATAACTTAAATCTTTAGTCATTACTATCACCCTCATCTATAATTTTCTTTAACATAACAATATATACTTTCTTAATAGGTTCATGTTTAGGTATTGTAATTGGATTATGTTTAACCTTTCTAAAAGTATAATGACTGCTCCCACTTTTAGGAGAGCTCATTATGTATCCATAAGCCTCTAAGATTTTCTTAATTTCTTCAAAACGCAAATCATTTGATAAATTATGTATTCTGTTTAATAATTTCTCAAATTTTGACATATATTTTATATCAAACTAAATCTGTATTGCAGCTTATAAACTGAACGCCTTTGATTTTTTGTACGTTTGCTATTATTTTATCCATATCTTGGTCGTTTGCGGTTTGAATTATAGCTTTTACTTCTATGGTGTTATCATGAATATTTTTTGCAAAACTAATATTTTTAAGAGAGATTTTAAACTCTTTTAAACTATTTTTTATTTCTTCAACAAAACAATAATGATCTATTCCTTTTATTACAATGGTTCTGTTTGTTCGTTCACGAATAAATCTTTTTTCAACTCTGTTTAACACTATTAAAGTAAACAAAAGAATCAATGTTCCAGCTAAGGCAGAAATAAACAGTCCAGAACCGCATGACATACCTATTGCTGTGGTAGTCCAAATAGATGCAGCAGTCGTTAAACCTCTCACACCGCCACCATATTTAAAAATAGCTCCAGCGCCTAAGAAACCTACTCCAGAAACAACTTGAGCTGCTAAACGCTCAGCGTCTCCACCATGTTCTCCATAATATGAAGAATTTATAGATAAACACATAATAAAACAAGAACCCATACAAAGTATTATATGCGTTCTCAAACCTGCTGGTTGACCGTGGTATTCTCTTTCTAACCCTATTAAACTACCTAGAATTGCTGAAATAATCACTCTTAATATAATAATAGTTTCTGGAAGCCGACTCCCAACAATCTCGGTCATTTGGGTAATATCTTCTATGCTCAATTTAACAAACCTTTCCAAACATTATATACTTTTTTATAAAAAATGCGTAAAAGTTATTTTATCAAATTTTCTTTTTTTATTCAAATTTTAATTGAATTATAGACAGCTAATTTGTATTAACGTAAGCTCAACATACAGATAGTATCTGTATTATAAACAGCTAGCTGAGCTTTGGAAGAATGTATATGCAAAAAAATAAAACAGCTGCTACAACAGCTACAATAAGAACAGCTTTCATTAATTCACCAGCTATAGTTGGATTAATATCTTTAGAGGCAAACTTATAACCGCCTTTGTAATCATCAACAACTTCTAAAGCTTTGCCTTCATCAGCTATTACAACAGGAATATTTAAATACTTACCTAATGACTTAACAAATTTTCTTGAAATTTCATCCGAATCTATTTTATCAGAGTAAGGTCCAAACACTATTTTTTTACCTTTTTTTGTTAAAAAAACAATACCTGTTTTTTCAACACAACCATCTATTGCACTTGTTTCTTTTGTTTGAATTCTTTCTTTTCCTTGCAAAAAATAAAATAAAGATAACCAAAGACTACCTTTAATTCCCCTTGTTAACGGTTTTCCTCTTACATGGTCTACGCCTATTTGTTTAATATCTGACAATTCTATAGAACCTGTCCTAAAAAAAACAAACGATCCTAATCTGTATTCTTGGCAAATTCTATTCTCTGAAATATTAAATACAGAAAGGCAATTTAATAATCTAAATATTACTATTCCCAATATAGATAAACAAACGCCAAGCATTATATGAACAATATTCTTTTTTTCTTCCTCAAAAGGAATTAATCCAGCAAATATTAAGCCAAAGCACTGAATATGTAAATAAGTTTCGTTTTCTATGGTAAGTTTCAAGCCATCATAGCTTACTGTTCTTAATGACGATAGAGAAGTTAATAATTCTCTATTTTCATTATTATTTTTTGTTTCGTTTTTATTAGATTGAGTATTTAAACCTTGTTGCCTATCTAACGAATTATTTATCGACTTACTTATTTTTGTTTCGTTTTTTAANNGTAGTATTCTCAGTATTTGCCATATTATCTTTTTTAACATAAGTATTAAGTTCTTGAGGTGCTTTTACGGCAATTTCCTGTTGGTTAGTTGAACTACTAAGATTTTGGATTTTTTTATCTTCAGTTTCATTTGCAAACGCAGTTTCAGCATCTTTGATAAGCTGTTGTGAAGTTTGTAATTGTTTTAACCTAACAGCTAATTTTTCAGAGATCGTTTCTAAAATTTCTTGCATTAGTTTAGATTCTACTGTTTTGTTTGTCCTAGAAAACTTATATATTTTATATAAAATATCTTTATCTGGATTAGAAGCTAATACATCACAAATACTTTTTATTAAATCATTATTTTTTTCTTTTTCTAAAGCTAAAAGAAGTGGTTCCTTGACTATACTAAAATCAACTAACAATGCAGTAGAAACACCTATAGCCCGCTGATTAACGTTTTCAGACGTTATCATATCCAACAAAACATTTTTAACTTGTTCTATATTTATTCTCGCACAAATCCTAACAGCCGTCATACGAATTTTACCATTAGAATTCTGCAAATACTTTGGTAAATACAAACACAAATAATCTGTATCTAACCGAGACAATGCTTTAATACACGCGCATATAATATCAGGGTTATCAGACGAACAATATTGACGTATATTATCTATTTCAGATTTATCACCATATTTGCCAAATAAAACAATAAATGAAGCCAAAATTTTGTCTTTTGATTTATTATAATATTCTTTTAGTCTGTTATAGTTTTGTCTAAAATATTCCTGATNNCAGAAAGGCTCTCAAAATCTTTAAGATTATTGTCTTCAAGATTAGGAATACTTCCTTCTTGAATTTCTAACACAAAAGGAATCTCACCATTTACTGGCAATTCATCTTTGTTTTCTGGAGATTCAATTACATCTGAAGAATCGTCTGTCTGAGCCTGTGTAGTATTATCAGAAACTTTTTCAGTAATTACGCCTTTTGCCTTTTCTTTTAATTCAGCTAAATAATCCTGTATAGAACATTTAATTAAAGATTTCCTATTCAATTCTCTTATTATGCTTAACATCAAACCTTTTACTAAATTCTGTTGCTCTCCCTCTAAATGTTTATTCGCTAAAAATATTTTCAAAGGCAAATCAACATAAACATTCTTTACAAAGACCTGCATTAAGTTTATTAAGTCATATTTGTTGTTTATATTTGGAATAACCTTAATTAAAAGCGGTTCCACATCTGAAAATTGAAAAAATTCCGAATGAAATATAGCTAAACTCTTATCCTTACTATTTTCAGAAAATAACATTTCAGAAAATTTGTCCATCGCATCTTTTTTATTCCATCTATAATATACTTGAATAGCTTTTAATCTCATGTCGCTACTTGTTGAAGAAAGCAATGATTCTACTATTCCCTGTAACTTTGTTGAATCAATAGTCTCTAATGCATCAATAGCAGAAATAACAACGACAGAGTTGATATGTTTTGTCAGTTCTAATAGCGTTTCTACATCTTCAAAGCTACCATAGTGCTTAAAAAAACGGCAAAATACTGGCAAAATTTCGGTGGCAAAATTTTGCCAATTAGCATCCCTTAATTTTTTAGCAATCGAAAAAGCAGTTTCTGTATCTACAGAATAAGTAGCTAAAGCCAAATCATCAATTCTGTTAGGGTCTTTAAGTAAACTTTCAAATAAATTTAGATCTACGTTTAAAGGTATTTTTTTTACCTTACCAATGGCAAGCCGTAAACTCTTTTTAATCAAAAATCGTATAATAAGCTTTTTTTCATTTTGATATACTTGTTTTAAAATATCAAGAATAATTGGAGTTATATTATTTAATGTATCAATCTCGTTTAAACGAGATAAAATCAAGGTTGAATCACCACTGGTCAATTCCTTGTAAAGCTNNTCTTTGCTATATAATAAACACATTCAAGTTACAATAATTACAATACAACAAATTATTTTATTATATTATTGCTATAAATTAAAAGCAAGTTTTAGAAAATAAATGGTTTTTTATTAGCTAAAATCAAAAAAGCTAGGTAGAAATACCTAGCTTTTTTGTTCAATTTATTGAAAAGACCAGAAACTTTATCTTTTCGGCTAAGTGTCGATTGGAATCTAGCTT
>LXOW01184437.1_pt1 | contig 17467 bp, 12 predicted proteins | sample 1368591 | NCBI WGS metagenome assembly LXOW01 (sample SAMN04884650, study PRJNA319009) | bovine gut metagenome | isolation source: Cow rumen | host: Bos taurus | place: Italy: Legnaro (PD) | collected 2014-07-09 | reverse complement strand
CGGCGCGACGAAGCTAAGCCATATCGAGGGCGCCTGCAAGGCGGTCGACGTGCGTCTGACGGATGAAGAGATCACATATCTCGAAGAACCGTACGTTCCGCATCCGCTCGCCGGAGTCATGGCGCAGAACAAGCCGGCAAACGCAAACGAAAGACACGTCTGGTCGACGGGCGACCAGAAGATAACGGAGGAAGAATAAATGAAAGAGAAAATCACGCAGACCGCAGGAAGAAACCAACTCGGGGATTTTGCGCCCGAATTCGCACATCTTAACGACGACGTTCTGTTCGGCGAGGTGTGGAATGAGGAAGCGATAGACGTCAAGACAAAATGCATCGTGACCGTGGTGTCGCTTATGGCTTCGGGGATCACGGATTCATCGCTGACCTATCATCTTCAAAACGCGAAAGCGCACGGCGTGACAAAGGAAGAGATCGCCGCCATTATCACCCACGCGACGATGTACGTCGGCTGGCCGAAGGGCTGGGCGGTCTTCCGTCTGGCAAAGGAAGTATGGGACGAAAAAACGCCCGAGGCGACCGAAAAGGAAAAATATCAAAACACCGTATTTTTCCCGATCGGAGAGCCGAACCCGTACGGAAATTATTTTATCGGGCAGAGCTATCTCGCGCCCGTATCGACCGAACAAGTCCCGATATTCAACGTCACGTTCGAGCCCGGCTGCCGCAACAACTGGCATATCCACCGCGCAAAAAGCGGAGGCGGACAGACGCTGATCTGCGTAGGCGGCAGAGGATATTACCGCGAGTGGGGCAAAGACGCCGTCGAGCTCACGCCGGGCAGCGTGATCAACATCCCCGCAAACGTCAAACACTGGCACGGCGCTTCGCCTTACGAATGGTTCTCTCACCTTGCGATCGAGGTCGCGGGCGAGGACGCGACAACCGAATGGTGCGAAAAGGTGTCAGACGAAGAATACTTCAAACTGAAATAACGGAGGAACAACAAAAAGAAAAGATTCCTCTATCTCCCGAACAGTCCGCGCTTTTTATAATCCTCAAACGAAGCGGAAACAAAGACGTAGCCGGTATCGGAGATCGCCTTTTTCAGCGTCTCTTCACCGGGCGCGGTTTCGCAGAGAAACTCCGCTTCCCCGCTCTTTCTTGACGCCTTGACCTTTTTCGCGCCGGGGAATGAGTTCCTTATCGCGTCGCATATATGCGCCTCGCACATACCGCACGCCATTCCTTCGATTTTTACCGTGATCTTTTTCATTTTATTCTCCTTTGGTTAGCGTTGGCTAACCACCGTCCTTAAAATCAAGGGCCGGCGGCCCCTGATTTTGTTTCGTTTATTCCGCGTTTTTCAGCGCTTCGACCATATCTATCTTTTTATTCTTCCGCGCGACCATCCAGCCGACGAAGAGAGAGACGCCGAAGGTCAGAAGGATCGAGACCGAGTAGGTCAGCGGACCGAGCATCAGCTTCATTTCGTACTCGCCCGCGAGCGCCGAGATCATCCACTGCAGCGTACCGATACCGGCAGGCAGTCCGAGAACGACGCCGATTATCGTCAGCCAAACGTTCTGAGAGATCAGCAGCCGTCCGATCTTTTTGCTGCGGAAGCCGAGCACCTTGAGAGTGGCAAGCTCGCGCGAACGCTCGACGTAGCTCATCACGCCGAGGTTGTACAGCACGACGATCCCGAGTATTACGGCTGCGACGACGAGGATGAGCACCATGCTGTCCATAATCTCGACGAAGCTCGCGAAGCTGTCCATCAGCTGCCGCTTGTCCTGCTTGCCCGAGATCAGTTCCGAGGAAGGTATTTCGCTTGAATCCTTGTTCGTATACACGGCGGACACGCTGTATTTGATCCCGAGTTCATCGGCGTATTTGTCGGTCATCGTGACGCTCTCGGTCATTATCGAGCGGTTGTATCCGACGACCTTTACGCGGTATGTCTCCTCGCCGCCGTAGGGCGAGAACTCGATATACTCGCCTATTTCAGCGCGGTCTGAAAGCCGCAGACAGAGGTATACTCCGTCGTCGCGCAATTTTATCGGCCTGTTGTCCTCGTCGATGACGTCGAATCTTCCATTTTCGTTGTGAACGATATCGAGCGTCGCGGTGTAGCCGTCGATACTGATACCCGAGTAGCTCTCCCAGTCGGCGTCGAGATCAGAGATCAGCAGATCGACTTTTTCGCGTTCGGCGCTTTCGGCAAGATTGACCTTCGTCGCGTAGTGTGAAACGCCGCTGTCGAGCAGATCGAGGAAGCCCGCCATCGTGTCGCGCATTCCGAGGCCGCCGACAAGCAGTATCATGCATCCGACGATGCCGACCAGCGTCATCGCAAAGCGGTTCTTGTGGCGCATAAGGTCGCGGAGATTCCATTTCGTCGCAAAATTCATTCCGCCGAAGAAAGGCAGTTTTTCGAGGACCGATTTTTTCATCTTCTTCGGCGTATAGGGACGGAGCGCGTCAGCCGCCGTACCGCGGAGCTGCGCACGGACCGAGAGGAAACTGATCAGCGCAAGGAAGAACACCGTTCCGGCGATCACCGGCCAGCAGAAGGCGGGAGTTGCGGCCGACCAGTCGGGCATATCGAAATAGGTGCCCATCATGCCGTCTTCGCTCATGACGAGTTTGCAGACGAAATAACCGAGCACTCCGCCGAGAGCCGCCCCGACGACGCCGATAAACAGGCCGTAGAAGGAATAGTGGACGAGGATCGTGCGGTTTTTGAAGCCGAGCGCCTTGAGCACGCCGATCTGCGTCTTTTCCTGCGCGGCGACGCGGTGCATCGTAGTCACCATCGTGAGGATCGCGATGGCAAGGAAGAGCACCGGCAGAATCGAGCCCATCGCCTTGCCTTCGGTCGCCTCGCCCATCGCCTCTTTATAGACGGCGTGATCCTCTTTCGACACGACCATCAGTGTCTTGCCGAGCTTTTCCTTCACGGCGTCTTCGAGATCTGCTTTTTCGAGTTTAGAGAGCAGGTTGATCTGCGGGAAGGCGCGGTCGGTCGCTTCCGCGAGAAGCTCGTCGGTCAGCATCGCCTCAGCGCGTTCTTTCGCCGTTTCAGAAGGCAGACCGGCCTGTTCCAGTTTATCTGTCAGGGTTTTCAGCGCCTTTTCGCGGATTACCGTCTCCAGCTTCGCGGGCGAGATATAGGCGTATCCGAAGACGTTGAAATCGGGCATTACCTGGTTTGCGTCGGCGACGCAGATCATATGCTCGCCCGACTTAATCAGCCCGACGACTTCGCAGACAATATCGCTGCCCTGGAATTCAAGCGTCAGCGAGTCTCCGATTTCAATTCCGTTGAGCTTCGCGAATTTGTCCGACAGCCAGATGCCGTCGCCGTTTGCGTCGTATTCCGCTCCGTCAATCAGAGTGAAAATCGAGACGGTATAATTTTCGGACACGTCGAGCGCGAGCGATTTTTTGCTGTTCCATTTTATTTCAAGATTGACAGAAAGATACCTTGTCGCCGCGTCGACGCCTTCTATCGAGACGATCTTCCCGAGATCCTCTTTTGAAAAACCGCTTTCGGAATAGAGTCGGTAATCGGCGTATTTCGTCTCTTTGAAGAAGTTTCCGACGTCGTATTCGATCGTCTTCCACTCCATATTGAAGCCGAGGAAGATGCCGATCCCGAGCGTCATCATGATTATCATCGAAATGAACTGCGCTTTGTAGCTCCATGCGGTGCGGAGCAGTTTGCGAAAAAGCATCACCACTCCACCTCGTCGGCAGACAGCGGATTGTCCTGTTCGATTATCTCGCGGATCTTTCCGTTCTTTACGCGGATAACGACGTCCGCCATTTTCGCGATATTCTGGTTGTGCGTGACGATTACGATGGTCTTGCCGTAGTTTTTCGCCATATCGAGCAGCAGTTTCAGAACCATGACGCCTGTTTCGGAATCGAGCGCGCCGGTCGGCTCGTCGCAGAGCAGTATTTTCGGGTTTTTGCAGAGCGCGCGGGCAATCGAGATGCGCTGCTGTTCGCCGCCCGAAAGTTCGGACGGGAAATTATTCAGATGATCGAGCAGCCCGACCTTCCCGATCATATCCTTCGCGTCGAGCGCGTCTTTCGAGATTTCCGAAACGAGCTTGACGTTTTCATAAACGGTGAGCGTCGGGATCAGATTGTAGAACTGAAACACGAACCCGACGGTCGACGCGCGGTAGTCGGCGAGTTCGTTGTCCGAAAGCTTTGAAATATCCGCTCCCGCGACGGTGATCGTTCCTTCGCTCGGGCTGTCAAGACCGCCGAGCAGGTTCAGAAGCGTGCTTTTTCCCGCTCCCGACGGGCCGAGGATTACGACGAATTTGCCCTCGTCGAGCGTGAAGCTGACGCGGTCGAGAGCGCGCAGTTCGTGATCTCCGGTTGTGTAGATTCTTGAAACGTTTTCAAACTGTACGATTGACATATTGTCCTCCGGTTATGGTTAGCATATGCTAACCTGATTGCCTTAAATCAAGGGCCCGCGGCCCATAATAACTTATAACTGATAACTCATAACTCATAACTTGCGGCTGTTGCCGCAAACTTCACTCGCGCGCAGCGCGAACTTCACTTGCACGCATCGCGTGCAAACTTCACTTTATTACCCCAGCGCCACGTCGAGCGCCATCATCAGGGTGAATCCGAAAGCAAAAGTTACGACGCCGACGTTTGAGTGTTCTCCCGCAGACATTTCCGGGATCAGCTCCTCGACGACGACGTAAATCATCGCTCCGGCAGCGAAAGAAAGCAGATATGGCATGGCGGGCACGAAGAGACCCGCGAAAAGTATCGTCAGAAGCGCGCCTATCGGTTCTACGGCCCCGGAAAGCGCTCCGTCGAGAAACGCTTTGCCCTTGGACTTCCCTTCTGCGTGCAGCGGCATCGATATTATCGCGCCTTCGGGGAAGTTCTGTATCGCGATGCCGAGGGCCAGTGCCAGCGCGCCGCCCGCAGTGATCCCCGACGAACCCGAAAGGAGTCCTGCGAAAACGACGCCGACGGCCATTCCTTCGGGGATGTTGTGAAGCGTGACGGCAAGCACCATCATCGTCGTCTTCTTCACGCGGCTTTTCGGCCCCTCCGCCTGCCCGGCGTTCATATGCAGATGAGGTATAATCTTATCGAGAAGGAGTAGGAAGAGTATGCCGAGCCAGAATCCGATGAAGGCGGGGAGGAAAGCCCATCTGCCTCTGTCCGCGCATTGATTCATTGCCGGTATCAGCAGACTCCAGATCGACGCCGCGACCATCACGCCGCCGGCAAAGCCGGTCAGCGCGCGCTGTACCGTGCGGCTCAGCTGTTTTTTCATAAAGAACACGCACGCCGAGCCGAGCGCCGTACCGATAAACGGAATCGCCAAACCTTCGGCGACTTCAAGCCACATGATGCCTTCCTCCCTTCAACCGAGGCCCGCCTGCGCTTCCGGGAAAGGAGATTAAAAATCGGATCAGCGCAAACAAGACGGCGGTTAGCTTATGCTAACTATTATACTCTATTTCTCCTGATTTGTCAACAGGCAAGCGGAATTTTGATAATACGCAAGATACATTTTGCCAAAAATTTTAGCAGTGGCCTCATCCGGCCTTCGCCGACATTAAAAACGTCGGCGACTGCCCGCCTCCCGCGGGGAAGGCAAATAAAAGTGGTCGCTCCGGATGAGAAAGCCGTTACTGTATTGGTTACCGCACACACAAAAATATAAAGAACCAAAAATATTGATAAAGCGCAGGATACGGACGTTGATTGCGTTACGTGCAATACCTGTTGCACTTTGCGTTATTGGTAACCGCCCGTAGGGGCCGATCCGTTTCGCGAAGCGAAAGAGTTCGGCCCGCTATAACCGGTGCGCGGAAACAATAATGGTAAAGCCACGGCAAAAAAGCCCTTGGTTTGACGCCAATAATAAATCGCGGTATTCGTTTCCTGCGGGCCGAACCTGACATTCCCCTCAGGCGAAATGTCAGGCTTCGGCCCCTACGGGTGCATAAAAATTTTGTCAGGCAATTGTATTTCGTTTTCGAAATTATCAGTAGAAGTTTTTTGATCGACTTTTATCGCACGACCAACCTCTTATCCCGTAGGGGCCGATCCGTTTCGCGAAGCGAAAGGGTTCTGCCCGCAACAATTGATAAGCACTCTGAATCGGTTCTCTATCTCAGGCGCCCGATACCGTTGGCTTCCCAGGCGGGGAAGCTAAGTCGCTACGCTCCTTGACGTCGCCGGCAGTTGAATATCGCCGGCGCGTCTGACTGATGAGGGCAACCTATCGATAATCCCCTGTACAGGTTCTCTTATCCTAATCGTTCGCTTCAGTGAAGTTTGCACGCGACGCGTTCAAGTGAAGTTCGCGCTTCGCGCGAGTGAAGTTTGCCGCTGTTGCGGCAAGTGAAGTTCGCGGCTTCGCCGCAAGTTATGAGTTATGATTGCCGCTGGAGCGCAAGTTATGAGTTCCGCTTCGCGGAACGTTAAAACACACAATACCATGAAAAATCAGCAAAAAGCTCTTGACAAATACCCCTCGGGGGTATATAATATTGGCAGAACGATATACCCCGGCGGGGTATTTAAGGATGCACTGATTAATTCGCGTGCGTAGATTGGCGAGAGCATTTTTCGCCTGTTTCCGCTGAGAAATCGCAGGAATTCAGGCGGAATTTACACTTTTCAGCCAAATCGCCGGTGGCTATTTGGCTGAAAAGTGCGATTTCGACGCCAGGGCAATACCACGCCTTTCAACGTGCATAGATTGCCGAGCCATTTTTGCGTCTGTCTTTGCTGAGAATGCGCAGAGAAACATGAGGTTTCTCCAGCGTTCGACGCAACGACAGACACGAAAAGGGCCGGCAGGATGTGTGCGGTGAATGGCGCGGCATTGCCCCCACAGGCGGATAATGAGCCGTCAAGATGCGTATGTCGAATTAATCTGTGCATCCTTAAGGATAATCTCGGAGGTAGTGAAAATGGCTGATAATGAAAAAACGTGCTGCGCGTCCGACCGGAAGAAGGCGCGGGGCGACGGCGAGCGTCGGGATCTGACGAACCGTCTCAAAAGGATCGAAGGCCAGGTGCGCGGACTGCAGCGGATGATTGACGAGGGCGCTTACTGCCCGGATATTCTGACGCAGGCGTCAGCCGTCAATTCGGCGATAAACAGTTTCTGCAGGGTGCTGCTCGCCAACCATCTCCGGACATGCGTCATAGAGGATATACGCGAAGGACGCGACGAGACGGTGGAAGAGCTCGTGACGACGATGCAGAAACTGATGAAATAAGACTGAAGGCTAATAATGGAACAATATCAGGTAACGGGTATGAGCTGCGCCGCCTGCTCTGCCCGTGTGGAAAAAGCGGTATCCGGCGTGCCGGGAGTCACATCCTGCGCGGTAAGTCTGCTGACAAATTCGATGGGCGTCGAGGGAACCGCGTCGCCGGATGAAATCATCCGTGCCGTGGAAGGCGCCGGATACGGAGCCTCGCTCAAGGGTCCGGGGAAATCCAAATCAAACGGCAAATCCCCCTCATGGGCGGACGCCGAGGCGCTGAAGGATCATGAAACGCCGAAGCTTAAAAGAAGACTGCTTTTCTCGGTTCCGATCCTTTTGATACTTATGTATTTCTCGATGGGACACGGCATGTGGGGCTGGCCCGCACCGAAAGTCTTCGACAATCTCGTCTTTCTCGGACTCTTTGAACTGCTGCTTGCCGTAATCGTTATGATCGTCAACCAGAAGTTCTTCACGTCGGGCTTCTCTTCCCTCTTCCGAGGCGCGCCGAACATGGACACGCTGGTTGCGCTCGGCTCAACCGCGTCCTTCCTTTACTCTCTGACCGAACTGTTTATAATGATAATCGCGCAGGGAGAAGGCAATCAGGAAACCGTTATGAAATACGGAATGAATCTGTATTTCGAATCGGCGGCGATGATCCCGACGCTCATAACGATCGGCAAAATGCTCGAAGCGATGTCGAAGGGGCGTACGACCGACGCCCTCAAGGGCCTCATGAAACTCGCTCCGAAAACCGCGATCCTCCTCCGGGACGGAGTTGAAACCGAGGTCGGGATCGAGGAAGTCAGACAGGGCGACGTCTTCGCGGTCCGCCCCGGAGAACAGATTCCGGTCGACGGAGTAATATTGAAGGGTATGACGTCGGTCAACGAATCGGCGCTGACAGGAGAGAGCATTCCGGTCGACAAGGCGGAGGGCGACCCGGTCTCAGCCGCTACGATGAACCAGCAGGGTTATATCGAATGCCGCGCGACGCGCGTGGGCGAGGACACGACTCTGGCGCAGATCATAAAGACGGTTTCGGACGCAGCCGCTACTAAAGCGCCTCTCGCGCGTATCGCGGATAAAGTGTCGGGAATCTTCGTCCCGGCTGTAATCGGCGTCGCCCTTCTGACGTTTGCCGGCTGGCTTATAGCCGGAAAGGCATTCTCCTTCGCAATAGCGCGGGGCATTTCGGTGCTCGTAATCAGCTGCCCCTGCGCGTTAGGACTCGCGACGCCCGTTGCGGTTATGGTCGGCAGCGGCGTCGGAGCGAAGAACGGCATACTCTACAAAACCGCCGCGGCGCTGGAAAGCGCGGGCAGAACGCAGATTGTTGCGCTCGACAAAACCGGCACAGTAACCGAGGGACAGCCGCGCGTCACCGACGTGATTCCGTCGGATATCGATAAAGACGAGTTTATGCGCCTTGTCGCGTCTCTTGAAAAGCTCAGCGAACATCCGCTGGCAAAAGCGGTAACCGCCGAAGCGGAAGGGCTTTCCCTCTCGGAAGTCAGCGATTTTGAAGCGCTGCCCGGAAACGGCCTTCGCGCCCGCCTTGACGGAAAAGAACTCCTCGGCGGAAGCCTGAAATTCATCGCGTCAAAGGGACTTGTCTCCGAGTCGGTTTCGGTTCGGGCGAACGCTCTTGCTGAAGAAGGCAAAACGCCGCTTCTGTTCGCGTACGACGGTAAACTCATAGGCCTTGTCGCCGTCGCGGATCCGATCAAGGAAGATTCCGCGGAAGCAATCCGCCAACTGAACAATATGGGAATACAGACGGTAATGCTGACAGGAGACAACGAACGGACCGCGAACGCGATCAGCGCTCAGGCGGGCGTCGGCAGAGTCGTCGCCGGCGTGCTGCCCGACGGCAAGGCCGACGTCATAGGCAAACTCAAATCCGTCGGAAAGGTCGCCATGGTCGGCGACGGCATCAACGACGCGCCCGCGCTGACGGTGGCGGATACCGGCGTCGCGATCGGCGCCGGAACCGACGTCGCCATCGACGCGGCGGATATCGTCGTGATGAAAAGCAGACTCTCTGACGTGACTGCCGCGATCCGGCTGAGCCGCGCGACCATCCGGAATATACACGAGAATCTGTTCTGGGCGTTCTTCTACAACGCCCTCTGCATACCGCTGGCGATGGGACTGTACGGAATAGAGATGAAACCAATGTACGGAGCGGCAGCGATGGCGCTTTCCAGCTTCTTCGTGTGCGTGAACGCGCTGCGTCTTAATCTGGTCAAACCGCACAATGCAAAACACGACCGCAAAGGAAAATCAATACCGGCGGAAGCCCTCGATATTATCGCTTCCGCGGAAACAAATAAGGAGGAAGAAACGATGACAAAAACGCTTAAGGTTGAAGGAATGATGTGCATGCACTGCGAGGCGCGCGTGAAGAAAGCCCTCGAGGCGGTTCCCGGAGTGACGAGCGCCGTTGCCGATCATTCGGCCGGCACCGCCGTCGTAACCCTTTCGGCTCCCGTCGCGGACGAAGTTCTCCGCGCGGCCGTCGAAGCGCAGGATTACAAAGTACTGAGCGTCGGATAAACCCCTGCCGGAATGAGTAAATCAGTCTGGATAGGAAAAGAAAAAGGCAAAGACGGGTACGGCAGATTCGAGCCCTACGATTCCGAACGCGAGGCCGCGCTCAAAGCCGCGGCGCTCGACAACGATCCGACCGACAGGGGCTCTTTGCTCCTGCGAAGGCCGTTCGAGGTCGCTTCAGCACCGTCTTCCGCCGTTCTGCGGATAGCCGGGCTCGGTTTTTACCGGCTTAGCGTCAACGGAGTATCCCCCGATCCGGCGAGAGCGTTCGCGCCGATCTTGTCCGATTACTACAAGCGGGTCAAATACGACGTTTACGACGTCGCGGCCTTTTTGCGTCCCGGCGAAAACTGTATCGCGGTCGAGCTCGGGCCGGGATGGTACGACGGCAATCCGAAATGGTGGGGCTGGCAGCAGGCGTGGTACGGCAACCAGCGGCTGTGGGCTGAACTTGAAATGACGTTTGAAGACGGTTCGACTAAAACCGTCGTAACAGATGAAAGCTGGCGCCTGCATCCCGGAAACGTGACCTTTTCCTGCGTATACGACGGCGAGGATCAGGATCTGCAGCTTACGACGGACGGCTGGAACCTCCCGGATTTTGACGACTCCGGATGGCCCTGCGCAGTCGAAGTTGAAGCTCCGACAGACAATCTGACGCCTTCCGAAGCTCCGCCGGTACGCGCAGTGCGCGTCCTGAAACCCGTTGAAGCAAGGCGTCTGTCCGAAACCTCTTTTCTCTTCGATTTCGGAGAGAACGGCACCGCCGTTCCGCGCGTTGCCGTAAGGGGCAAACGCGGCGACCGGGTTGAGTTCTCGCACGCCGAATTTCTCTCGCCCGACGGGACGCCCGACACGCATACGGTGTCTAAGATCCGCAATATCGATTCATTCATACTGCGCGGAGACGAAACTGAAATCTGCATGCCGCGTTTCACATGGCACGGATACAGATATCTCACGGTCAATCTGTCGTCTCCCGACGTGGAGATACTGTCTGCCGAATCGCTCGTCGTGCACAGCGATCTCGAAACCGCGGGAAGTTTCGAATGCGGAAACGAAAAACTCAACCTGCTCCACGAAGCTTACCTGCGTACCGAACTCGCGTGTCTGCAGGGCGTCCCTCTCGACTGCCCTCAGCGGCATGAGAGGAAAGCGTGGCTCGGCGACGCCTTCGTCACCGACGAACTATGCATCTTCAACTTCGATATGAACGCCTTCTACCGCGACTGGCTCGAGGATATCCGCATAGGACGGCTGCCCGGGACCGGTCAGGTTCAGACGATCTGCCCGACCTTCGGAATAATCGCGTCGTCGCCCGACTGGGCGCTCGCGTACCCGGATATACTCGCCGAGTGCTACAAAAGATACGGCGATATTTCTCTTCTCCGGCGTCACTATGCGGCGCTTAAAGAGCATACCGACGCGTACGTCGCGCAGTGCGTCGACGGATTTGTCCCGTTCGGCTTTTACGGTGACTGGTTTACGCCGGATATGCCCGAGGGAATGACAAAGGTTTCACGCAAGCCGGGGCCTGAGGAGCACAGGCAGAACCCGCCATATTTCGGCACCTTTTTCTACTGCCAGACGCTCAGACTCGCCATTCAGATCGCGTCATGGCTCGGAGAGGACGAAGACGCCGCGCGCTGGAGGGACTGCCTTGAAGTTTCCCGAAATGCGCTGATCGGGAAGTATTACCACAAGGACACCGGAGTATTCGCATACGGCGGACAGTTCGTGCAGATATTCGCGCTCGCAGAGGACCTGCTCGACGAAGAGGACCGTCCCGCCGCCTTCGCGCGTCTGATGCAGGAGCTTGAAGAAGCCGGTTATCACCCGATAGTCGGCGTCGTGGGTCTACGGCGTCTCTTCGATCTGCTCTGCAGATTCGACCTCCCTGACGCCGCCTGGAAGGTACTGACGGTCGAAGGATACCCGGGACAGTTCAATATGCTAACCGGAGGACGCACGACGCTCACGGAGGGCCTGGACGGCCGTGGAAGCGGCTGCCACTGCATGTTCGCCTCACCCGACGGATTTCTCTACAAGGGACTCGGCGGAATAACGATAGACAGGACTCGGGAACATGCAGTTTCGATAGAGCCATACTGCCCCGAAGACCTGCCTTTCGTCAGATGCACTCAGCGCCTGCCCGAAGGCGATATTTCGGTCTTCTGGGAACGCAAGGGAGACAAAATCCGCTTTGAGATTTCGGTACCCGAAGGGCTGTCCGCCGAAGTGAAGCTTGAAGGAAAATACGGAAGATTTGAGAAGATACTCGAAAGCGGAGTGAAGATAAGAATTGAGTTGTGAAACAATCGATTGAAAAAGTATTGACTAATCTCATTGGATATGGTAAAATAGTAATACTCAAATCGGTTAGATATGGTTAGTTTACTGTTTTGAGCAACTGAATACTAACGGCACGTTTATCATCTTTCTTACTATGAGGCTCTTTACAATGTTGACGATGAACGGCTTAACGCTTACAACTATCTGCAGAAATGTGAATCAGGCACAGCAGACCGGCATATATATATATATATATTAGCTAGGCCTGCCGCTAATCGTATTTCGCTGGTCAATAATCCTCTCGTACATGAATCTGAGGAGCGTCTTATCTTCTATCGAACCAGCTCATAAGCCGGATGATTGTTCATCCGTCTTATGAGCTTTTCTTTGCAAAAAGCATATAGACGCCTATATGCTATGAATCAAATCGGTCTACCGGGATTAACAATTCTTTTCAGGAGATATTTAAATATGAAATCACACAAATATAATACAATTATTAAAGTTTTCGCGCTCTTGACAACCGTTATCATGCTATTTTGCATTCTCTCTATCGGCGTTTCGGCAGATTCAGGATCTTTCAAGTATTATGTAACCACCCCGCATCCCCACATGTGTTGGGTAGAGCATGATGTTCAATGGAAAAGCAATGCCTGGCATGGTTGGGTATTGGGTGATGATGTAAGAGATTATTCTGGTACCGCAGAAGGTGGTTGGGTTGAATTAAACCCATGGAATGCTGACAATATTGTTTTGTCGAATATCATATATNNCGGACAATACGGCCAAAGCGGCGCGTCTGCGGGCGTGGGGATAACAGTGTCTTCAACATCAACCTCCGCCACATATAATTATTCGCTGTCAAATGATTGGAAAGTGAATGTCTGCTTTAATTATCAGGCACGTTGCGGCGGTTTGTGGATTTATTGTGATTTTCTTTTTGAGACAACTGCTGTGGTGCAGGTCGGTAACAATTTCTATCAGCTTACTACAGGCGCCCATTAAGCAGCATAATTATCAGCAACCGAATTTGAACAAATCACAGCAGCAAAGAGGTAGTTATCATGAGTTCAATTAGGAAGATGTCAAAAATCCGGCAAAGTATTCTGTTATTGCTCATTTGCTGCTTCCTTATTTTCCTTCCCGGCTGCGGAAACAAGCCGTATGAAATTAAAGACAAAAAGTCGTTATCCGAGTTAAGCTGCAATCAAATGTCGCTGACTGAAACGGAAAAACAGCAGTTGAACCAAATACTTCAAAGCTGTTACTATGAGGACTCCGAGATATGCGGGTTTGTTTCCGCAGACCGGAACAAGGTGGATTTGTATTCGGCGGTTAACCTCTTGAAGATAGCTAATCTTATACAAGATAATGAACTGATTGACTCACTACGCAGGGAGTTGTCCTTCCTTGAAAATGCGAACCTCGAAAACTATGATATTCTTAACGTTTTGTACTATGTGAAAGCTTGTGATATTGTAGGATATTCATATAATAAAGACGCCGTCAAAGCTGTCCTGATGAAGTATTATAATCTTGAAAGCGGAATGTTTTTCGTTTTCGGCAAAGACGACGCCTATGGAATTCAGCATACAATTTCCAAAATGTGCGTAGAAGAATGTCGGGAAATCATATCAGACCTGATCCCTGAAATGAAGGAGCACGCCGCCCGCGCCTTGAACGAGTTCAAATTCTCCTCGGATTCGACAAAAACGTTTTATAATTCCGGGGGCAGCATGCTTGTTTATTGCAACACTCTGGGTATTGACTGCTCTGAAAAAATTCGCGAACTGAATAACTGGTTCGTTTTCTGGAAGGACGAATACAAAAATCTCGATACAACAAACGCAACATTATGCCTTTCTTATTCGGATTATCTGAACGTGGCGGCTTTGTTTGAAGACGTATTTCCCGACGAAAAGCTGCAGGCGTTTTACGACAATCTGTCCGAAAGCGTAATCGAAAGCACGGATGATTTACAAATACTGTATAACGTTTTGAAATCCGTAGACACGTTAAACAATGATTCGGTAAACCGGGAAATCATTTCAAAGCTGAAAAAAACGGCTGAAGACGGATTGTTTTCAAAGAATATCGATCCGCGTACTACGGCATATGCATTGGCGCTGGCATACTGGACGGGTTTTTCATACGATCACGATAAGATTAACGAATATCTGGACAGGCAATACTCTTCTTTGAAAGAGATAGATAATTATAACGAAAAAGCTGAGGCGCTTTACTATCTTATAGGTATTGATCAACTTGCCAACAATTTCACGAATCTCCGTGCCGATGAAGAAATAATCCAGTCTTCCGTTGACGACGTTTTGGGACATCTTTCCGGGAAGGAAAGTGTCCTTGCATACGAAGTCGACGCTGTCAGAAAAATCGTTGAAATCGCNNAATCAAGAACGTCGTCAAAAACGCTATGGAAGACGAGAGCATCGTTAATTCCGTATTGGTTGTTGATTTATTGCGGATTGACGGATACCTCGGGTTGAACATGATTGAGGAATCCGTTGTTTCAGATGCATATAACAAGCTAAAAACCGAATCGGGCGTCAAATCATCATATGACGCGGAGGCGAAGCCTGACGTTTATACTTCGTTTATGTTTTTAAAACTTGCGGAAACCGGTATTTGGAGCGAACCGTCGGAATCATTCGAAGTCTATAAGGACGTGTTCTGCCTGAGTTCCGCACTTGAAGAATGGACAGCAAATAAGAGCCTCACTCCTGCGGAAATCTACTTGATTTGCTATTTCGATAAGGTTAATCATACAAACGAATCAAAAGAGATTGCGGGAAATAACCATGATTGAACTGAAACATATAAGCAAGTCGTTCGGGACCAAAACTGTTCTGAATAATCTGAACATGACCGTATATCCCGACGAGGTGACTTTCATAGTCGGAACGTCCGGGTCGGGAAAAACGACGCTGCTGAATATTATCGGCGGGCTCTCTTTGCCCGATTCCGGAGATCTGATTGTTGACGGCCAAAACATTCAGGAAGATCTAAACAAATACAGAGCTGACTGCGTCGGTTTTATTTTCCAGGATTTCAACCTTGTAAGCGGTCTCAGCGTCAAAGACAACGTACTGCTCGGACAGTATCTTTCAGGCAGAAAGAGCAAAGTCGGCGATGCCGAGGTCCCGGAACTTCTGCGCGGGCTCGGTTTGGATCAGCCGGAGCAGAAAGCGGAAACGCTTTCCGGCGGAGAGAAGCAGCGTACGGCGTTTGCCCGCAGTATGCTCAAAAACAGCCGTGTTATAATAGCCGATGAGCCTACCGGAAATCTTGACAGTGAGAACGCTGAAAAGGTGCTTGATATTCTCGCCCAAAACAAATCGGGGAGGTATATCATCGTTGTATCTCACGATATGGAAAAAGCACGCAAATATGCTGACAGAATTGTAGAAATCAGCGACGGAAATATTATTAACGACTCACGTGCGGACAATTCTTGCACAGATGAGATTGCGGCTGAAGCTGTCATTCACGCATCCGCGCCGACCCGGATTAATGCGGTCCGTATGCTGGGGCAGAACAGCGTCCGAAGAAGATTGGGGAAGATCCTTTCCACGGTACTTGTGATTGCTTTGTCAATCAGCGCGCTGACCATGGTGTTCACTATGCGGAGCTGGGGAAATTCTGTCACAACAAGAGTTAACAAATACTATCTAGAAACCGATTTGATTAACATAAGTTTCCCGACGCTCAAAGTTCATAATTATATGGGGCAATATCCTTTCACTGAAGAGGATATAGCAGCGTTACAGGACAGGTTTCAGGGCGCTATAATAGTTCCAGAGTATTACAATCAAATGGAAGACAGCTCATCTTCCTCTTTCCTGATAAGTTGTGGTGAAAAAACTGCAAACGTAACGCTTAAACAGGTTCTGCTTAACAGTCTGTTTGAAGAACGGATTATGTCGTATGACATTGACGGCAGTTTTCCTCAAACCGATGACGAAATCATTATTGCATCAGACGCGGCTAAGGAGCTATTCCCCGCTTCCTGCATCGGAGAAAAAATAATGCTTCACAACGGCAACGGAGCAAGCAGAGAGTTCACGATTGTCGGCGTCAACAATACGGTTAACCCGCTGAATCATATCTACACGGTTGTCAGTGCACAGGCGCTGAAGCCGATGTTTGAGGAAGAAATATCCGCGCAATTATCGGGTATAATTGATTGCTCGGAAAAAACTGAGAGCTGGATATCGACAGGAGGCTTGTGCGGTAAACTGGTGTCGGACAGCGTCGGATATACGCTTGAGGACGGCGTGCTGCCTCAATCGGAAAATGAAATAATCATCAGTTCAACCACAGCAATAAAATCGTTCGGCATAGACTGGAAAGAGAAAGCACAAACTATCTATTCCAAAGAATATTGGTTGGACTTGAACGGAAGATGGACCGTTCGCGTCTGCGGCGTTTTTTCCTCAGACGAACTGCTCATCGGATGTTCTCCGAATTTGACGGAAGAATTAAAAATAGCCGATCCTGTAAGCTTGGACGTATATCTGCCAGATGATCTTGATACTGCTTCTGTCTATAAAGAACTAAATTCCGAAGATGAGTATTTTTGTATGTACTATCTGGAGGATCTGAAAGATCAGATCGGTTCACAAACTGTTTTTTTTGAATTTGCCATACTTATTTCGGGAATTATTCTGACGCTGATTTCCGTCGCGATGCTGAATTCCTTCTCGAAGATAACGGTACTCGAACGCAGACGAGAACTTGGAATAATCAAGAGTCTCGGAGCCGGAAACAAGGAACTCATGGCTGTGCTTCTCTATGATTCCGCAGTAATGGCAATAGCGTCGTTTGTCCTCTCAGCCGGCCTGACGTTTGTTGGAAACGAAGTGCTGAAAAAGGTGTTCGGATCCATGGACTATATAAAGTTCTCATATCCGCTGACCACACAGCTTTTGATGGGAGGAGTATTTACCGTAATCATTATTTTCTGTACCACTCTGCATTTTGTGAAAGTCGCACGGATGATGCCGTCGGAGTTGTTGACGGACAGATAATATTATGACGGATAATTCCCGGTTCTTGTAACCCTCATCCGGCCGCGTGCGCGAGGAGCGTAGCGACTTACATTCCCCCGATGGAAGGCATAATATCAAATGACGCATACAGCGTAACGCCTGTTACACCGTATGCGTCATTCTTATTATCTTCATGCGCCGCAGCGCAATTCATGCCGCACAGCGGCAATTCATGCAACGCAGTTGCAATTCATGCCGCGCAGCGGTATATATCGAGCGCACGCGTAGCGTGAACATCTCGATGCGAGCGGGGCTGTTAAAAAACTCAATTTTTCAGCCCGGGTCCGGAGCGTGAAAAGGCATTTTTCAC
>LXOW01456483.1_pt1 | contig 17468 bp, 18 predicted proteins | sample 1368591 | NCBI WGS metagenome assembly LXOW01 (sample SAMN04884650, study PRJNA319009) | bovine gut metagenome | isolation source: Cow rumen | host: Bos taurus | place: Italy: Legnaro (PD) | collected 2014-07-09 | reverse complement strand
AACTAAGCCTTCACCCGTTGAATTTAAAATTTGCTTAATTCTTCCAACTTCTGGAGTTGCAGGCAAAGTTACACTTTCTAAATCGTTAAATACAAGATTTTTTAAAGCTCTGATATCTCCAGATTGATATGCAGTTAAAATTTTATCAAAAGCCCGTGCTTTAGTTTCATTATCCCCTGGAACATAATTATCGTAAGCCCATTTTGTTGAAATTCCAATATTAGATGGAACAACAACTACCACTGTATAAGCTTTTCTAGGAGAATCATAAAAAGAAAGCCTTTCTCCTCTTCCTGTTGCAATAGCCAATCCGCCATGCAATAAAAATGGAACATCAGAACCTATTTGAGAAGCTAATTCCATTATATCGCTAAACATAACGGAACGATCATAAAGTCTAGACAACCCAATTAAAGTAGCTGCTGCATCTGTGCTACCACCTGCCAAACCTGCCGCTATTGGAATTTTCTTCTCTATATAAATTGCTAAAGCAGGGTCTATTTCATATTGGTCAACAAATAGTTTTGCTGCTTTATAAACCAAATTAGTTTCATCAGTTGGAACGTTAGGATTATCGCAGTATATCTTTATGCCTGGTTCACTTACTTCCTTCAAAGTAAGAGTATCATCAAGCGATATGCTTTGCATAAGACTTGAAATTTCATGAAAACCATCTTGTCGTTTGTGTTTTACCCACAATCCAACATTTATTTTAGCTGGTGCGCCAATAATTATTGTGTGTTTCATAATAAACTCTTATTTACGCTTCTCTGTTCAGAATATAGTCTGTTACCTGATAAAATCTCTTTAAATCGCATTTAGCATCAGGAGCGGCTATTTCCCTTTCTTTTTTGAATTTATCAAGAAGATTAATTGTTTCTTCATGTATTTTTTTCGCATATTGTTTTGATTCTTCCAAGCCTAAAATAGCAGGATAGGTAGCTTTATGCGCTTTTGCATCTTTCCCAGTTTCTTTTCCAAGCTTAGAAGCATCGCCTTTTACATCTAAGATATCATCAACAACTTGAAAAAGTAAACCAAGGTATTTTCCATACTCTTTTAGGGTATCAAAACCAGTCAAATCATCTGCTGACAATAAAAAACCAATTAACAAAGGTGCCTGTATTAAAGCTGAAGTTTTTCCTTCATGCATCTTTACTAAATATTCAATTTCTACATCTTTACCTTCAGCTTCTAAATCCATAATTTGCCCGCCAACCATGCCCCGCATACCAGCACATTCAGCCAATATTCGAACACATTGTGAAGATCGTTCTGTATGCAGCAATGGATAATTTTTATTGTCTAAACTTAATGAAGACATCCATTCAAAAGCAAGGGTAAGTAATGCATCGCCAGCTAATATCGCGGTAGCCTCACCATAAACTTTATGATTTGAAGGTTTGCCTCTACGTAAATCAGCATTATCCATTGCAGGCAAATCATCATGAATAAGAGAATAAGCATGAATCATTTCAACAGAGCAAGCAGCCCTTAAAAGATTAGGATTAGTTTTTCCTAATGCTTCACCGATTTTGTAACACAAATATGCTCTAATTCTCTTTCCACCATTCGCTACACTATATTTCATAGCTTCATATAACTTCTGTCTCTTATACACATCTGACGCTGCCGACGAGCGATNNATATAATTTGTGGCCTTAACCGATGAAGATTCAGGCATATTTATCTACCGTCCTTTTCTGGATCAAATTTAGCCTCAGCAGGATTTTGAATAGTTCCAAGCAACTGTAACATTTTTTCTTCTGCTTCATCTAACATACCGCTACATTTTTTATTTAATGCTGTTCCAACAGCGTAAAGTTTTAACCCCATTTCTAAAGAAGTTCCTTCTTGTTCTAAAGCTCTTACACAAGCATCAAGCTTTTTTATAGCNNGACTAAGAGCTGCAAGCTCTGCCATTTCTTGAAGAGTAATAGCTGCCATTATCTACCTCCAGTGGCAATACTGCCAACAATAACTTCTACATTACCATCAGCAAAATGTAAATTAAGGTTTTGTTTTTCCTTTAAATTTTCAACAGAATTGACAATTTTTCCATCAATATCTGTTACCATTATATATCCTCGTTTTAATAACTTGTTAGGATTTAGATTAATTAACCTTGAGTTAAGAGATTCCAGTTTTCTACCCATTTTTTGCAAAACTAAATTAAAAGAAGTTTCAATATCTTTGGATAAATTTAAAAGAGTATTTCTTTTTTCTGCAACCATCAACTCAGGTTTTCGCAAAAATCGACATTCGGACAAACGTTGAAAATATTGCCGCTGATAATCTAACGAAGCTTTTAAGCTTCTTGATAACCGATTGTATAGTATTTCCAACTGCTCAATAAGTTCGTCTTTAACAGGAACAGCTAATTCGCCTGCCACAGATGGAGTTGCAGCACGTTTGTCAGCAACCAAATCAGCAATAGTAGTATCTGTCTCGTGACCAACAGCAGAAATAATAGGTTTAACAGATTCACTTATGGCCCTTGCCACAATTTCTTCATTAAATGCCCATAAATCTTCTATACTTCCACCGCCTCTTGCAACTATTATGACATCAACTCTACTATCAGCATTTAATCGTTCAATTCCAGCTACAATTTCTTTTGAAGCGCCATCGCCTTGCACCTTTACTGGCACAAGATAAAGAGGCATGTTTTTAAATCTTCGTCTTACAACNNCTCTAGGAGAAGTTACAATACCTATACCTTTTGGTATCAAAGGTAAAGATATTTTCCTCGAAGCATCAAATAACCCTTCTTGCTGAAGTTTATTCTTTAATTTTTCATAAGCTTCATATAACGCTCCAACGCCTGCGGGACGTATATCATTTACAACGATTTGATAATCACCCCGTGGAGGATAAACGGAAATACTACCATATACCATTATAAAATCGCCATTTTTAAAATCTATACCTATTCTTCGGCGGGCTGACACCCACAATGCGGCTTTTATAACAGCTTTATCATCTTTAAGGGTAAAATAACAATGTCCAGATGCAGCTTTAACTAAATTTGAAACTTCACCTAATATCCAAACCCCTGATAAAACACTGTCTTTTTCCACAAGGTCTTTAAGATGTAAGGTTACTTCATTTATACTTAAAACCTTTGCGGGAAATGGTATATCAGGTTGAAAAATACTCATTTTTTAGTCTTCCTCTGGAGTATAATTTGCAAGAAATTCATCCATATGCTTATCTACGAAAGCGGTAGAAAATTTTCCCAAACGAAAATCAGAATTATCTAGTATAAAATACTGAAAAGGTAAAGTTGTATCTACGCCAACAATATCAAATTCTCTCAAAGCTGTTTTCATTCTATCTATAGCTTCATGTCTGTCCCTACCCCAAACAATCAGTTTTGCTATCATAGAATCATAATTAGGAGAAATAACATAACCTGGATAACAAGCTGAATCGACTCTTACCCATGGACCACCTGGAGCAAGATAATATCCAACTGTGCCAGGACATGGAACAAATGAATTATACGGATCTTCTGCATTTATACGACATTCTATAGACCAACCATGCGGTTCTATTATATCTTCTTTTATCGGTAAATGTTCTCCAGCCGCAACTTTTAACTGCAATTCAACTAAATCATAACCGCATATCATTTCGCTTACAGGGTGTTCTACTTGCAAACGAGTATTCATTTCCATGAAATAAAAATTGCCAGTCTCATCAAGTAAAAACTCAACGGTGCCTGCATTGCTGTAAGAGACAGCCTTTGCTGCTTTTATTGCAGCTTGCGCCATTTTTTTTCTTAATTCAGGTGTAACAGCTACCGATGGAGATTCTTCAAGAAGTTTTTGGTGTCGACGTTGAATAGAACATTCACGTTCTCCTAAAGCCACAACTTTTCCATAGTTGTCAGCAATAAGCTGAACTTCAATATGTCGTGGATTTATCATATATTTTTCTATGTAGACTCTGTTATCGCCAAACGAAGCTTCTGCTTCAGCTTGTGCCATTTTTAGCATTTTTTCAAAGTCTTCTTTTTTTTCGACAAGACGCATACCTTTTCCGCCGCCGCCAGAAGTAGCTTTTATAAGAACAGGAAAACCAACTCCTTCAGCTATTTTTAAAGCTTCTTCAATACTTTCTATACTATTTTGTGAACCAGGCATAATAGGAACACCTGCTCTAGACATCATATTTCTTGCAACCGATTTTTGTCCCATTCTTTCAATAGCTATAGAATCTGGCCCAATAAATACCAATCCACATTTAGCAACCGTATCAGCAAAACCAGGGTTTTCAGACAAAAAACCGTAACCAGGATGTATAGCTTCTGCATTTGTCGCTTTAGCTATAGAAAGTATATTTTGGAAATTCAAATAAGATTTATCTGGTCGAGCTGGACCAATACAATAAGCTTCATCTGCCAAATGAACATGCAAAGCATCTTTATCTGCTTCCGAATAAACTGCTACGGTTTTAATACCCATTTTTTGGCAGGTTCTTATAATCCTGACAGCAATCTCACCGCGATTTGCTATTAATATTTTTGAAAACATTCATTATTCCTCAACTTCTACCACAAATAGAACCTTACCATAATCAACGATAGTTCCGTAAGGTGTTTCAATAGAGACAATTTTACCATTACATGGACTCTTTATATAGTCTTTAGAACCAATACCTGCTACATAACCTAGTATATCGTTCTTTTTGATTTTATCGCCTTGTTTAATTCCTACGCCATCAAATTCAAGCAACCCTACTTTATCTGATTGGATTTCATATAAATTGTTTTCTTCGATTACCTGAGAAACATCTTCGTTTTCTTCTTCTGGTTTGATTTGTTGTTCCGAAATCCGCATTGTATTAAGANNCCTATTTTTAAACTAAGTTCAGACATTCCATTTTCGTTCATCGCATTATAAAGGCGCTTTATTTCTTCAAGTTCCATTAAAAAACTCCTGCTTAAATTAAACCGGTAAATTTTAACATATAAATACTTTTTAATTCAACAAAGAACTATAACTTAATTAGTAGACTTTTCACTCATTCGATTAATTATTTTTAAAGAAAAAATTGACTTTATCTTATACAGAATATACAATAGCTTTGTTATTTGTTCTATAACACGTATCAAATATAACAGGAGACAAATCATAATGAAAAAGCTATTTTTATTTGTGGCTTTAATGCTAGTATTTGCAGTTTCTGCTGTTCAAGCTCAGCAAGACAATTTAAAATATGTTCCCCTAGACAGTGATTTTATCATGTCTATCAACTTTAAACAGCTATTATCTGACCCAGATGTTAAGAAAACAATCGAAGAAAGCATAGCTAAGAGCGAAAAGAATAAAAAAGACTTTGAAGAATTCAAAGAAAAAACTGGTATCGATATTTTTAATGATTTAGATTCTGCTATGATTTTTACTGCTGGCAAATCAGATCCAAAAAATCCAGATAAACAATTAGCAGGGGCTATTCTAAACGTTAAAAACAATAAAGAAAAAATCCTTAATGGTGTAAAAAATGACGAAAAAGCTGCTAAAGACGTTGAAATAGGTAAAATCGGAGACTTTGACGCTATATTGCCTAAAGATAAAAAAGAAGGCGCTGGCGTATTTATAGACGATAAAACTATTGCCGTTGGTACCACAGAAGGAATTACTTATGTAGCCAATATTGCTAAAGGCACAGCTAAAAACGTTTCAGCAAGAGCTGATTTTGCTACTGTAATCGCTAAAATGAACAAAGCTGCTACTTTAGCAGGCGCAGGTCTTGTTCCAGCTGAATTAAAAGCTAACATGAAAAATAATCCTAACGCTGAACCATTTTCAACAGTTAAATACTTCGTTTTCGATTTTACTAAAGGTGAAAATATAATATTTAATTTGTTAGGCGAAGTTGAAAATAAATCTGAAGTAGATAAAGTTGCTGCAACTATCAACGCTTACTTGGTAATGTTAAGACAGTTTGCTAGCTCATCTCCAGAAGCATTATCACTTGTAAATCAAATAAAAGTTACAACTGAAAACACATCAGTTAAGGTATCATTCAACGTCAAAAAATCACAAATTGAAGAAATTCGCAAAAAGATTGAAGCTCAAACAAAAGAAAGCGAAGGCAAAGCTNNATATATCATATTGCTATTTTTTAGTTTTTTAGCTTCAATAGCATATAGTCAGCCTTTTGATTTAATAATTCCACAAGGCGATAACATCGACTCTTTAACTAAAGAACTAAAATCTATGCAAGAAGTGCAAAGAGACATAGCTTTAGAAAAACTAACAAGAGAACCTACAAAACTAGATGCATACATAGAATTAGGCGAATTAAGATCTGCACAAGGCCGTTTGTATGAAGCTAAAAGGTTTCTTGAAATGGCTTTAGAATTAGACCCCAAAAATCTGAGAGCAAATCATGATTTAGTTATGGTTAATTATCAGCTTGGCAATTTTGACGAATCAAAACGCAGAATGGACCTTATACATCGCTATCACCCCCTATCTGATTATGAACGGGAAAAATTAGAGTCATATCAATCAAGAGTAAACACAGAAGGATTAGCTGGAATTTACATTAGAGAAGATTCAAGAAATTTTAGAGAAATAATGTCTGTATTAGAAGCAACATTTCCCATTGAAAAATATCCTAAAACAGACGTAAAATATCGTGCTGAAATGTGGACACATGAAGACAACAATAAAGAAAGCATAAACTCTACAGTATATTCAACCACAATAACTTACACAGCAGACAACAACAATAAATTTGCATTTACATACTCTCCAGAATCAATAAGAAGCGGTGATGTAGCCTCTGGCTATTCTCTTCAAGGATTAATGGGCAGAGACACAATGAAGCTAGGACTTAGAGCTAGCAAAAATCTATTTAAGGACAATTTATATACTATTAAAAACAAGCTCACAGAGGAAAGCCGAGCAATTACTATATATGGAGACCTTCATAAAAGAACAAGAATTATGCAAGGTGTCACATTAGCTGACATTTCCGATAAAAACTCTAGACGAAGATACGATTCATCCATTATTTATTCTATATTTAGAAACCATATACCATTTATTACAACAAATTTAAGCATATGGGATGCCAGTTATGAAAAGCAATTCGATAAACGCGGCGATTTGCTTAATTATTGGGCACCTTCAGACTTTCAAGGCGGCGAATTATCTTTTACATGGGAAAAAACAAGAGGCGTTCATTGGTGGTTCGGCCTTGAAGGAAACTATGTTGTCAACAGATATAAATTTGGCTCAAATAACATCGTAGAAGAAAAAGGACCAGGGGCAACATTATATACAAACTATAAATTTGCAGAAGGAAGTATTTTTTTAACGCTAAGCCATCGCGAAAGATACTATTTCACAGAACGAAGATTAGAAATTTATGGCTCACTTCATTTTTAAAAACTAAACAGTCAATACTTTAAACAAATATGCAATAACAAAACCAGATACAAAACCGTCTGCAAAAGCCCAACCAGCACCTACTAAAATTCCTTTAGCAGTAAATTCAAAACCTTCATAGACATATGTAATTAAAGCAAGGAGAGGACTAACTTCACCTATGGTTACAGCAACTAATGCCCAAACAGTTAGAACTATTGCCCAGACAAAACCTACTATAAAACCAATTTCTAGCGGTGTCACAATAAATCCTCTTATTCTATGAATAATAACTTATAATCAATAAATTTGTTGGATCAATTATACAATAATAATTTTAATCAATCAATTTTTTTAAATTTGTTGCTGTTTTCTTAACTTATGGAGTAGAATATAAATATGAATGTAAAAAAAATCTATATTTTCTTATTCTTTTTTCTAATTTGTTCATCTGTTTTATCAGCTCAAATACTGTGCGGAATAGATGTTCTTGGTCGACAACACCCTAAATTAGTTGTAGGCAAAAATATTGCTTTATTCACATCATCAAGCGCACTTGATTCAAATTTTAACCACACCATCGATAGGCTAGCAAAAGCAGCAAATATAAAACNNGTGAAGATAATACAGAATTAGACGCAATGACAAATGCCAAAGTAATTCAGTATTCAGACCCAATGATAAAACTTTCGCCTGACACATTAGATGGTTGCGAAATACTTGTTATAGACTTTCAAGATCTTGGAATAAGATTTTTTAAAAATGTTACAATAATAGCTCAAATGCTTGAGCTAGCCCGAGAAGCCAAAAAGCAGGCTATTGTTCTAGACAGACCAAATCCATTAGGCGGAAAACTAGTAGCAGGGCCTGTTTTAAAAGCAGGTTTAAGAAGCAGATTCGGTGTATATCCTATACCTTTAATATACGGAATGACAATAGGAGAGCTTTCCCTTTGTTTCAATAAAATGTTTGGAATAGGTGCAGAGTTAACAGTAATAGGTATGGAAAATTATACAAGAAACCTAACTTATAAAGACACTAAGCTTCATTGGATTCCGCCAATGGACCATTTACCAGAACCTTCTTCTCCGTTATATTATGCTGTTACCGGCTTTTTAGGCGAAATGGGCGTATTCTCAACAGGAGTAGGCACCACCAGACCATTTCACTATATATTAGCTCCATGGATAGACGGAGAATTGCTCTCAGATAAATTATCTAAGTTAAATATCACTGGAGTCAAATTCCTAGNNCTGGTCTTGATATAAACATAATAAACAGTTCAATAAGAACAGAAATTAACGAATTTATGGCTAAGCGAAGCCAATATCTAATTTATGGCGAGTAATCATATGAAACAAAACGGGATGTCTATGATAGAAGTAATGATAGGAGTATTTTTGTTAGCTCTTATACTTCTTCCATCGCTTAATGTTATTACAAGCCAAACTAAGACGGTTAATTCAACCAGAGACCATGCCCAAGTTTCTTTTATAGCTCAAAATATTATAGAACAATGCCGATCTTACCAGTTTGACTTAATAGAAGCCGATCATCACACAGAGGACAATAAAAAAGACATAACATTCGAATATAAACTATTAAATACTGATGACCCAACTTTAAATAAAATAACAATGAACGGTATAGAATACATTGTGAACAAAGAAAAAACAAAAATTGATTACATTGATGATAACAATAAAGTAGATACCCCAGTAGTATTATTTAAACTTGTTATAGATTATAAAGGACAAGACGGTAAAGATCACGATTTTGATGTTTCTACCGCAATATTTCAGAGGGAATAAAAATGGCAAAGAAGAGCGGTTTTACTTTAATTGAATTAATGATAGGTCTAATTATAACGACTCTACTAATAACCGCTTTATGGGATGTTTTTTCTGCAAGCCGTCGTAACGCCAACGAAATAGTAGCTAATCACGCCATAAACAATGAATTAGAAATGATGCTTATGCGTATTTCAGATGATTTAAGAGAATCTAACGCAATAAATGCAAGTTATCCAACAATAATAGAGCCTGCAAAAGCAGCAGAAATTAATCAGCCAAATGCAAATGTCCAAGACTTAATGAGCAAAGAAGAAAACAAAATAGTATTTACTAAAATAAATTNNATACAAAAGAAGAAATCACTTATTACCCCGAAGAAGAAGAAAAGTTAAACGAAAATGCAGATACTACCTATTCACTCTTAAGACAAAGCAAAGTTTTCGACAAAGAAGGCAAAGAAGTTGATTCAGAAGGAACAGTTTATCCTTATGTAAGAGGACTTAAAAGCTGTGTTTTCTATCAAATAAAAGATGAAAATNNCGTTTATTTAAGATTCGAACTAGCAAGACAAGACAGCGCTTTTAACAGTAAATATACTAACACAATAACAATAACCGTAAAGGAGCGTGCAGCATGCCCAGAATAAGAAAAAATAACAAAAAAGGCTCCGCAATTTTAAGCGCTATAGGTATGGGCGTCATATTAACCATTATTATTGTTGGCGTTAATATGTTTTCTTCACACAGAATGAAAGTAGTAGCCAAAGAAGGTAAAAGAACGAAAGCTCTTGCCGCCGCAGAAACAGGCTTAGAAATAATTCTTGGCGAATTATATAAAAACTCAAATTTTGCTACACATGATTTAAATCCAGATCACTCATGGAATAATACACAAAATTATAAGGTTTTAATGCCTACAAGTTGTAATAAATCAGAATATGNNGGAAAAATTGGTGAACAAGAATTTAAAGTCAGAGTCGGAAACATTCCCTACAAAGATAATAAAAACACAAAAGCTGTAGATGAAAGTAAGGCTTATCTAAAAGTAGAATCTTTAGGAAAATACAATGATACTTACAGAAGAGTCGAAGCACATATAAATCGCCGTTTTCCCGCAAGAGAATTTTTAATGTATGACGGCGGCGTTTGTTCATTAGTTTTTGGTACATGCAATGGCGATAACACAAATTATTTTGCAGTAGGACATTTGTATGGACATTTAGGCGTCGAAATAGGTGAAGTTTCTATGTCAAATCACAGTCCTCAAGGCGGAAAACACTCACAGCAAGAACTACGTAAAATGACTGCAATAATGAGTGGAGGAGACTATATATACATATACAGCCCTGTTAAGGCTGAATTTATAAACAAACAAACTGGAGAAGCAAAGCAAGTCACTATTCCCAAAAATACAAATTTCCCTTCTAACGGAGATTATAGTGGCAAAAACGAAAAAAACGGCGATTTTCCAAAATCAATTACAGAAAATCCACCAACAATTCCAGAAGATTTAAAAGAGTGGATAAAAGATAAGAAAGATGGCTTAACCTTAAAACCAACAAATCCAAATTTTGATAATTACAAAAAACTTGCAGAATCAAGTGATGGAATGTTTATATCTAGTTCTAGCAACTCAGATAAAATAATTACTTACGCTATGCCAGATAACTGGCTTGAAAGCGGTTCTTCTCTAGAAGGCGTTTACTTAGATTTTGGTAGCAATTTACACGAAGGCAATATAACAGAAAGTAATTTTCCTAAAAATGGAGTTATTTATTCAGATCACGATATAATAGTTAAAGGCAATCCACCAAAAACAGTAAATATAGTAAGCGAAAAAAACGTTTTTATAATAGGCGATTTTAATCAGTCAGCAGGGGGAGACCCAGATAATTATTATGGTTTTCCACAAAAATATGATNNATATCGTAAAACTGTTAGAAGACGATGCCGAAAAAGAAGACCCAAAAGCAAGATATCATCAATCTGCATCTATTATTGCTAAAGAAAGAATTGTATATGATTACAGAAACCCGATGGATTGTTTTGAAAATGAATTGTTCCCATTTATTAAGCATAAATTAGCTGAAAAACTATCTGATAGCGATACCGCAAAAAAAGTATTAAATAAAGGAAAAGATTATAATATAAAGATATCAGCGGCTGATCAAACAGCCTTAGAAACCTCTATTGATGAGTTTTTTACAACATATAAACTAAATGACACAGCAAAGGACGCAATTAAAANNTGAAATCAACTTTGATAATTTTCATGAAATAACCAAAAAAATATGGACAGAGTATTCAAAAGAATATGATGGCGGTGATGAGAAGAAAAAAGGAAGCATTAACCATAGTTCTAAAGATGATATTGGTATTTATAAATTTTTAGATGATTTACGTAGCGATAATTATTGTAAAAATGGTCAAAGTCATATAGATTATGATTTTTTGTATTACCCAGAAGTAACAATTGATGGTATGTTAATATCATGTGGAGAAAGAAATGTAACTTTTCATGCTGGCCCAGATGAAGGTAAATATTACAATAAAATTGGGAATACTCAAAAAGATAGCAGCAATACTGGTGGATTAGGCAATAAATCTAATGGAAAATTAACTGGTCTGAGACATTCACCAAATGCTTCATTTATTCACAGAATGTATGGAAGCGAAGTTAATATGAGAACCAATAAAGTTCATAGAATAGAAAGATCTAAGTTTGCCTACGGTCCCCCAACCCGTCGAAAAATTTATGACGCAAGTTTACCAACTTTAGGCTTAGAAGACAGCCAAATAGAATTAGCAGGCTTTATTGTTATTTCTTGGACAGATACTGCTGCTACCGAAGATGATTGGAATGGCTTTTAATGTCTGATACTAATCTATTAATAAATAATGGTTCCAAAATAAAACTGTGAACAACTAAATTTAAGTATTCTTTATACTTTAAAAATCTCTTAAACTGCTTTTTGGAAAAATTCTGTTAGAAATGATTTGCCATGTTGGGCGTGTATTTGCTTCTATTTCTTTAGAACATTTTTCGCACACCAAACGTTCCGTATTTTGATATTTTANNGTCTTGCATAATAGAGACAAACTAACACAAACATATAAATAAAATCAACTGCTATTATTTGCTTATTAGAATTTTTTATTTTTTTGTCGATAATATAGAAATGCAACAGGTCAAAAATAATGAAACCCATATAAGAATTAGAGTGTCGGTTCTCGCAAAACGAGAAGACGGCAAAGTCTGTTTTGTAAGGCATCTTAAAAACGGAAAAAGATACTGGCTTCTTCCTGGCGGCGGTCAAGATGCTTTTGAAAAAGCTCAAGAAACTGCAGCAAGAGAATTACAAGAAGAACTAAGAATTTCATGTAAAAGTTTTCGTTTGCTTTTTGTAAGAGAAGCAATGTCTAAAGAAGAAAACAGACATATTCAATTTATGGTATTTGAAGGAATAGATCCAGATTTTACCAATATACAAGTTGGAATAGACAAAAGAGTTGAAGGTTATGACTTCTTTGACGCAAATGAAATAGCTCAAAAAACGATATATCCAGCTATGAAAGACGATATAATTGCTTTTGCGGAAGGGAAATCACCAGAGTTCTTTAAATCTTTGGAATGGATATGATAAAACAATCGGAGGCGTATAATGCTTGAAAATAAATATGATCAAGTAATAAAAGACTGTAAAAAGCGAATAGCGGCTAATCCCCGCGATTTTTTTGCCTATTATCAGTTTGCGCGCGCCCTCGATATGTCAGGCGAAACCGACCGTGCAATAAAAGTTTTCGAAGATGCAATAACCATTAATCCTAAAGATTCATATGCCCACAATTTCATGGGGCTTGCATACCGTAATAAAGGCATGATGAACGAAGCTGTTATTGAGTTCAAAAAAGCCATAATGTTTAATCCTGACTATGCTTATCCATACGCAAACCTTGGTATAATTTACAAACTTAAAGGCATGTATGATGAAGCTATTATACGTTTTAAAAAAGCTATTTCATTAAACAAAGACTTTGCTTTTGCTCATATGCAATTAGGTTTAATTTACAAACTAAAAAAACAATATGCCGAATCTATATTAAGACTCAAAACAGCTATTAGCTTAAATAGAGAATACGCATATGCACATTTTAGCTTAGGCGCAGTATATCTAGAAATGGGACGTCCCAGAAAAGCTATAGTTGAATTTAAAAAAGCAATATTACTTAATCCTCAAGACGCATATTCACTTTCGCAATTAGGAAGATGTTATATTACTTTAGAGAATTATGATGAAGCACGTAAAAATTTAATAGATTCAATAAAAATTAACCCAGATAACGCTTTTACATTTTTAAATTTAGGAATATGTCAATTTTACTCTCAAAATAATGATGAAGCCATAGAAGCATTTAAAAGAGTTTTAGCCATAAATCCATCCTTAGTAGAAGCATCAATATTCTTAGGCCAGGCCTTTATGCGACAAAATATGGACGATGCTGCACTATTGGAATTTAGAAAAGTTTTAAAGAGTTCGCCTAAGCAGCCTAAAGTACACATGTATGCAGGAATTGTTTACAGAAAGAAAAATGACCCAACTAAAGCGCTTGAACAATTTAAGCTAGAAAACGCCATAAACCCAAACGATGCTGATTTACACTATCATATGGGATTAGCTTATAAAGATAAAGGTATGTTAAACGAAGCTTCCGGCGAATTAAAACGCTGCCTGTTTTTAGATTCGTCATATGCTAAAGCACATGATTCATTAGGTGAAATATATGACGTTAAAGGCCAGTATGAAACAGCCGTTACTCATTTTAATAAAGCTAGCGAGCTACGCAAAAAATCAAACGATAACTCTTCACAAAAACCAATTTATGTAATGAAAACCAAAACAGAACTTGACATTATGATTGAAAAGTTCAAAATGGAAATAGCTTCTAACCCTGACAATGCTGATGCTCACTATAAATTAGCTTCTGCATATAAAAATAAAGAAATGTATGATGAAGCAATTATAGAATATAGAAAAGTAATCTCTTTAAACCCATACGATACATTTGCTAGTTATAATCTAGAGGTAATATATCGTATTAAAGGCGTAGACGATCAAAATTTAACTCATTGGAAACGATCAGTAACAATAAATCCAGACAATGCTGGTGCTCATTACAGGCTTGGATTAGCTTATAAGGAAAAAGGTCAATTAGATGAAGCCATTCGTGAATGGGAAAAAGCAGTAGCCCTTGACCCTGACTTTTCTCATGCCCATATGCAGTTAGGAATTGCATATAAAAACATAGGCAAATCAGAAATGGCAATAAACGAATGGAATCGTACTGTTGAACTTGACCCTGAATTCCAAGAAGCCTATTTCCATTTAGGAAAAACCTATCTCAATCAAGGGCGCCTTGAAGAAGCCATAAGTTCAATTAAGAGAACTATAAAACTTAATCCAAACGATATTGAAAGCAGATATTTACTTGGCTTGATTTACAAAAACAATGGCATGTTAGAAGACGCCAAAGACACATTTGAAGACATTCTTAAAGATGACGATGAAAATGCAACAGTATTAACTTCACTTGCTTCTGTATATAAATCTATGGGTGAAATTGAAAATGCTTTAAATTGTATAATGATGAGCATTAGACTAGATGATACCAAATTTTATGCCCACTATCTTCTTGGAAGTATCTTTAGAGCTCTTGGTCAGAAAGACTTAGCAGAAACATCGTTTAAACGTGCAATTTCTCTAAATCCAGAAGATGCTTTCTCTCAATATAGTTTAGGAATTTTATATAAAAGCTCAGGAAGAACTCAACTTGCGATAAAAGCATTCACTGCTGCTATTGACCTAGATTCTGACGATGCATATTCCCATTCACATCTTGGAATGTCTCTATATGAAGAAGGTTTGCTTGACGAAGCAATAAAATCATTGCAAAAAGCAATGGAAATAAATCCAGACGATACTTATACCCTATATAATTTAGGAGTAGCCTATTTAGATAAGCATGACAATGAACAAGCAATACAAGCGCTTGTTAAAGTTGTAAACCTTTCCCCAGGGGATGCCTACGCATGTTTCTACCTAGGACAAGCTTACGAGGACAATCACATGGTAAAAGAAGCCAAAGCCTGTTATAAACGCGCTCAGGAAAACGCCCCACAAAACACTCAAATTGCAAAATTTGCAAGAGAAGCTTTTAATCGACTTTAATAAAATGAATAAAATTAGCACACACAGAAAAGACATCGTTATTATTTGTTCTATTTTGGTTATAACCATAATTTTTATTCAGTTAATANNGTGCGTTAGAAGGTGCTTTAGTTAGATGGGCAAACGACTCTCGACGCTATTCTTATACTGATGAAAATGGAATTTATATAGTAAACGATGTTTCTTTCGGAACCCAGCAATTTATAGTTACTAGAGAAGGTTATAAACAAACCAGCTTTTCTACTCCAATATATTCTGGACAAACCACTACTGCTGCTGATGTTTCAGTAACAACACAAAGTTTTTATTTCTCTGATATAAAAGTTACAGAAACTTCCTCCAGTCATGCAATAATTACGTGGAAAACATCAGATTATACCTATGGTATGATTGAATACGGAACTACTGAATCATTTGGTTCAGCAGTAAAAGAAACTGACGTTGTTTACTCAACAACCCACAGCGTAAAAATCTCAAATTTAAAGCCAGAAACATCATATTTCTTTAGAATAGTTTCAAGCAGACAAAATCAAAATGCAGAATATTCTGATATTGGTTCGTTTGCAACGATCAGCGTATTACAAGATAATACTCCACCGACTTCTCCAGGAGAAGTTTCAGTTGCTTTATCAGGAGTAGCGGGAAAAGCTGTTGTATATTGGCAGCAAATTTATGATAGCGACTTAAAAGGTTATAAAGTTTATAGAAGCGAATCATATAATGGTATCTATAGTTCCTTGCCAATAGGACAAACTATTCCACTACTACTTGCAAAAGGCGTAAATAACTTTACAGACGACACAGTGGTTCCTGGTAAAAAATACTATTATAGAGTTACAGCTGTAGATCAAGCAGGAAATGAAAGTGGATATAATGGTAATTCAGAAGGTATTGTTGTTCCTGGCAGAATAACAAGCGATGTACGTTGGACTGTAGCAAATAGCCCTTACATAATTAAAGGCGACTTAACAGTAAGCGAATTTGGAAGCTTAACTATTGATGATGGCGTAAAAGTCCTTGTAAGCGATGTAGATGCTACACATTCAGGCGAAGACAATCAAAAAATTGAACTTAGAGTCAGCGGCAAACTTATTACTTCTCAAGGACCAAGCAAAGTTATTTTTGCCGCAAATATGCCAAATCCATCCAACAATGTTTGGAAGGGTATTATATTCGATAATATGTCAAATACAGATACAAACCTCATTAATGCTACAATAAGCGATGCAGAAAAAGGTATCACAATAAAAAGCACGCAAAGCGGAACATATAAAGATTTAGAAATAATTAATTGTGCAATAGGAGCCTATTTAGATAGCAGCGTTAATTTAGAAATAGATAACTTTAAATTTAAACGCTGCCCAACAGCTGTAAATCTTGCAAATTGCAATGATATTACTGTTTCTAATAGCAATTTTATAGAACAACAATATGGCATTATATCTGATGGTAGCAATGGTTTATCAGTAAAAGGCAATAATTTCTTAAATTACAACACAACAGCAATAAAATCTAATGACGTAAGTGGCTCTGTTTCATTTACAAATAATTTATTTGTTTCTCCAACAGCAAAAGCGATTGAAATATCAAATTACGTATCATTAATCGAATACAATACTTTTGATACTCCTTATGCAATTAGCATAGCAAATGGGGCTCCAACAATACGTAAAAACATCATATTGGCTAATTCAAGCGTTTTTGGCATGGGAATGATAGGTATAGAAAACAAAAATGCTTATACTACACCAACATTTGGACCAAACAACATATATGGTTTTGGCGAAAATGCTTATTCAGGGTGTAATGCTTCTGCTGATAGTGCATCAACAAATGTAGTTCTTATGAAATCTGTTAATGCAGAACCTTATGACTATCGTCTAAGAGTAGATTATCCATCTACAGACGACTGTTGGGGTATAAAAAGAGATTATATTGTAAGTTACTAATATCTCCTACCCTATAATTTCTTTACGCCAAACTTCAATAAGTTTATCTAATTTCCAAGAAGCATTTGCAGGACTAGTAGATGGCAGTTTTACTGCCATCTTATTTGTTTTAGGA
>LXOW01350169.1_pt1 | contig 17471 bp, 15 predicted proteins | sample 1368591 | NCBI WGS metagenome assembly LXOW01 (sample SAMN04884650, study PRJNA319009) | bovine gut metagenome | isolation source: Cow rumen | host: Bos taurus | place: Italy: Legnaro (PD) | collected 2014-07-09 | reverse complement strand
CCGCCGTGACCGGCGTGGCGGGCAGCGGCAAAAGCTCCCTGATGCGCTACGCCTTCCCGGAGGTCTACCCGGAGGCCATCGTCATCGACCAGAAGCCCATCGGCACCTCCATCCGCTCCACCCCCGCCACCTACACCGGCGTGATGGACGAGATTCGCAAGGTCTTCGCCAAGGAAAACGGCGTTGGCGCGGGCTGGTTCAGCTTCAACTCCGAGGGCGGCTGCCCCGTCTGCAAGGGCACCGGGCAGATCAGCTACGAAATGGCCTTCGCCGAGCCCGTGACCATCACCTGCGAGGAATGCGGCGGCCACCGCTACAACCCCACGGCCCTGTCCTACCGCTACCGCGGCCTGAACATCGAGCAGGTCATGGGGCTCACCATTGCGGATGCCTACACCTTCTTTGACGCGCCGAAGATCCGGAAGCGTTTGCAGTGCATGCTGGACGTAGGCCTGGAATATCTCACCCTGGGGCAGCCCACCAGCACCCTTTCCGGCGGCGAGGTACAGCGGGTCAAGCTGGCCAGCGAACTGCACCGGCAGGGGCAGGTCTACGTGCTGGACGAGCCCAGCACCGGACTGCACAGCAAGGACGTGGAGAAGCTGCTGGCCCTGCTGCGGAAGCTGGTGGAGGAGGGGAACACCGTGGTCATGATCGAGCAGAACATGGAGCTGATTTCCCAGGCGGACTGGATCATCGATCTGGGCCCCGAGGGCGGCTCCGGCGGCGGAAGCGTCCTGTTCGAAGGCACGCCGGAGCGGTTGCTGGAATGCGAGGCTTCCAAAACCGGACGATTCCTCAGACAATTATCCAACAAAACGAACAACTGAAATGGGAGGCACGCATCATGCGCATAATCACCATCAGCCGACAGTTCGGCAGCGGCGGCCGGGAGCTGGGCAAGCGTCTGGCAGACCGGCTGGGCTGGGATTACTATGACAAGGAAATCATTGATACCCTGGCTGCGGAGCACGAGTTGGAGCCGGAGTACATCAAACGCGCCCTGGCCAATCACGGCTGGCACAACATCCAGCTCACCTACCGCAACAGCTTTTCCCACCTGCTCTACGACCCCGGCGCGGCCACCCAGCTTTTATGCCGGGAGCGGGAGGTTCTGCAAAGCATTGCCGCCCTGGGGAACGACTGCGTCATCATTGGCCGGGACGCGGACGTGATCCTGGAGGCCTATCACCCCTTCCGGGTTTTTGTCTGCGCCGACATTCAGGCCAGGCTGGCCCGGTGCATGCGTCATGAGGCCAACCGCCCGGAGCAGGAGCGGCTGACGGAAAAACAAATTCTGCGAAACATCCGCCGAATCGACAAGGCCCGGGCAAACACCCGGGAAATTCTCAGCGGCAGGTCCAGCAAGGATTGCAGCGGCTTTGAGCTGATTCTCAACACCACAGGCTGGGAAATCAAAAAGCTCACCGCCGCCCTGGGGGACTTTGCCGCCCAGTGGTTTGAGGAATGAACGAATGGAACAGAGATTATCCCGGAAGGATCTGACCCAGGGCGTAGTTTGGAAAAAGCTGCTGATCTTCTTCCTTCCCATTGCCGCGGGGACCTGCATCCAGCAGCTCTACAACGCGGTGGACGGCCTGATTGTGGGACGCTTCGTGGGAACCACGGCCCTGGCCGCTGTGGGCGGCAGCTCCGCCCAGATCATCAATCTGCTCATTGGCTTCTTTGTGGCCATTACCTCCGGGGCCTCGGTGGTCATTGCCCAAGTCTACGGTGCCAACCGGGAGCGGGACGTCCAGCTTGCGGCAGGCAACGCCATTGCGGTCTTTACCCTGTTGGGGGTCCTGCTGATGGTCTTCGGCCTGACCCTGGCCCCCGTCATGCTCCGGCTGCTGAAAACGCCGGAGGACACGCTGGAGGACGCGATCCTCTATCTGCGGATCTACTTCATCGGCGTTCCCTTTATTCTGATTCTGAACATGGAATCCAACATGCTCCGGGCGGTGGGCGACTCGGTCAGCCCCTTCGTGTACATGGTGATCGGCTGTGTGACAAATATCATTCTGGACTGTCTCTTTGTGCTGGTCTTCCATTGGGGCGTCACCGGCGTGGCCGTGGCAACGGTGGCCGCCCAGGTGGTGAATATGGCCCTGCTGACCCGGAAGCTGATGACTACCAAGGAGTCCTACCGGCTGAGTCTGGGCGAGCTGCGGCTCAAGGGCGTCTATCTGAAAAACATGCTGCGTCTGGGCATTCCGGCGGGTCTGCAATCGTCTATGTACGCCGTGTCCAACATGATCATTCAGGTTGGCGTCAATTCTCTGGGCACCGTGGTGGTGGCTTCCTGGGTCATGACCGGTAAAACCGACGGCATCTTCTGGGCCGTCAGCAACGCCCTGGGCGCGGCCATTACCAGCTTTGTGGGCCAGAACCGGGGCGCGGGCCGGGACGACCGGGTGAAGCTTTGCGTGAAGCAGGGCATGATCCTCTCCACCATCATCACCCTCTCCCTCTCCGGTCTGATTATGCTGACCGGGCGGCCCCTGCTGTTCGTACTCACCGAAGATCAGGCCGTGCGGGACACCACCTGGCTCATGATGGTTTATTTTGTCCCCTACTATTTCACCTGGGTGGTGATTGAAGTTCTCTCCGGTGTGCTGCGTGGCTACGGGGACGCGGTGCGGCCAGTTCTTATCATCGGCATTGGAATCTGTCTGCTTCGCATTATCTGGATTGCCACCATGTTTATGAAGATTCACACGCTGTTCGTTCTCTGCCTCTGCTATCCCGTCTCCTGGACCATTACCAGCGGGGCGATGTTCCTCTATTACCGCAAGGGTGGATGGAAAAACCGGGGCAGCGTTATCGTGGATCGGTAGTATCTATGCTGCGGCGGCAAAGTCCAATCATGGACTTTGCCGCCGCATTGATTATTCTACAGATTTCAGTGCCTGAACCATGTCGATTTTCCGAATGCGGCGATACATCAGGACATTAACAATGGCCGCAAACAGGAAACTCAGCAGAATGGAAAGCAGATAGTTTTCCAGATGGGGGTCCCGGCCAAACATGACGATATCCATTTCAACGGTTCGGATTAGGAAGGACAACAGGCCCTTTCCGAAGAACTGGCCCAGCGCAATTCCCAGAGCGGTCAGGACAATATTCTCCCGAAAGACGTACATGGCAACCTCAGGGTCGTAGAAGCCCAGAACCTTGATGGTGGCCAGCTCCCGCATCCGCTCTGTCACATTGATGTTGGTCAGGTTATAGAGCACCACAAAGGCCAGGGCAGCCGCCGAAAAGAAAATAACCGTAACCGCAGCGTCGATGGATTCCATGGTTTTTCGGAAGTTTCTTGCCATGACGGCTTTGTTTTGGGCGCTGCGCACCCCATCCATCCGCATCAGAGCCTTGCAGAAGGCGGTAACCGATTCATCGTCGTTCTGATTCAACCGAATCATATACTCGTTGGGGCTTGGGGTTTCCCCAGCGAGGTTATAATAGGTCTGGGGGCTAACCATGGCGTAATGATAGACGTAGTGCTCCCGCAGGGCCGAAACCGGCAGCGAAACAATCTGCCCCATGTCCGTCCGCACCTGGTCCCCCGGCTGCAGGTCCAGCAGCTCCGCCAGCTTCAAATCCACCAGGGCTCCCGTCTCCGGCAGGTTCAGGGGCTCCTTGGTATCCATGTCCCGCAGAAGAATCTGCTCCTGCAAGGCCGCAGGGTCCGAGGGCACTGAGATGTAACTCTCCACCGTCTGGCCGCCGTGGGAGAAGGTCACAGCCCGATTGTAAGCGCCTGTCCAGGCCTGCACCCCTTCTCCCTCCTCCAAGAAGGCCCGGACCCGTTCCGCTACCCCGGGAGAATCCGTGTCAACGGTCAGCAGAACGTCATAACGGTAGAGGTCAAAGAACTGAATATCCAGGATGTTGAAAATGCTGGTATGGAGGCCAAGGCCCGCAATCAGCAGGGCGGTACAGCCCGCCACCCCAATGACCGTCATATACAGTCGCTTCTTGTAACGAAACAGGTTCCGAGCCGATACCTTCATGGAAAAGCTCATCCGCTGCCAGATGGGTTTGACCTGTTCCAACAAAATTCGCTTGCCGGGCTTGGGGGCCCGGGGCCGCAGCAGAATCGCCGGCATCTGACGGGCCGTGGCAAACATAGCCAAAAGGGTTGCGCCCACGGTCACCACCATTCCAACCCCCGCTGCAATCAGGCAAAGAGGCCAGTCAATCAGAAGCGTCAGGGAGGGCAAATCGTACATAATGTCGTAGGAGGAGAAAATGATCCAGGGAAACAGCACCGTTCCGATCGCCGCCCCGGGAATGGCTCCCAGCAGGGCGGCCAGAGACCCGTAGATCAAATACTTGGCCGCAATACTCCAGGTACCGTATCCCATGGCCTTGATGGAGCCGATTTGGGTCCGCTCCTCCTCCACCATGCGGGTCATGGTGGTCAGACAAACAAGAGCCGCCACCAGGTAAAAAATGATGGGAAACACTTTGGCCAGATTCGTCATACGCTGTGCGTTCTGGTCGTAGCTGACGAAGCCGTAATTGCTGTTCCGGTCCAGAACATAGGTATCAGGAGCTTTCAGCGCTTCCAGCCGCTGGGCGCCCAAGTCCAGGGCTTCCCGTCCCGCCGCTAAGGCCCGACTGACTTCGACTTGGGCAGTCTTGTAAGCCTGAAGGCCCTCGGCATAGTCGTTTTCCCCAGCAACAAGCTTGCTTTTCCCTTCCTCCAAGGCACTGACCCCTTGGGCAATCTGGGTCTCATACTCCGTTTCTCCGGCGGCCAGCTTTTCTTCCCCTTCCTTTACTTTCTCATATCCCGCCGCAATGGCGGCCTCTCCGGCAGTCACTCGTGCCTGGGCGGCAGCAATCTGGGCCTGGCTCCCGCGCCGGGTCTGTTCCAGGGAGGATTGCCGCTGGGCATAAGTCTTCTGGGCCTCTGCCGCGCTTCGCTCCGCCGTCTCCGCCAAAGCATCCTCCAGGGCCGCATTGGTCAGGGCCGCGGTCAAAGCCTCCGGGGTATAGGCCGGGTTCTGTTCCGCCCCCGTCATAGCCGCAGTCAGGTTTTCTCGGAGGCCAGCTTCTATCGCCTCGGCTTCCGCATGAGCCGCAGAAGCCCGCTGCTTGGCTTCCGCCAGGGCGGCCTGTTTCTTTGTCAGCCGTTCCTCCGCCAGGTCCAGGTCCGATTGGGCCGCAGCCAGATTGGACTTGGAAAGCTCCCGGAGCATTTCCACGGAGGCCTTGCCAATGGTCACCTGGAGTTCCGCCCCGGTCAATTCCCCCCGGGCGGCCTTCAACGCTTCCCGAGTTTCCTCCAACGCCTCCCGGCCCTCCTGGGCTTGGCGGGCAAAGTCAGCCCTTCCCTGCTCAAACTCGGCCCNNTCAAACTCGGCCCAACCAGCATCCAACTCCGCCCGCCCTTCCAGCAGAGAAATCCGTGCCTCGGAGAGCTGCTTCAGGGCGTCCGCCTGGGCCTTTTCCAGGTCAGCCGCTCCATCGGAAAGCTTGGCAGCCCCATCCGTTTTTAAAAACTCGTACCGTTCCGCCCCCAGGCGTGCCGCAAGGGGCTCCACCCTGGCGGATAAATCCGAAACGAGTGCCTGGTAGTCGCTGCCGTAGGCGTCCAAGGCTGCTGCTCCGGCAGCACGCAGATAGACAACGCTGAAATAGTCCAGACAGAAGGCCTCCTCGGGCAGCAGGACGAAGCCCGCCACCGATCCATCCCCCAGGGTAGAGGTTCCTCGGTCCAAAGAGATATACAGAGGACTTTCCACAATGCCTACAATTCGAAATCTCTCCGACGCCATGGCGTCCTCCACTGCGGAAGTGAGCTTCACCGGTGCTCCCGGCTTGATGGAGAGCTGTTCCGCCAGCCGGGCATCCACCACGCACTCATCCGCTGAAACGGGAAGACGGCCATCCACCAAAACAGGCACACTAAAATCGGCGGTCAGGCTGTGAAGCTTGATCACCTTTTCCGTATTCCCATAAAGCAGGGTTCCGTCCAGGGCCTGGGCTCCGGCAACGGCCTCTACGCCCTCCACCTGGGAGAACGTCTCCACATCCGCAGGCCCGAAGCCCACCGTGGAATACAACTGCAGATCAAAGAAACCGCGTTGATCAAAGTAGCTGTCCGCAGTGCTCCGCATATCCGGTGCAGCCGAACGGAGTCCCACCAGGAACATGACGCCCAGGGCTACCATCGTCAGGATGGACAGGAATCGAGACAGAGAGCCTCGAATCTCCCGGGCCAGCTCCGTACGCAGGCTCTTGTTCACTACCACTCGATCCTTTCCACGTCTGTCGGGCTTTCATTCTTCCAGGCTTCCAGCACCTTGCCGCTGCGAATGCGAATCACTCGGTCTCCCATGGGCATTAAGGCGGAATTATGGGTGATAATCAGGACCGTCATTCCATCCTTCCGGCAGGTGTCCTGTAGCAGCCGCAGAACCTCTTTGCCTGTGACATAATCCAGAGCCCCGGTGGGCTCGTCGCAGAGCAGTAGCTTTGGCCGCTTGGCAAGCGCCCGGGCAATGGCCACCCGCTGCTGTTCTCCGCCAGAGAGCTGGGCCGGGAAGTTTTGCATCCGGTGCCCCAGCCCCACCTTCTCCAAAGCCTCAGCGGCAGGCATGGGGTTCCGGCAGATTTGGCTGGCCAGTTCCACGTTTTCCAGGGCGGTCAGATTGCCCACCAGGTTGTAAAACTGAAACACAAAGCCCACGTCATGGCGCCGGAACCTGGTCAGTTCCCTGCCCCGCAGGCCCACGATTTCCGTTCCGTCGATTCGGATGGAGCCGGAGGAAGCGGTGTCCATCCCACCAAGCAGGTTCAGCAGGGTGGTTTTCCCCGCGCCGCTAGGGCCTACGATGACTGCCAGCTCTCCCTGTTCGATGGTTAAATCCACCCCATCCAGGGCGCTGATTTTTACGTCTCCCGTTTCATATACCCGGGTGACGTTTTTGATCTCTATGTATGCCATTTTTCTCGATTGCTCCCTGTTCCAGGGGCATTCTTCCGGGAGCTCAAACGCAATCAGGTTGTCGAGCCAAGATAGGCTTCGGCCTCCCGAACCGTTCGGGCCAGGTATCGGATCACAAGGGCGGGGTACTCCCCTGCCGCTGTTTCACCGGTCACCATCACAGAAGATGCTCCGTCCAAAACCGCGTTAAACACGTCACAGACCTCCGCCCGGGTGGGAATCGGTCTGTGGGTCATAGAATCCAACATTTGGGTTACCACCATAAAGTCCCGTCCCGCCTCGTGACATGCCTGGGCAATCCGCTTCTGCGCCCCGGGCAACTCCCATAAATCCATAGAATTGCCCAAATCGCCCCGGGCAATCACAATTTCATCGCAGCAGGGAATCAGCTCCGAAAGCCGTTCAATCCCCGACCGGTTCTCCACCTTTGCCAGCAGGCGCAGCCCGCCGCAGCCCGCCTGCTCCATGGCATGCCGCACCGCAAGCAGGTCTTCTCTGCTGCGGACAAAGGGCTGCATAATGGCCGTCACCCCATAGGCTTTTGCGTTTCGAAGCTGCGCCCGATCCTGTTCAGTGATGGCTGGAGATTGAATCGTCCAGCCAGGAAGGGCCACACTCTTTCGGCTTTCCAATTTGCCGCCCCGATGCACCAGAAGCTCGACGCCTCCCCCGGGAACCGACTCGATCCTTCGCAGCAGAAGCTTTCCGTCATCCAGCAGAACCTCTTGTCCGGGGGCAGACGCTTCCAGGGCATCCTGCACCGCCCGAGGAAATGGGAGGGCATTCATGGGGATCGAATCCCCCACTGATAGAAAAATGGGCTGCTCCAGGGCTCCAATCCGCAGCTCCGGTCCCTGCATATCCACCAGAAGCTCCGGTTGGACCCCGCAGGCGCTGGCGGCGGCATGGAAGGCCTCGATCACCCCGGCTGCCTCCGGCAGGGTCGTGTGGGAAAGATTCAAGCGAACCCCGTCCATTCCCTCTTGCAGCATCTGCTTCAGGATTTCCGGGTCCCTGCAGGAGGGCCCAAGAGTCCCATAGATGGTTACCTTCTTCATGCCTGTGATCCCGAGTTTCGTTTCACGAAACGCGGACCCTCCTCCCCCATTTCTCCTGTGGGCAAGAAGCCGCAGCGGGCCAGCACCCGCTGGGAGGCTGCATTGTCCGGGTCCGTTTCCGCCTCTACCCGGGTCACTCCAGGCTGTGCCAGAGCCCAGCGTACCGTGCCATCCACGGCCTCGGTTGCGTAGCCTTTGCGCCGATATGGCTCCAAAATTCCATATCCGATTTCGACCCCGCCATCCCGCGGAAAGCCCTTAAAGCACAAGTCCCCCACCCGAAGGCCGTCCTTGGTCTCGATCACCCAAATGGCGTACCACTGCCATTGCTCCGGGTGATCCAAGCAGCCCTGGAGCATTTCCCCGTAGGCGGTTTTCAGTTCCGGATCAGTCTCACCTTCCTGGATGCTTCTCATTTCATCCTGGGAAGCCATTCGTATCCGCAGTCGTGTTGTTTCAAAACTCATCTTGCTTCCAGCTTCCTTTCATGCTTCCCTGCGCACAAACAAGGGCATATCATATTCATCCTTTCCGTTCTCGGTAAATCCAATGGATTTCCAAAAACGGACCGCGTTTTCCTTTTCACAGTTGATCTCATAATACGCTGCGCCATCTGCTTTTGTATAGCGCTCCAATGCGGCAAAACAGGCATGTCCTGTTCCGTTTCCCCGAAAGGACGGAAACACCCAGAAATCCAGGACAAAACATTTCCCGTCCTCACTTTGATAGGTGTTGTATTGGGCAGCGCCAATGCGTTTATCCCCATCCACAAAGAACACCATGTGGTGCCTGTCCTGTGTCCTGCACATGTGGGATCGAATGATTCCTCTGTATTCCTCTCCCGAGAAATACGCGATATCTTCCTCGTCCGAAATAATACCGTCTTCCAACAGGTATTTCATGTGGAGCGTCCAAAAATCGTCAATTCGTTCCACAGGGATTTCTTCAATTCTGATCAATTTTATCTTCCTTTTCTTTTCCCACCAAGGATGTGAAACAGCACAAACAAGCCGGTAAAAATTATCACCGNNAACATTACCCTGGTGGTCACAGCCTTCCCAAAGAAATACAGGTTGACGTCAATGCTGTCCTTGATGCCGGAAATAACCTGGGACGGGAAGCCCACCGCCTCCATTTCTGCCAGGACCCCTCGCATCATGTGGTTTTTCAGCAGGCAGGTACCGTAGGTGCCGGGGAAAAAGCCCAGTACCTTTTGCAGGCCCTCTCCAAAACTGGCAATGGGCATATAGGCTCCGCAGATAAAGCCGTATCCCGCGCTCACAATCGTTCCCACCGCCGAAGCCTGGCCGTTTGTATTCAGGAAGAAATTAATGCAGGAGGAAAGGGCCGTTCCAAACAGGGTCAGCAGAAATACATCAAAGGCAACCAGCAAAACATCCGCGGCGGAAAGATACCAGCCCTGGGTGCTCAGGTAAATTAGGCAAAGGGCAAGGGCGGAAAACGTGACAATCAGGGTGCTGGCGGCGGAAGCGATGTAATAAGCCGCCCCAAGGGTGGACCTTCTGACCGGGGAAACCGTGAAATCCCGAATGACCCCGTTGGCCTTGTCCTGAATCATCATAAGATTGGCGCTAAAGGAAATCGTCACGCAGGAAACCGCAAGCAGGGCAGAAATCAACTGACTGGCTACCGTACCGTTCAGCAATTCCTCCGCAATGGAAAAGCCTTCCGGCAGCGCGGAGGCAAAGCTGTCTCGATACACCTTGGCCAGGAACGTGGCGTAGAGCACCAGCAGAATCATGGGGGTAATCAGTGCGGAAACAAACATCCCCTTGTCTTTAAAAAACAGCTTCAAATTCCGGCGCACCACGTGAAACAGAATCTTCATTTTCCAGCACCTCCCGGAAGATTTTTACCGGTGACCGCCAGGAATACGTCGTCCATTTTCCCCTTGATCACCTCAAAATCCCGGAACAGTTCCGGAAAAGCATGAATCAGCTCGGTCACCCGCCCGGTGCTCGGGACGGAAACCCGATACCCGTCCCGCAGCCTTTGATAGGGCAACCCCAGGGCGGCAACCGCCTGTTCCTGTGCGCCATAGAACGTGATATAGTCCCCCACGTATTGGTTTTTCAACGCTAACGGGGACCCCTCGGCTACGATTTTACCGCTGTCGATAATCACCACAAAATCAGCGTCGGCAGCCTCCTCCATGTAATGGGTTGTGAGAAAAACCGTCATCTGCTTCTCCTTCCGCAGGCTCTCGATGACGTCCCACAGGAGCTTTCGGGTCTGGGGGTCCAGACCCGTGGTAGGTTCGTCCAAAATCAGAATCTCCGGCTCATGAAGCAGGGCCCGGGCAATGTCGATTCTGCGCTTCTGTCCGCCGGAGAGCTTCATTAAGGGGCGGTCCACAAAGTCCGCAAAATCCAGAATCGAGGTAAGCGCCTGCAAGCGCTGTTCAAATTCTCTTCCGGTTATCCCATACAAGGCCGCTCGACTGCGCAGATTGTCCCTGGCAGAAAGCTGGGCATCCAGGGCAGAGCTCTGAAAGACCACGCCAATCTTTCGGCTGATCCGTTCGTACTCCCGCTCCACGTCATGTTCACAGACGGAAATGGAGCCGCTGTCCTTTTGCAGCTCTCCGCAGATCATGGAAATTGTGGTGGATTTTCCGGCCCCGTTCACCCCGAGAAAGGCAAACAGCTCTCCACGCTTCACCCGAAAGGAAAGGTCGCTGACGGCCTGAACCGTTCCGTAGGCCTTATTGAGATGTGATATTTCAATAATGGTTTCCATCGCTTTCCCCGCGCATTTCAAGCCCAAGTCATGGCTCCAAAGCGCGTACTCCTTCTTTCAGAATGCCGTCTATTGTCTGCTTGTAATCCGTTTCAATCAAAGACACAGGCTCTCCCCATCGCTGAAAGCCTTCCCTGACCTTTCGGTTTTCCGCTTTCAGCCAGTCAACCGTACAAGAAAAGTCCTCCAATCTGGACTCGATTGCACAGGCATACCGTTTTACATCCCCAAAATACCTGTCAAGATACGAATCAGACATGGCCAGGCAGATAAAGCAGATTGCTGCCTGATACCGACTGTCGAAATCCACTCTCCAATGATAGGGCACATAGCAGCCCTCAACAATCAGGTTCTGACTGTTTTCAATGGCCGTTTTTATGATCTCCCTGGCAATTGGCCAAAGGTAGGCTGTGAGCCTATCGTCATCTTCGGGCGTCAGCTCCGTGTTTCCACTGCGAATCAAACCCATTTTCAGATGGTCCAGGGAGAGATACGGAACATGATACCGCTCCAACAGTCTTTGCGCCAGAAGCGTTTTCCCGGTGTGAGATGCCCCGGTAATCAAAATCACCATACTACGCTTCCCTTTCAGTTGATTTTATACTGAACTCCCATAGAAAGATTGAAAAATGTTCCGAGTAGGAATTGCGCCAGACGAGGCGGAGGACGCAGGCGGGCTTGACGCCCGGCAAGGACGACAACGAAGTACGGCACAATTCCTGCCGGAACAGGTTAAAGATTTTTATGGGAGTTCAGTATTAAAGCCCTGCATACCTCCGCCGCAATCAGCCTCGCCCCTTGGGCGGAAGGGTGCAGCCCGTCCGGGCCGAACAGTTCCGGCTTCCCTTCCGTCAATGCGTACAGATCGATCAAGCCAACCGCTTCGGCTTCCGCAATCGCACGGACCTCTTCCCCGATCACGGGGATTCGCTCAACCATCGCTGGCTTCGTGCAAAAGGAAAACAGCCAAAGCGGCAGGAAGGCACAAGGCGGCGCACAGATCAAAATGCGGGGGTGGGACGGCAAGGCCCGGTAGGCAGCAATGAGCTCTCCATACTGCCGATGAAAGGCCTCCCCGGATATCCAGTTGCGGTCCTTGGAGTCGTTGGTACCCAGGAGAATCACCACCACGTCCGGGCAAAAGGCAAGGCTTTGTCGATAGGCCCGCTCCCTGCGAAAGGGCTTATTGCCGGTGCTCTGCAGAGTTCTGTCGTTGACGCCGAACATGGAGACCTGGTACTCCGGCCCCAGCAGCTGCTGCAGGACCGCCGGATAGCGATGCCGGAAGAACAGGGGCAGGGCGCACCCGTAGGTAATGCTGTCCCCCACACAGGCCACGTGGGTCTTCCCAGTCTTCCGCCTCACCGGGAGACGGAAATTGGTATAGCCAAAGAAGAACAGAGCGGCTGCCGCAAGAACCGCAACAAGAAAAACAATCATCCAAACAGGTTCCAAAAAATCTTACCCCTTTGCGAACAAGCAGCAACCGCCCGTGCCGCATTTCATGCCGTGTCCGTCCTACAACTGCTTGTTGGACACAACCAGCTCGCCTTTATCGATTCGCGCATACAGGCTGTCCTTCGGAATGGGCTTGCCGAAGAGGTAGCCCTGCAGCCGGGCACAGCCGATCTGATTCAGGAAATCCGCCTGGGCTTCCGTTTCAACGCCCTCCGTCAGGGTGAGCATGTTGATCCGGTTCGCCATTTGAACGATGCAGTCGAGCAGCGTTCTCGCCTTCTCGCTGCTTTCCAGGTTGGACAGGAACCGCATATCGATCTTGATGACGTCAAACTGATAATCCTTCAACACGTTCAGCGAGGAATAGCCGCTTCCAAAATCGTCCAGCCATAAGGCATAGCCCAATTCTTTGATTCGATCCATGGATGTATTCAGGTTCAGGAAGTCGTCGGAAAGGGCGCTTTCCGTCACTTCCACATGGATCAACTCCTTGTCAATCCGGTACTTTGCCACAACGGATTCCAACTCCCCTACTGCGTCCATGAGCTCGAAATCCAGCCTGGAGAAGTTCAGCGACACCGGGACCACCGGCCTGCCCGCGTCCATGGCACCCCGCAGGTCTCTGCAAACGGATTCAAAGATGGAGCGATCCAGCTTATGAATCAAGCGGTATTCCTCCAGCACCGGGATAAACTCATTGGGGTAAAGCTGACCGTAAACGGGGTCCATCCAGCGGGCCAGGGCCTCGCAGCCGCACAGCTCCTCCGTGTCCGACCAAACCACCGGCTGGTAGAAGGGTACGATCCAGCCGTTCTTCACGGCGTTATCGATATTGTTAACCACATAGAGCCGCTTATGGTAGGCCTCGCTCATGGTCTTGTCGTACTCGGAATAGATGGTCTGGAACCGATTCTTAATCAGGTGGGCCGCGTAGCGGGCTCTGTCGATGGCCCTGCGCGGGTCCTCCTGATGATTGGTCAAATGGTAGGCTCCGCAATTGATGCCCAGCATGATTTCTTCATCATAGGCGTGGACAAACTTGTTGATGGCATTCAAGCGTTCAATCAGGTCGCGGGTTTTGGTCAGCACCACAAAATGATCGTCCGCCTGTCTGGCGCACAGGGAATCCCGGAAGCGTTCGGATATACATTCTCCGAGAGAGATCAGGAATTTATCTCCCTCTTCAAAGCCTCTCTGGTCATTGAAGGCCTTAAAATTGTGTACGTCAAGGAAGAGAAACACATTCTCATGCAAATCCCCGGACAGGCCCTTCACCTGTTCCTTCGCCAGCTCCGCGAAGTAGTTGTAGTTGTACATGCCGGTCAGCTCGTCTTCCGTGGCGCTCTTCTCCAACGCCTTTGCCTTTTTGGCCTCGCTGAGACGCCCGTGGTAAATTGCGAAGCAGATGGTGGACAGGGAGATAAAGAATGTCACGTAGTTGACAGAATCTCCGGAAATGATCTTGTATAATTTCCCGCTGATTTCAGTATCCTGCGGCTTAAAGGACAAGCCGCCCTGGAAGGTCAACAGCACCCGGTAGAAGCCCAAAAAGCTGGCGCCCAGGATCAGGACCGTGATGAACGGACGGTAGATCAGCAGACAGCCCACGTAGATAACCATCGTCAGGAAGCAGATGATCTCCTTCTCCGCCCCAGAAGTCGCTGTAGGACACGAAAACGCCGAAGGCAAGGCATACCAGGGAAAAGGCGGTAATCGCCACATGCTCCAGCAAAATGATGCTCTTTTGCTTCCGATACTTGAACAGCGCGTAGGTGATAATCGTCACGCCGATGACAAAGAGCAGCACATACACGGAAATGAGCATGGCATTCATGATGTTTGCCATGACCGGCGTAATCCCCGCCTTTTCGCTTACCTTGGTAAAGGTTTCGAGACTCAGAACGGCGGTGTACAGCACGCAGGCGGAGCCGATGATAATCAGCTTCAAAAACTGTTTTTTCGACAGCGTCTTGTATTTCTGATACTGGCAGAAATGGGTAATGCCCAAACCGATCAGCAAAAACAGCCAATACTTGGAGGTATACTTTACGATGAGGTCAAACAGCTCTCCCCCCGCCTGGTATCTGGGAATGATCTTGGAGAAGACCTGCCGCCCAAGCATCCAGATCTCCAGCAATACGACGATGACGCCCATATAGCTGCTGCTGCGGATGTTCGCGTCGTGCAAATAATCGTTTTCGTATTTGCTCAGTTTTTCAAATCCAAAGACGTGTGAAAAAGACCGAAGCGCTTCTTTCATGTTATCACTCCCGTTCGAATTTGCCTTATCTGCCACAAGGTCAGCGGAATTGTGCAAACGGACCAACGACAATCAAAATCCGGTTCGCGGAATTGTACAGAACTTACCAGGCCTATTCTATCACAAAACGCTTCGTCATTCAATGATTATTCGACGATTTTCATAAAATTGCCCCAAATTAATGCGGCAGCAGAAAAAAACCGGCGGTGGAAAAATATAACGGACGACCAAAAACTTTTCCTTGATTTTCTCAGATCATCTTGCTATAATAACCCTGTTGCAAACGGAGGGGTATCGAAGTGGTTATAATGGCCCTGACTCGAAAGACTGCGGGTCTTTGGTCAGTTCGTGTCAGAAGAAGCAAGGAATCTCAAGGCTTTTTCGCTGCAATCGATCTCACTTTCACAAAATTTGCTTGCCTGTTATCTTGCATTTTTCCGGATCAGGCAAAAACCCGGTATTCACGGCGCATCGCCGATAGAATATAAAGTTAATTAAGTATCTTTGGAGCGGTATCGAAGCGGTCATAACGAGAACGACTCGAAATCGTTTGACGGCCAAAAACCGTCCGTGGGTTCGAATCCCACCCCCTCCGCCACCGAAAAACCCAGTCATATCAAGGCTTTGCGCCCATATGACTGGGCTTTTCTTTTTGCTAATCNNATTAAGAAAAACTGGAGGTGGTTTTTATGCCTAACTGGAGTGAAATATTAAAGGAACTGAGCGATTGTAAACGTGTGGATGCACTTGATTATGTTAGAAGAAAGTATCTAAAAAAATCTTCAGACTTAACCGGAAGAAATACTATTGCATACTATTCAGGATTTCTTCAGAAACCGGATAATAATCAGCTAGCAATAAATGATAATGACAAAAACGGGTTTATGGCTGTAATCCATAAGATGGATCGGGCAAAAGGACTTGACCTTATCCTTCATACTCCTGGCGGCGATGTTGCTGCGGCAGAATCTTTAGTTCATTACCTCAAACTCATGTTTGGAAACGATATTCGAGCAATTATCCCACAAATTGCGATGTCTGCGGGAACGATGATAGCTTGTTCTTGTAAGAATATCATTATGGGCAAGCAGTCCAATTTGGGACCGATCGATCCTCAGTTTAGAGGCATACCTGCATCTGGGGTAATTGAAGAATTCAATAGAGCAATTCAAGAAGTAAGAACTGATCCCGCTAAAATCCCTGTTTGGCAAGCAATAATCTCAAAGTATCACCCAACATTTATCGGAGAGTGTGAAAAAGCAGTAAAATGGTCGCGACAAATAGTAAGCCAATGGCTCGCTGAGAATATGTTTCAAGATACTGAGAACGCAAATGAGATGGCTAAACGTGTAGTAGCTGCTCTAAGTGATCATAGCGAGACAATGACCCATGCCAGGCATATTAGCACACAGGACTGTATTAGTATTGGATTAAAGGTTACTCCGTTGGAGGAAGAATTACGAGATCAAGATTATCAAGACTGTATTTTAAGTATCCATCATTCCTATATGCATACGTTTTCAAATTCCAATGCGGTTAAGATTATTGAAAACCAAGATGGTGTAGCAATGATACAAAATGCACCAATTAAGGTTCCTGTATAGTTCGGTATCGTCTTCTAAGCTTTATGGTTATTATAGACTGTGAGGAGATTGATGTTAATGAAAGAATCTATTGTTTCTGGATTTGAACTGCTTGGGATAAAGGAGACAGACTACCCATGTTATACAGATCCAGTTTCATTCGCTGGCAGATTTGAGAAGTGTTCAATTGTGGATGATATTGAAATCACTACGACGAGCGAAACAGTTGCTGAACAAAAGACCAATGTCAATAAGGCCTAAGTGGTTCAATTGAAATGTATTTCTCTATCCCTGGAATCTTGCTTTCCAGGGATAGAGTTTTATCTCTGCCACCCGTACCCGCCATTGTATTCCGGCAGGCTGAGGGCCTGGCTCATGGCTGCTGCGGACGCATCCTTGGCGGTGGTGTCCAGGTGGGCGTAGATGTTCATGGTGGTGCTGATGTCGCTGTGGCCCAGCCACTCCTGGATCAGCTTCAAATTGACGCCGTTTTTCAGCAGCAGCGAGGCGCAGCTATGACGGATATCGTGAAAGCGAATCTTCCGCAGGCCGTGCTTATTCAGAAGCTTCTGGAACGTCTCGGAGACCATGTCGGGCTTGTACAGATTCCCCATTTCGTCTACGAACACGTAGCCAAGAAAATCCTGGTTGTAGCAGTCGCCGCAGATTTCCTTGTTCTTTTCCTGCTGTCCCTGCAAGGCTTCCAGCCGCTCCCGAATGCCGCCTACCAGGGGCAGGGAGCGAACGCTGGATTTGGTCTTGGCGCGGTCTGCCTGGATCAGCGTGGATTTTCCCTCCACGTTCGTCTGCGTCACCACATGACGGATCGTGAAGATACCGCTGTCGAAATCGATGTTGCCCCATTTGAGACCGATGACCTCGCTGCGCCGCAAGCCGTAGAAGGCGGTCATCTGGAACAGCAGCGCCAGCTTGTGCGCCTTGGTCAGCTCTAAAAACTGTTCCATCTCCTCGGCGGTGTAGTAAGTCGAAACGTGCTTCTGCGCCTTTGGGCGCTCCACCCGATCCGCGGGATTGAACGGAATCAGATCCAACTGCACGGCGTATTTCAGCGCCTTGTGGATGTTGGCGTGCTCTCGCTGGACGGAGCTGCCGGAGACTGTTTCCAGCTCATACAGATAAAAGGTCTGTAAGTGCTTGGCCTGCAAGCCCGCCAGCGTGAGGTTCTTTTCCCGGAAATAAGGCGCAATCTTTTTCGTCACGTTTATGGAGTAGGAACCGTAGGTCGTGACTTCCACGGAGCCCTTGATGATTTTCAGCCAATGCTCCATGTAGTCGGCAAAGAGCATGGTGCTGCACAGCTCGCCGGAGCCGCCGACCTGTACCTCATACTTTTTCCGAAGCTCATCCAGCTTTTTTTCGGCCTTTTTCTT
>LXOW01275180.1_pt2 | contig 17475 bp, 16 predicted proteins | sample 1368591 | NCBI WGS metagenome assembly LXOW01 (sample SAMN04884650, study PRJNA319009) | bovine gut metagenome | isolation source: Cow rumen | host: Bos taurus | place: Italy: Legnaro (PD) | collected 2014-07-09 | reverse complement strand
TAGAATGATTTAGCAAAACTAAAAACATGGAAAGTATGTTTAGATGCATGTGGAGGATTGATAAGATGACAGATGAAAAGAAAAAAAAGTGGGAAGAAGCACTTCTTAATATTGGAATTTATTTGGTTTTATTTCTTCTTATGTGTCTTTGTGTTCCTGCATTTACCTTTTTGTTTGGAGGAACCATTGGAAGATGGATGTTTCCGGTGGTGATTTGTATTGCTTTTGTTTTGTGGATTACAGTATTTCGTGCTACAAAGATTACTATCGCCCAAGTCGGCATGACTATAGGTGTGATTGCTTTGGGGTTATTGTTATCAGGCGTAATATTTGACATTAGCTGGGATGGAAACACGTATCATAAAACTGCAGTGGGGCTTATGATGGACGGGTGGAATCCTATGGATTATGAGTGTATGGATGTGCTTAGTGAAAATCAGAAGACACAGGGAATGGCATACAATGCCCAATGGATTAATCATTATGCCAATGGCGGCTGGATGATGAGTGCTGTAATCGCAGGATGCTTAGGAAATATTGAACTTGGAAAAGCTATCAATTTATATAGTATGATTGCGGTATTTTGTATTTTATTCTACGTGTTAAAACAGTATATTTCTAAATCGTGGATGGTATTATTGATAGCTTTTTTAGCTGTTTGCAATCCTATTACTTTGTCCCAGGTGGAAAGTTTTTATATTGATGGCGATTTATACTTGTTTTTATTACTTTGCCTTATTGGTATTGTTGGATTAGAGACAGGTGTATTACAAAAACGATTTTGTGGATTGTTTTTGTTTTCAGCCATTGCCATGTGTATCAATTTGAAATTTACAGGAACTGTTTATGTAGGATGTTTTTGTATCAGCGGTTTTGCGTGCCAGATGATTTTAAAACTCAGACAGGAAAAGTTTATGGTGCATTTTTTGAAAAATGCAGTTATGTATTTGGTTATGGCAGCAGTTTCTATAGGAGTGTTAGGTTACACTTCGTATGTGAGTAATTATTTAGAAAAAGGCAATCCTTTATATCCGCTGGTAGGTGAGGAGAAAGTGGATATTATGTCTTACAGTCAGCCAAATACCTTTTCAGAAATGAGCAATCCGGAAAAGAGTATTCGCTCTTTATTTGGAAAAAGTGCCAATATTTCTGCCAGCTCTATGAGTGTTCCAGAAGTGAAAATTCCGTTTTGGGTTTCGCTTAGTGAAATAAAAAGCTGCATGAATACCGATACCAGAGTGGCAGGAATGGGCGTGTGGTTTAGCAGTATTTTTATATTAGCCCTTGTGGTGGATGTATTTTTTTTATGGAAGAACCGGAAAAAGCGAAAGGTGGAAGTGCTATTATGCACAGCATGGTTATGCACTTCTTTGGCTATGTTTTTATTTGTGCCGGGTGGTTGGTGGATGCGTTACAGTGCCCATTTATATTTCTTCGTGATTCTTTCTATGATTGCTGTGGCTAAATGGCTGGAAGGAAATTTTAAGAAGTGGAAAAGGGGAATTGCCATACTTTTATTATGCGTGATTGGTATTAATACCGCCTGCTTTACATTATCGCCTGCATCAGCAGCTTATAAGTCGGTAAGTATATGGAAGAACAAAGGGGAAATGACAAAGGTGCAAAAGTCTTCTGGACAAACTGTTACAGTAGGATTAAAACCAACCCACATGACAGGGGTTCTCTGGAATTTGAAACACTGGGGAATATCTTATGAAGTGGATGAGGAGTATCAGGAGGGAATGACTGCCTATAATAAATTGATTTCTTGGAGTGTCAACATGGAGGATATCATTAATAGTCAGTAGTTTTTGGTGGCAAAAACGGATGGAATAATAATAGAAAAATGAAAAAAAGTATGGTATAATTTCATGAAATGTGATATTATGAAGAAGATGGTAGTGGGGAAACCTGTTTCGGAGTAAGAAATAGTGGCATCCCATTAGATGTGTACTATACCAGATTAGCGTGACATGTGTTTCTAATCTGATTTTATAATGATTTAGGAGGAAATATAGTATGAGTGATATTTTATACATGGTACTCCCATGTTACAATGAGGAAGAGGTTTTACCGGAGACTTCTAGACAATTGAAAGAAAAATATCAGACATTAATTTCATCAGGAAAGATTAGTAGCAAGAGCCGTATTGTTTTTGTAAATGATGGTTCGAAGGATAAGACTTGGAGTATTATTCAAGAGTTACATGAAAAAGATCCTATGTTTTCCGGAGTAAACTTAAGCCGTAACCGTGGACATCAGAATGCATTGCTTGCAGGTTTGATGGAAGCAAAAAATTGCGCTGACATGGTTATTTCCATGGATGCGGATTTGCAGGATGATATTGGTGTTATCGACGCCATGGTAGATGAGTATTACAAGGGACATGATGTAGTTTACGGTGCAAGAAGTGCCCGTGATAAGGATACATGGTTTAAGCGTACTACTGCAGAGAGTTTCTATAAGCTTACAAATGCCATGGGTGGAGAGGTTGTATTTAACCATGCAGATTGTCGTTTGATGAGTAAGAGAGCCTTAGAAGGTCTTGCTATGTATAAAGAAGTAAACTTATTCCTTCGTGGTATCGTTCCGATGATTGGATATCCTTCTACAATCGTTACATATGAGCGTAATGAGCGTTTTGCAGGAGAGAGTAAGTACCCACTTAAGAAGATGCTTGCTTTTGCTATGGAGGGTATTACATCCCTTAGTACAAAGCCAATCCGTTATGTTACTACAGGTGGTATTTTATTCTGCTTTATTGCATTTGCCATGATGATTTATTCATTGGTTACATACCTTACAGGAAATGCAACATCCAGCGGATGGTCTAGTCTTATCATTTCACTTTGGTTTGTTGGTGGTGTACAGATGATCGCTCTTGGTGTAATCGGAGAGTACGTAGGTAAGATTTACATGGAAGCAAAGGAAAGACCAAGATTTATTGTTGAGAGATTTCTTAACGATACAGAATATGATGCAAAATAATTTTAGCTTGTTTGTTGGATGACTGTAAATTCACGAAATATAAGGAGCATGTCGTTTTGATGTGCTCTTTTTTTATGTAATAGGAAATTGCGATGCGAGGATGCGCAGACCGCGGAGGGGGAGTTAATTGAAATGTAAAGAAACACTTTGGACGGATATTGTTTTCAATTCTATTTTTTTCGCATAAGATGATACCAAAAGGCGGATGTTTAGAGAATATTATGCGTATTTGTGAGCTTAGAAAAAAAGAAGTAATAAATTTGTGCAATGGAAGTCGGATTGGATTTGTGGTAGATTTGGAATTTGACTTAAAACGAGGTTGCATTGAGGCGATTATTGTGCCGGGACCTTGCAAATGTTTTGGTATTTTAGGGCATGAAAAAGAATATGTGATACCCTATGGATGCATAAAAAATATTGGACCGGATGTAATATTGGTGGAAATTTGTGAGGAAGAATGTTTGAAAAAAGCCAGGTTTTGTTAATAAAGGTTTTTGGTTTTGCGTTGACTAGTTTGAAGAGTTTTCATATAATGATTATAGAAGATGAGAGAACAAACTGATTTTGTATGAAAGTTTTGTTCAGGATAATGAAAAGTGATGTAACAGCAGGCTATGACAGAAAGTATGAGGAAATAAAATGAAGTGTCCGTTTTGTGGAAAAGAAAATACCAGAGTTATTGATTCAAGACCATCCGACGATGACAGCTCTATTCGCAGACGTCGTCAGTGTGATGGATGTATGAAGCGATTTACCACATATGAAAATGTGGAAGTGCTTCCGGTTGTAGTGATAAAAAAAGATCAGACGAGAGAACCATATGACAGGGTGAAATTAAGAGAGGGAATATTCCGCTCTTGTATTAAGAGACCTGTTTCTATGGAGCAACAGGATAATATTCTTGATAAGATTGAAAATACCATTTTTGAACGTGAGAGTAAAGAAATTCCTACCGTTGAAATCGGGGAAATGGTATTGGAGCAGTTAAGAGATTTAGATGCGGTTGCGTATATTCGTTTTGCATCTGTATATCGCGATTTTGCGGATATGGAAGGATTTAAGCGTGAAATAGAACATCTGCAAAATAAGAATAAGAAAAAATAAAATCTTAAAAATTAAAAAGATTTTGTGTACGGAATAATTATCTGTAACTACGAGAGAAAAGGGCTTGCAAGAAGCCCTTTTCTTTGGTATACTCTCCTTGGTAATATACTTTCATCTGCGGATGAAAGGAGAATTTATGTTTTTTCAAAGTTATAGTGCTATCATTCAAGGGATTGATGCACATATCATTTCAGTGGAAGTCGATGTTTGCGATGGACTTCCTATGTTTTCTTTAGTTGGCTTATTAAGCTCTGAGACCAGAGAAGCCAAAGATCGTGTTCGTATTTCTATACGAAATTCAGGATTTAAAATCCCAACAAAACATATCACAGTAAATTTATCGCCGGCAGACATTCGGAAGGATGGAACAGCCTTTGACCTTGCTATTTCTATGGCGTTATTATGCGCTTTTGGATACATACCTAAGGATTGTCTGGAGCATACTCTTTTTATAGGGGAATTAAGCTTAGACGGAAGTGTGAAGGGAATTAACGGAGTATTGCCTATGGTGTATGGTGCAAAAAAAGAAGGATTTCTTCGTTGTTTTGTTCCAAAAGATAATGCCAAAGAGGCTGCTTTAGTGAAAGGAATTGAAGTGTACGGAGTTGATACTCTGGGAGAATTGGTGGATTATTTTATCGGTGGTGGAGAGATTTTTCAAGTGAAATCACCGGATTTTACATTGGAAAAAGAAAAGGAAACCATTGATTTTTCTGATGTGTTAGGACAGGAAAACGTAAAGCGTGCGGTTGAAGTTGCGGTATCCGGTATGCACAATTTGCTGATACTTGGACCGCCGGGAGCCGGAAAAACCATGATTGCCAAGCGGATTCCTACCATCATGCCGGAATTGTCTTTTGAGGAAAGTCTTGAAATATCCAAGATTTATAGTATTTCCGGTTTGCTAAATGAGGAACAATCCTATGTGAAAGAAAGACCTTTTCGAAGTCCTCATCACTCGATTACGGCGCCTTCATTGATTGGAGGAGGAGCTATGGCAAAACCGGGGGAAATATCCCTAAGCGAAGGAGGTGTACTATTTTTAGATGAGTTACCTGAGTTTAACAGCAATACTTTGGAGATGCTAAGACAGCCTTTGGAGGAACGCAAAGTGACCATTTCACGTTTGCAGGGGAGTTATACTTACCCGGCGAATTTTATGTTGGTAGGAGCTATGAACCCATGCAAATGCGGCTATTATCCGGATCGGACCAGATGTCATTGTAGTGAACATCAGGTAAAGCGATATTTAGGGAAAATCAGCAGACCTTTTTTAGACCGCATGGATCTTTGTGTGGAAGCAGCGGAAATGAAATTTCAAGATTTGGCATTGAAGGAAAAAGGTGAAAGCTCGAAAGATATCAGAGAACGGGTAAAACAGGCAAGAGAAATTCAAAAAAAGCGTTTTGAAAAGGAGTCCATCCGTTTTAACGGAGAAATGTCTGCAAAAATGCTGGAGCGATATTGTCAGGTGGGGGAAAAGGAACAGATGCTTTTGGAACGTATTTTTGCAAAGTTTGAATTAAGTGCAAGGTCCTATCATAGAATACTTAAAGTTGCACGTACCATTGCAGATCTAGATGCCAGCGAAAAGATTACGGTAGCGCATTTGAGCGAGGCTATCTGCTATCGCGGTATTGATGCGAAATACTGGGGAGGGGGCATGACTGCATGAGATACCAGAAGATGTTGGAAAGCCTGTTTGAGGAACATTTGAAAAGTATTGGGGAAGGGGGCATGACTGCATGAGTCAACAGAAAGTTTTAGAAAACTGGCTTGCGGGAATTAACGAGATAGGTCCTGTAAAGGCAAAGGTTTTGTTAGATGCTTTTGGTTGTGAGGAAGGTATCTGGAATGCAACAAAAGGTGAACTTGAGAAGCTGGAAAAGATTAATGAGAAAGACATTGCCGCGCTGTTGGATGAAAAGCGAAAAGTGGTGGTGGCAGAAGAATATGAAAAACTGTCGCAAAAGGGAATAAGAATCGTATCTATTCACGATGAGGATTATCCGGAAAGTCTCAGAGTAATTGATAAAATGCCTTATGCTTTGTACGTAAGAGGTGCGCTTCCGGATGTACATAAAGCAAGTATTGCCATTGTTGGTGCAAGAACATGTACGCCTTACGGAAGAGAGATTGCTTCCTGGTTTGGCAGGGAACTTTCAAAAGCCGGAGTACAGGTAATCAGTGGTATGGCATATGGAATTGACAGTGTGGCTCACAATGCGGCACTAGAAGGGAAAACGCCTACATTTGCCGTGCTTGGAAGCGGTATTGATGTTTGTTATCCAAAGGAAAATTTTAATCTGTATATGGAGATTTGCAAACAGGGTGGCGTTATATCAGAATATGGATTGGGAGTACCGGGAAAGGCGTTTCAGTTTCCTATGAGAAACCGGATTATTAGTGGGCTTTGTGATGGTGTATTGGTGGTGGAAGCAAGGAAGAGAAGCGGTTCTCTTATTACGGCTGATTTTGCTTTGGAACATGGAAAATCCGTCTTTGCGTTGCCGGGAAGAATTGGGGATGTATTTAGTGAAGGGTGTCTAAATCTTATTAAACAGGGAGCGGAGCCGGTGACAGAGCCGGGAGACATTTTAAAAAGTTTTCAGATGGAGCAGATTGTTCGTGGAAAGATGATAAATGCAGAACCGTGCGAACTGGATACACCGGAAAAAATATTGTATGCCTCATTAAGCCTGGAACCGAAGCATATAGAAACTATCGTTGAAGAGACCGGCTTTTTAGTAACGGAATGTTTGGCATTACTTTTGAAGATGGAACTGGATGGATTTGTGAATCAGACATCTCAAAACTGGTACACAAGGAAAATTATTGAAGGATAATGAGAAAAACTTTTTGAAGGAAAAACTGTTGATTTTTGGGGGTTTGTAAACAAATAAAAAAATTTAACTCTTGAAATGAAAAAAGAAATGTTGTATGCTTTCATAGAATATCCTATCTTGCAGATGGCAAGATATAAATATAATATATACTATTAGGGAGTTGTTACAATGCCAAAGTATTTAGTAATAGTGGAATCTCCGGCAAAAGCATCAACAATTAAGAAGTTTTTGGGAAAAAACTATGAAGTTGTTGCATCCAACGGGCATGTGAGAGATTTTCCAAAGAGTCAAATGGGGATTGATTTTGAAAATGATTTTGAACCAAAATATATCACAATTCGGGGGAAAGGAGAGTTGTTGGCAAAACTTCGTAAAGAAGTGAAAAAGGCTGACAAAGTGTATCTCGCAACTGACCCCGATCGTGAAGGAGAAGCCATTTCATGGCATTTGTCCAAGTCGTTGAAGTTAGAGGATAAGCAGCATTGCCGTATTACCTTTAATGAGATTACAAAGACTGCTATTAAGGCTTCTTTAAAGCAGGCTCGAGATATTGATATGAATATGGTTGACTCACAGCAGGCGAGACGTATGATTGACCGTATGGTTGGATACAGTATCAGTCCGCTTTTGTGGGTAAAGGTAAAAAGAGGTCTTAGTGCAGGTCGTGTGCAATCCGTTGCACTCCGCCTAATCTGCGACCGCGAGGATGAAATTAATGCATTTATTCCGGAAGAATACTGGACATTAGATGCATCTATTAACGTAAAAAAAGAAAAGAAGCCTTTGATTGCAAAGTTTTATGGTGATAAAAACGGTAAGATTGCCATTAAAAACGAGGCACAGGTGAAGGAAATTGAGAAAGCTTTGAAAAAGGCTAAATTTGTTGTTTCGGAGATTAAGAAGGGAGAACGTGTGAAAAAAGCACCTCTTCCATTTACTACATCTACGTTGCAACAGGAAGCTTCGAAAGCCCTTAACTTTGCTACCCAAAAGACAATGCGTGTAGCTCAGCAGTTGTATGAAGGTATTCACATCAAAGGACACGGAACTGTCGGTTTGATTTCTTATCTTCGTACAGATTCTACCCGTGTTTCGGAAGAAGCAGATGCAGCAGCAAGAGCATTTATCAAAGAGACATACGGAGAAGATTATGTGGCTACTGCAGTTAATGAAAAAGCATCCAAGAAAAAGATTCAGGATGCCCATGAGGCGATTCGTCCGACGTATGTGGAGTTGACACCTACTGTGGTAAAAGAAGATTTATCAAGAGAGCAATTTCGTCTGTATCAGTTAATCTGGAGACGATTTGTGGCGAGCCGTATGCAAAATGTAAAATATGAGACGACGTCCATCAAGATTGATGCAGGAGATTATCGTTTTACATCTTCGGCATCTAAGGTAATCTTTGATGGTTTTATGAATGTTTATGTGGAGGAAGATGATAAGGAAGAAAAGACGACTATGCTTAAGTCGATTTCTACTGAGTCTGAGTTGACTTTGGGAGAGTTAGATCCTGTACAGCATTTTACACAGCCACCGGCACATTTTACTGAGGCTTCTCTTGTAAAGACATTGGAGGAATTGGGAATTGGACGACCAAGTACCTATGCACCTACCATTAGTACAATTATTGCCAGAAGATATGTTGCGAAGGAAAATAAAAACCTTTTCGTAACTGAAATTGGTGAAGTAGTAAATAATATCATGAAAGAATCTTTTGCAAGTATTGTTGACTTTAATTTTACGGCAAATCTTGAAACACTTCTGGATGGAGTCGAGGACGGTACGATTGCCTGGAAGACAGTAGTCAGCAATTTCTATCCGGATTTGGAAGTGGCTGTTACAAAGGCACAGGAAGAACTGGAAAAAATTGAAATTCATGATGAGGTGACAGATGTTATCTGTGAATTGTGTGGACGAAATATGGTTATTAAATATGGACCACACGGAAAATTCCTTGCTTGCCCTGGATTTCCAGAGTGTAGAAATACAAAGCCATATCTTGAAAAGATTGGTGTACCTTGTCCAAAATGTGGCAAAGATGTAGTGATTCGAAAAACGAAAAAAGGAAGAAGATATTTTGGTTGTGAGGACAATCCAGAGTGTGATTTTATGACATGGCAAAAGCCTTCTGCTGAGAAATGTCCGGAATGTGGCGGCGTGATGGTAGAAAAAGGCGCAAAACTAGTTTGTATGGACAACAATTGTGGATTTGTAAAGAAAAAAGATGAAAAATAGTTAAAGTTCTTTAAGGTATTTATTTTATTGGATTTGACATGTATTTCATGCTCAAATTCAGGGGGCGTTACTAAAAAAGTTCAAATGATATCGAAAGAATGATTATTATTCTTGGGAGGATAATCGTGAGTGTACAATTATTAGATAAGACAAGAAAGATCAATAAACTATTGCACAACAATAGTTCACACAAGGTAGTATTTAACGATATTTGCAAGGTTTTAAGTGAAATTTTAGATGCAAACACCTTGGTCATCAGTAAGAAGGGAAAAGTACTTGGAATCAGAAAACTTTCGAAAATTCAGGAGTTAAATAATCTTCTGGAAGGTAAAGTCGGAGGGTATGTAGATAAGATGCTGAATGAACGTCTTTTAAGTATTCTGTCTACAAAAGAAAATGTAAATCTGGAAACTCTTGGATTTGAACAGGAAGGAATATCTAAGTATCAGGCAATTGTCACACCGATTGACATTGCCGGGGAGCGTTTGGGTTCTTTGTTTGCTTACAGAGAGGATATGGCATTTGGAATTGATGATATCATTCTTACGGAGTATGGTTCTACGGTAGTTGGACTTGAGATGCTTCGTTCGGTCAATGAAGAAAATGCAGCAGAAATCCGAAAAGTACAGGTGGTTCGTTCTGCAATCAGCACGTTGTCTTATTCAGAGTTGGAAGCTATTTCGCATATTTTTAGTGAACTGGATGGAAATGAAGGCGTTTTGATTGCAAGTAAAATTGCGGATAGAGTTGGTATTACCAGATCAGTAATTGTAAATGCACTTCGAAAATTTGAAAGTGCCGGAATAATTGAGTCAAAATCTTCCGGTATGAAAGGAACATATATCCGAGTTCTCAATGATGTAGTTTTTGAAGAACTGGAAAATGTTGAAATGTAAAACTATAAATGAATATATAATTGTTTGAGAAAAGCAACAGGAAATTCATGGATTTTCGGTTGCTTTTCTTGTTCTTTCGCAAATGTAGTGTTGAAAAAACGTTTAAAGACCGATAAATACTGTACGGGAAAAAGTTCGTATCATGTATTATTGAAATATCGTGTCAAAATATACATGAAAAAAGAAGAATTAGAAAAATTATAATTTTTTATGATATTTTTTCGATTATTTCTTGTTTTTTTGTGATTTATTGATATAATATAAACAGATAATAATGTTAGATAACGAAAAAAGGGAAATAATGGAATTGTTTTAGGGGACGAATTATGAAAGAGGTATTCTTGGTTTTGAAGTCAGGAATTACATATGCAGGATATTCCATTAGAGGAAACAAGGGGTGAGAAGATGATTGACTCAGGAGCGTACAATTACATCAACGTATTACAGCAGGCGACAAATGCCAGTTGGTTACGAAATACGATTTTATCCAACAACATTGCAAATGTGGATACACCGTATTACAAGAGAAAAGATGTACAGTTTGAGACATATCTGATTGAACAGATGGCAGGCGGGGACAGCCTGGATGAAAATGTAGACACTGTGGATTTGTCTACTTTGAACGGAACGATTTACACGGATAATTCTACACTTAGTTATCGTATGGATGGTAACAATGTGGATATTGATACAGAAAATGTGGAATTGGCGAAGAACCAGATTAAGTACAACGTAATGACAGATTCAATTTCACAAGAATTTAGCCGCCTGCGCACTGCGATGGGTAAGTAGTGGTTTTTTAGCAGGAGAAAAAAGGAGGGGTCCGTATGTCGGCGTTTAGTGCTATGGATATAAGCTCGAGTGGAATGACAGCGCAGAGATTACGTACAGATATCATTGCCCAGAATATTGCGAATGTAAATACCACGAGAGATAAAAATGGGGAGCCTTATAAACGTAAGACGGTGGTGTTTGAGGAAAAGCCGTCAAATTGTTTTAGCGATTATTTGAGTGTGGCTTCTAGTTCTATCGGAAACGGAGTAAAGGTTTCATCAATTGTTGAAGATAATCTCACACCGATGACGAAGGTATATGATCCTTCACATCCGGATGCAGATGAGGACGGATATGTTTATTATCCAAATGTCAACACAGTGACAGAGATGACAAACCTAATTGATGCCAGTCGTGCATACGAGGCAAATGTTACAGCCTTTAATGCAACGAAATCAATGACGACACAGGCATTACAGATTGGTAAATAGTGAGGACAATATAGGGTGCTAAGAGGGAGCGAAGCACGATGCAGATTTCAAATGTAAGTCAAGGAGGGACAAACATTTGAAAGAGGGAGAAAAAGTATGAGTATTAGAATGAATGATTTGCTAGGGACAAGCGATTTGGGGAGAAAATATGATTCATATGCTACTCGCAGTTTGAAGAATATTTCAGACAGTTACAACAACGTAATACAGTCTTCGACTGAAGATGATGATCAAAGTTCATTTGATATGATTTTTCAGAGCGCATTAGGGTTGATCAATGAGACAAACGATTACTCAAATAAGGCAGAAGAAGAGGAATTAAATTATGCAATGGGGTTATCTGAAGATACTCACACATTGATGATTGCACAGCAAAAAGCGAATGTGTCATTAGAGTACACAGTGGCAGTACGTGACGCAGTACTTGATGCTTACAACGAGATTATGAATATGCAATTCTAAAAACATTTAAGGAAGGTAATCGTATGCTTGACAGATTAAAAGAAATTCCGGTAAAGCTTTTGGAATTCTGGAACAAATATACGGCAAGACAGAGGATAATCATTATTTCTGTTCTTGTAACTATCATATTGGCGATAGGTATTTTGAGCTTTGTGTTACTGAGAACACAGTATACTCACTTGGTTACCTTGGCTGATGAAAAAAGTGTTCAGGAATTAGAGTCGATATTGGATACTGAGGGAATTGCCCACAGACATAAAAAAGTATCTACCGGATTTGAGATTGAAGTAGATCAGACGAAGACTACAGATGCTACATTGCTTATGGGAAGCAATGAAATCGTTGGTAAGAATTCCAGCGACCTAGATTGGAAAGAAGCATTAGGAAGTAGTATTAGTACTACAGAAAGTGAGAAAAATAAAAAATATACATTAGCATTTCAGAGTGAAATCAGAACTTATTTGAAATCTATCGAAGGTGTAAAAGAAGCATATGTTTCTATCAATGCACCGGAAGATGATGGTACAATCTTTGCTGAAAATCAGGAAACATCAGTTGCTGTTATGATCGATATTTCCGATGATTTTGACAAGACAGTCGTGGAAGGAATGGCAAGATATCTTGCAACAGCAGTAGGAAATCCGGATACTGACATGGTTACAATCGTGGATATGCAGAGTAACCTGTTATTTGATGGACAGAGTTCTGACACTCTTAGTGGTACTGCAAATTCTACAGCAGAGTTTCAGGAACGCTTACGTGCGGTAATTAAGAATGATTTGAAGCAGATGCTTTTAAAAGCAAATTACAACGAAGTTGAGATTGGTGCTACAAATGTTCAGTTTAATTTGGATCAGGTATCTTCTCTTTTCACGGAATACTCTACACCAGAAGGTGCAGAACAGGGACCATATTCAGAAAGTTATGAGTATTCCACAGAGGGAAATAGTGGTTCTGGCGGTATTCCGGGAACGGACTCAAATGCCAACGACACAGATTACATGATTACTGACGGCACGACCACAAACAATAAGACAACCTTGAATAAATACAAGTATGACGTAAATAAAAAAGAAACCACAACGGTTGAGGCTGTTGGAGCTATGAAGCCTGCTGAGTCATCTTTGGCAATCGTTTTAAAGACATATAAGTATTATGATGAAGTTCAGATGGCTAAAAACGGTGAGTTAGACAACACGGATTTTGAAACATTTAAGAGTGAAAATGATACTCCGACACAGCTTGAAGTTTCTGATGAAGTTGTAGATTTGATTGCAAAAGCAACAGGTATTTCTACTTCAAATATTTCGGTTATGTCATATGAACAGCCAGTGTTCACACCGAAGGAAAAGAGCAATACCGTATACAGCAATCTTATGATGATTATTTTGGCTGTATTGATTGTTGCATTGTTAATCTTTGTAGTATTCAAGGGAACTGCACCGGTAGAGATTACAGAACTGGAGCCGGAGTTATCGGTGGAGCAGTTGTTAGCTACTACAAAAGAAAATCAGTCTTTGGAGGATATCGAATTTGGCGAAATGTCTGAGACTCGAAGATTGATTGAGAAGTTTGTGGATGAAAATCCAGAGGCAGTTGCAAACTTGTTGCGTAACTGGATTAGTGACGATTGGGATTAGTAGATAAAATGAAAGTATATACACCCAAGGAAGCGTGAAACTTTGCTTGCTTGGGTGTCTTTGAATAGGGAGGCTAAAACATGAAAGATGATTTAAGTGGCATTGAAAAAGCAGCCATTCTGCTGATAAGTTTGGGACCTGAAAAATCTGTAAATGTTTTTAAACATCTCAAAGAGGATGAAATAGAACAGTTAACATTGGAAATTGCCAATACCAGAAGTGTTTCATCTAAGGTAAAAGAAGCAGTCTTGGATGAATTTTATGAGGTTTGTCTGGCACAACAGTATATCGCAGAGGGGGGTATTTCTTACGCGAAGGAATTGTTGGAGATGGCGCTTGGTTCCGACAAGGCGAAGGATGTTATTGGAAAGCTGACTGCTTCTTTGCAGGTTCGACCATTTGAGTTTGTTAAGAAAACAGATCCAACACAGCTTTTGAACTTTATTCAGGACGAACATCCACAGACGATTGCGTTGATTTTGTCATATCTTTCTTCAGGGCAGGCATCAGCTATCATCGGAATGTTGCCTCCGGAAAAACAGGCAGACGTTGCAAAACGTATCGCCCAGATGGACCGTACATCTCCGGATGTTATTAAAGAAGTTGAAAAAGTACTTGAGCGTAAGCTTGCTTCTTTGGTAAACCAGGATTACACAATTGTCGGTGGTGTAGATGCAATCGTAGAAATCTTAAATACGGTAGACCGTGGTACAGAAAAACACATCATGGAGACTTTGGAAATCGAAGAACCAGAGTTGGCAGACGAAATCAGAAGAAAGATGTTCGTATTCGAGGATATCTTGTCATTGGACGACAAGTCTATTCAGCGTGTGTTGCGTGAAGTTGATAACAATGAGCTTGCTATGGCGCTTAAAGGTTCTACGGAAGAAGTACAGACAGTTATCTTTAATAACCTTTCAAAACGTCTGGCTGTAATGATACGTGAAGATATGGAATTTATGGGTCCTGTTCGTATGAAGGATGTTGAGGAAGCTCAGCAGAAGATTGTTAATATCATACGTAAGTTAGAGGATTCCGCTGAAATTATTATTTCACGTGGTGGAGGTGACGAGATCGTTGTCTAATCTAATTAAGTATTATACGTTTAATGTAACGGAAGATGATAAACGTCTCCTTGATTCAGATCAAAGAGTGGGTGGTTTTGTGCCTGGTATTTTATCTCATGGTCAGATTGAAGTTTCTGATGAGGAACTAGATGAATTTGACCGTGAGTTTCCTGAGCAAATGTTTGAAGAGCAGGAAGAAGAGGAACCGGAGATAACAGATCCGGAGCAGTTGCTTGCCATGGCACATGAGGAAGCCGGAGAAATTTTGGAAAGAGCAGAGAAAGAAGCAGAAAAAATGCTTGATTTGGCAAAGATTTCTGCGGAGTATGAGAGAGAGAGAATTTATGAAAGTGCCAAAGAAACCGGGTATCGTGATGGTTTGGTCAAGGCAAATGACGAGATGACTGCAGAACGTCAGAAATTGAAGGATAAAACCGAGGAATTAGAACGGGAGTATGAGGAACTGGTAAATGAATTAGAACCCTCATTTGTAAAGCTTGTTATGGGTATTGTTAATAAAATGACAGGTGTTGTTGTAGAAGATAAAAAAGATGTAATTGTTTATCTTATGGAACAGTCTTTGAAAAATCTGGGTAGGACTTCGGATATTTGTATACAGGTGTCTGAGGAGGATTATCCTGTGGTTTTGCAAAAGGAAAGTAAGCTAAGAGAGCTTGTTCCAAAAGATTGTGAATTTCATATTGAAAGAGATTTGCAGATGGAGAAAAACCAGTGCATAATCATTGCAGATAAGCAGATTATCGATTGTAGTCTTGGAGTTCAGCTTCAAGGTTTGATGGAAGATTTGAAGATGATGATGTAGATAGGGTAGAAAGATGGTAGGGGATAATATGGCAATTGACTTGCAAAAGTATGAGGCTTTACTTGGAAAGCAGTATGTAAAACATATGGGGAAAGTGGTGAAGGTTGTCGGTTTAACAATCGAGTCCATTGGTCCTGATGCGAAATTAAATGATATGTGCTATATTCTTCCGAAAAATGGTGGAGAAGCAGTGAAAGCTGAAGTGGTTGGTTTTCGCGATGACAGAGTTCTTTTAATGCCGTACGATCGTATGGAAGGCGTCGGTCTCGGAAGCCGAGTTGAAAATTCAGGTGCGCCCTTAAAAGTGTATGCAGATGAAAGTCTTCTTGGAAAAACTCTGGATGGGGTTGGAACTCCTATTGATGATACGGAATTACTCCAAAAAGGAGAAGGATATTCAGTGGAGGCTATGCCTCCGGATCCATTGAAACGAAAAATTATTGATGAGATTTTACCATTGGGTGTAAAAGCCGTTGACGGATTAAATACCATTGGAAAGGGACAACGTATTGGTATATTTGCGGGTTCCGGTGTTGGTAAGAGTACCCTTCTTGGTATGTTTGCCAGAAATACAAAAGCAGATATCAATGTAATTGCATTGATTGGAGAGCGTGGTCGTGAAGTTCGGGAATTTATTGAACGTGACTTAGGACCTGAAGGTATGGCAAGATCTGTTGTTGTGGTTGCTACATCGGATAAGCCGGCATTGATACGAAAAAAGGCAGCACAAACTGCAACTGCCATAGCGGAGTATTTTAGAGATCAGGGAAAAGATGTTTTGCTAATGATGGATTCTTTAACCCGTTTTTCTATGGCACAAAGAGAAATCGGTCTTGCTTCCGGAGAACCACCTGTATCCAGAGGATATCCACCTAGTGTATATGCAGAGATGCCTAAATTATTAGAAAGGGCAGGGAATTCCGATGTCGGTTCCATTACCGGATTATATACGGTTTTGGTAGATGGTGATGACTTTAACGAGCCGATTACAGATACGGCGAGAGGTATTTTGGATGGTCATATTGTTCTTTCAAGAAAGTTAGCACAGAAAAATCATTATCCTGCCATAGATGTTCTTGCAAGTATTTCACGTTGTATGAGCTCCATAGCGTCAGATGAACATAAGCAAGCGGCAGCACAGCTTAGAAGTACGCTTGCTACTTATAACGAAGCTGAAGATTTGATAAATATTGGAGCATACAAAAAGGGCTCAAATAAAGATATTGATTATTCTATTGAAAAGATAAAGGATGTCAATGGATATTTATGTCAGGGAACATATGAAAAGTATGATATGGAAGAAGAAGAGAAACTTTTGTGCGATATTTTTCAGGCATAACATGAAAAATGATATGTGTTAATTTAAAGGTGTTTTTCACAAACAAAGCAGAATGTATGTCTGCATGTAATTTGGTTTGGATGCATGAACAATTAACTGTTGTTTAAATGTGTGCTTTACAGGATAGTTAAAAGGTGTAAGTGTTTGCTTGGAGGTGTTTCATGGCAAAGTTTGTTTTTAAAATGGAAAATATTTTGGAAATAAAGCGAAAGCTGGAAGAACAGGCAAAGATTGCTTATGCGGAGGCTTTGGCAGCACTAGCTGAGCAGGAAAGAATATTAAGTGAGTTAAAAGATAAGCGTCGTGAATATGAGATGCGCCTGACCGGAGAAATTCAATCCGTTCTGAAAATAGATGATATCCGAACTTTGGATAGTGCCATTGAAGTCATGAAGTACAAAATTCAGGTACAGATTGGACAGGTGGAACAGGCAAAAGTAGTAGTAGAAAGAGCAAGAGTTGCACTTCATTCTATTGTTGTGGAGCGAAAAACATATGAAAAGCTGAAAGAAAAAGCTTTTGAAGAGTATAAACAGGAATTAAATCTTCAAGAAAAAAAGGAAATTGATGAACTTGTCAGTTATACATATGGTGTTAGGGAAGAAATTGAATAAAGGAAACCCACATGTCAGTTTGCTGACACCACTAGGAATAAAAGTGGGTTTCCTTTTAAAATAAGAAAAATGTAAAAGAGGTGTGGGAAAAATGGCAAAAAAAGAGGATGAAGTAGAAGAGACTAAACAGGAACCGTCAATGTCATTCGGCGGTGGTGAAGAGGAAGAAAAAAAGGAAGAGGGCATGGAAAGT
>LXOW01385960.1_pt1 | contig 17485 bp, 15 predicted proteins | sample 1368591 | NCBI WGS metagenome assembly LXOW01 (sample SAMN04884650, study PRJNA319009) | bovine gut metagenome | isolation source: Cow rumen | host: Bos taurus | place: Italy: Legnaro (PD) | collected 2014-07-09 | reverse complement strand
TTTTTAACCAGGCTGGCAAGGCTGCTGTAGCTGATGTTCTGATGACGTATCTCAAGACCATTGCGAAACTGGATGGTGAAAGACCGGATCCACATGGGATCTTGATTCGGGTTCCTTGGAGATTCCTGCCTTGGCCTTTCAGCTTCAGAAGGAAGATCCGTTACTTCTATGGGTACAATGGAAGGACTCTTCTCTGTTGGATTGCTCTTTTTCTTGTACCATTTCTCAAACTGGGCATAGACGATTCCGTTCTCCTGACAGAAAGTAACTATTGACTTGCCAGTGGACTGAACCTCGTCTTGATACCGTTTCCATAACTTCTCAAAGTCTTTACTTGATGCCATAACGTAAACTTTTGGTTTCCGTCGGCAAAGGTACACATCTTATATATTATGACCTAAGAAGCAATTGGGTGCTTACAGGCTCACCTTCAAACAACTCTATTCTTTCACCTTCATGCACAACAATAACATTATCACCTTTATATGACAAAGGAGCCTCATGATATTTAGACATATTCAGTTTCTCCGAAGCTAATCCCTCCTTTGCATATGCTGTAACATATACTTTGCACGTAGGAAAGGATTCTATCAAAGATTTAATACCATAAATGTGATCAAAATGGGCATGTGTTATAAAGACCCCGGCTACTGGAAGCTTCTTTTCGGTAAGAAACGCCATCACCGGCTCAATATCCCCAATATCCACCAGCCAAGCCTTATCTTCCCCTTCTTTGTAGAGGATATAGGTCTTGGAGGTAAATATCGTATTGGTGATGTCGCGAATTTGAATCATTTAGTATGGATTATACCAGCGGTCCCATGAGGGTATTCCACTTCACTAACCTGTCAATCAACACAATACCATCCCAAGGCATCTCAAAGTTGAGCATACGGCCAATCTGCGGGAAGCGCACAGCACCCATAGGTGTTGCTGCCTCAGCAAATTCGACAGCCTGCTCGGGTGTGGCCTCAATGCCAATGGTCTGGATATCTTCTGTGATGTGCTTGATAGCCTGCATGATGCTATCCACGGCATGTACAAAAAGCACACGGGAATAAACTGGCTTGTGCAGTTCATCGTGATCATCCAAAAGGATAGAGTAAGACATAGTTTCGCTACCTATTGCCATTCCGCAGAAGTCATAAACGCCACGGATGGAGTGAACGGCAGATACCTGCTCAGGACTCATGGTAGGCTTCGGAATCTGAATCTCCGTCTTGCCCATCGATTCATTCAGAATCTCACAGAACTTCTCGGGGCTAACGGCTCCACCCTTCTCAATGAAAAGGTTATGAGCAGAGGCACAACCGGTCTGGTCAAACACAGACACATCTACCGACATACGACGGGCAAGTTTCTTAGCAGCCTGCTCATCAGGCAACATCTCCTTGGTAACAACCGAGAAGGAGAGTTTAGGTCCAAAGATAACCGTCTCACAGTCATATTTGCTTGGATAACCAGCTACAGTCTCGACGGCTTCTCTACCACCCCATGCAATACGAACCTCGGCATTCTTGGACATCAGTTCGCCCAGTTTCACGGCATTACGTGAGAAGTAAACTACACCGATGGTCTTCAACAGGTCATCACCTTTGATTGTATAACCCTCCTTGGTGGTATATTCCAAACCTTCAAAGGCACTCACCAGTCCGGCAAATACGCCTTCATCGTGAGATGATACTTTCAGCAGGTTTACGTTCTTTGTCATAATGCACTGCACCAGTGCGAAGACACCCAGAATCTGAACATTACCCGCCATCCAGTGACAGCAAAGGCCACGGGAATTTGCTTTCAACAGGTGCTTGGCGGAATCAGGGAACGGGCAGTATGTATCCGCATAATCCAGGTTGCCTCTCAGTCCAAATTGGGCAATCTCTCTCAGATGGCGTTCACTGCACCATGTAGCCAAGAAGTTCAAGCCCTTGTCTTTCAAGAAGAGATACTTCGGGTCTGTTGCCCATCGTTTGGCAGCAGCATCAATGAGACCGATCAAAGCCTCAATAGGCTGTTTGCGTAACCAAGGCAGTTGTCCCTTCAGGGTTTCAATCATGCCTTGGAAGGTCTTCTCAGAGGTCTCCCCTTCTATGATTTCGTTGTTGAAGTACTGAATCTCCAGTTTGTCATCATTTACAGCACTGGTAGTACGCTTCTGAAAGGTAAGTTTATTGGAAAGGATATCACCACAGCCACGTACCTCAGCTTTTTTCAAACGACCAAGGATCTTGAAACGCTTTCCGGGACGGCCATAGGGGCATTCACCATCTATAATCATACCCAAGTCATCTGTCAGCACCAAATTGCCAGGATAACTATGGGGTACAGGAGTAATGAACTCCAGTTTACCTTCTTCACCAGCAGGCAGCACTTCATTGGTCACAATATCACGTACCAGCACTTTCACATAACTGGATTCGTGCTTGCAACCACAAGGACAGTCAGGATAGTTCAAACCCATCTGCTCGGTAAAGCCATAGATGTCAATCACATCCACCGGCTCAATACCAAAGCAGTCTGCCAACTGCTGGTTGAAGAGTTCCTTGCTAATCTTCTCGCTCTCCAGTTTCTTCCAACCACCAATATGGATAATCTTGGAGCCTTTTGGCAGCGGAATGGTAATGCCCTTCTCCTTAACGGCTTTCAGTACATTGCTGTAGAGAATATAGGTAAAACCAAACACCACCACAGGCTGGTCAGCTGGAATGCCGGCCACATACTCCTGCATAGCATCCACATCAAAGTAGGAAACACCGTCCTTGGCCTTCAGGAAATAACCGGCCTTGCTGGCAAAATTCAGGTAGCCGGTGATGGCTGCAAAACGGGCACCCAACAAGGCACGAAACTCTGACCTGGGGTCAATATCCATCACTAAGAACGGCTTGCGCTCGCGCCCAATAGCCTCCTGTATTACCTTCACCATGGCCTTAGCCTGACGTTTGGAGGTAATCTTATCTACCACAATGGTACTGGGTGTACCGGATGTGGCAGAAGACTGCAACCGCAGTTTGATGTCCTCCTTGGGAACGGAAGCCAGTCCCATTCCCAAATCCTTGAACACACTCACGGCTACCGGCGGGATGGCCTCCAAGGAGGTTATCTCCTTGTGAGGGTCAAAGCCCTTGCGGTCGCAGAACTGACGGTACATCTCATTATGCTCGTAGTGGAACACCAGCTCCTCCTGCAAGGCTTTCAAATAAAGGCGTTGCTGTTCTTCGTTGTCGGAATATGCCGGCAAGTTGAACAACTCATCCATGTAGGAAATCTGCTCTTCCATATCTTACTTCAATTTAAGTCGTTGAACTTTCCCTGATGCCGTCTTGGGTATCGCATCAATGCGCTCAATAGCAGCAGGGAGTTTATACACTTCCAATTTAGGTTTCAGAGCCTCTATGATAGCTGCATCAGTAAGGCTATCATCTTTACAGACAATGAATGCCTTCACCAATTCACCCATTACCCCTTCCGGGTCGGGCATAGCCACACAGGCGCTATCCTCAATGCCAGGGATGGTATTCAGGATATCCTCCACTTCCATGGGGCTCACCTTCTTACCACCCACATTGATCATTTCTTTGATACGGCTTTTCAGATGGATGTAACCGTCCCCATCCAAATGGCCGCCATCACCAGTACGGAAGTATCCGTTAAAGAAGTCTTTTGCAAATCTTTCAGGTGTCTCATTCCAGTAACTGCACGTCACGTGCTCACCCTTTACACACACCTCACCTTCTGCACCTACAGGCTGTTCTTTGCCCTCTGCATCAAAGATCTTCACATCCACATTTGGAGACGCTTTACCTGCGGTATTTAGGTAATCATGCTCCGAGTGGAACTCCATGAAGGCAGAACGGGAAGCCTCGGTAAGACCATAGTGCATACAGATACGGGTGTTGGGCAACAATTCACAAAGCAGTTCCTTGTCCTCAATGGACATAAACGAACTGCCAATCTCAATGTAACGCAACTGGTCAGCAAACTGGCCAATCTTACGCCCGCTCATCTTCTTGATGTAGCCCCAACCGGCAGGAACCATACCGAAGCCCGTGCAATGGAACTGCTCCATCTGCCCGAAGAACTTCTTCATACTGGCAAAGGTTCCCAGTAATACTAAGGAACCTCCTTTGGAGAGAACACAACGTACACGGCCCAAGCCAAATGAATGGCTTACGGGGAGTGCCAGCAGTTCTACATCCTCTGCAGTGTTCTGAATAAAGGTGTTAATGTTTAATGCAGCTGCAGCCAAGTTTCGATGATTCAATGCCACACCCTTAGGAGCACCCGTTGTACCAGTGGTAAACAGCACATCAGCAATCTGTTCCATATCAGGCTGCTGATAGTCATCCACCTTGTCACAAGGAGCCAGCACATCGTTTAGAGGAATGGTTTGTGTTCCCTCCACTTTATGCAACTGCCCCATAGTGCAAACTGGGCGTGTGGATTGTTTTATCAAATCAAATCGCGTTTCATTGGTGTCCGGATCAATGGGCACACATACTCCTCCGGCCATATGAATACCGAAGTATGCATAAATGAAATCGATATTGGCTGATGCTGAAAGGATGATTCTGTCACCCTTTTGCAGCCCATAATTCTGCTTCACATTGGTAGCCGACAACAGGCAACGTTCCCACAGTTGGGCATACGTCACCTGTCCCGTTGGGGTTATCAATGCAATGCGGTCAGGCTGGTGGATTGAGTTCTGAAATATTTGCTCTTCTATTGTCATTATTACAGTTTTGCGTTCACTGCTTCAACGATGTCTTTAACATCTTCCATTTCCATCATTTCTTCGGGTTCGAAGCTGATATCAAAAGNNATTGTTAATAATTATATTTTTAATATTTTCTATGTCAAGACCACTTTTCTTTAGCAAATATTGATAGTTACCAACAGGCAGGAACTTGTCTTCAATTCCCAGCGAAAGCAGCTTTGAGTGACTAGTTGTCTTACAGATAATTTCTGCCACAGCACTTCCCAAACCACCTATCACATTATGCTCTTCCAACGTCACAATCAGTTTTACATTGCAATCAACAGCATCTGCATCTAAAGGTTTTATGGTATGCATATCTACAACAGAAGCCTCAATTCCTTCTGAAACCAGTTCTTCTGCCACCTTTAAGGCAGTTTCCACCATGCTACCAATGGCTATAATCTGAACATCTTTGCCCTCACGATGTTTGATAGCCTTACCACAATCATATTCAATCTCTTCACTATATACTGCAGGGATTCCAGTACCACCGAAAAGTCGGATATAGACAGGATGATTGCTGCTTACAGCATACTCAAATGCCTTTGTAGCTTCGTATGCATCACAAGGTGCTATCACCTCCATTCCAGGAATGGTTCTCATTAGGGCTAAATCCTCCAACGCATAGTGGGTATTTCCCATATATTGCAGCGACACGCCAGAGCCGATACCAATAATCACCAGAGGTAATTGCATATATCCACAGTACTGACGAACCTGCTCAAAACTTCTCATTGTGATAAAGCAGGCCTGGGCCACACAGACGCACTTATATCCTTCTTCCGTCAATCCGGCAGCAGTACCTATCATATTCTGTTCTGCGATACCCATATTGATGAAGTTATCTGGGTATGCTGCCTTAAACTTGTCCAGCCCAGCGGGTGTTGACATATCAGAAGAAAGAACCATCAAATCTGTACACTCTTTCATCATTTCCATCAGGGTGATGCCAAACATGCTTCCACCCTGACCAGCCATCGACATCAGTTTGAAATTTACCTTATTCTCCATCGTATGCCTTTTTGATTTCTTCAACTGCTAATTCATATTTCTTGCGCGGAAGAACGCACTGATGCGATACCTTATTGTTCTCCAAGAAAGAGATACCATTGGCTTTCACCGTATTCGCGATAATAGCCCGCGGTTTGTCGCTTGTTTTTCCTAACACATTCAGAAGATCAGGAATTGAATGCCCATCTACAGTCTCAACATCATAACCGAAAGCTTTCAGCTTATCTTCAATACTGAACAGATTCATAATCTTACTAGTAGGTCCATCCAACTGATACTGGTTATGGTCAACAATCACGGTAACATTGTTTAAACCAAAGTTCACGATCGACATCAAGGCTTCCCATACTATGCCTTCATCCATTTCGCCATCTCCCAGTATCACATAGATTCGGTTCCCAAGGTTCTTGTTCTTGCAGGCTTTGGCTACACCAACTGCATACGAAATGCCCAATCCAAGACTACCGCCTGAAAACTCTATGCCCTTATCAAGATTCCTGTGGGCATGACCATGGAACTGGGTTCCATCGGTTTCAAAGGTAGCTAAATCATCCTCAGTCATCAATCCCTTTTTCCACAATGCAGTATACAAAGCTAGTACACCATGGCCTTTACTCAAAATAATTCTGTCCCGGCCCTCGTCCTGCATGGAAGGGATATTGGCAACTTCATACAGGCAACGCATCAACTCCATGGCAGAGAACCCGCCACCGATATGCGCACCGAAACTAGTACTCAAAGCCATATCCAGGGCCTTGAGTTTCATTTCGTAAACGTCTTTCTTTATCTGTTCTATAGTCATAATCCGATTATTGCCGCTTAAAGGTGGAAACGAAACTTGTACCCCCCCCCATCTATGCGTATAGTCTCTGAGGAAATATAAGAAGATTTATCGCTACCAAGGAATACACATAGTTGTGCTATCTCAGAGGGCTGACCTGCACGATGTAGCGATGTCTTACGTATTAGCTCCTCGACTACACGGGGTTCCATATCACCCATCATCTTTGTGTCTATGATACCTGGGGCTATTGCATTGACTCGAATGTTAAAATCTCCCCATTCGTATGCCATCTTTTTTGTGGCACAAATCAGAGCGGCCTTGCTGGCACCATATTCTAGTTGTGAAAGGTCTCCATCAATACCGGCAATACTGGCAATATTGATAATACTGCCTTTCCGTTGCCTAAGCATCACTTTAGAAACCAACTGTGCCATCTGTACTGCAGCGAAGAAATTTACCTGCATAACGCGATGCATATCTTTCAAAGAAGTCATGGCTATCAAACGATTCGGGCTGGTAATACCCGCTCCGTTCACTAGGATGTCGATAGACTGCTTATCTGAGGTTATCTCTCGCATCCCTCTTTTCACATCTTCTTCATCTTCAAGATTGATATCCACTATTTTAATCCATACGCCACAATGTTCCGCCAATGCCTGCATGGCAGCTGAAAATTCGGGGTCGTCACGGTGTACAACAGCCCAAATATTGCAGCCTTCTTCTGCGTATGCTTCCACAACGGCACGGCAGATACCCGTCCGTGCTCCTGTGATAATCGCGTTTTTGTTTTCTAATTCCTTCATCAGTCAACTTCTATCATTTCTGGACAAATAATGTTCTCTGTGAATACATGAGCTGAGCCCCAGCTCAGGCCTGAGCCAAAGCCACACATCACAAGTTCGTTTTCACCAGCGGAAAGCTTCTCTCTAATCTGGGAAACCATGGTAACAGGGATGGTACAACTACTGGTATTGCCATAATAGGTCATACTATAAGGCACTTGCTCTGCATCAAGCTTCAATTTTCTCCGGATCTTCTCGTCTATCATCTTGTTTGCCTGATGAATCAACAGGTAATTAATCTTCGTGAGATCAAACTCGAAGTGTTCACATAGGCCTTTAATGCACTGTCCCGGTCGAGTGATAGCAAACGAGAATACACTCATGCCGTCCATCGCACATTGAGTGGCATTGCGCTCTACACCCTCTTCATACTTCTTGTATTTCAAAGACTCTTCGGTTGTCATATAACGTACACCCATTTCACGACAGATGATGGCTTCCCAGCCACTACCGTCACCGCCTAAATTAAACTGTATAGGATGTTTTGCTTCGGGATTATACTCCAACAAGGTTGCAGAGCCAGCATCGCCATGAAGAGACCATACGGTCTTATCCAGATGCGACTGGTTCTTCGATGTCATTTCACCCACACATAGCAGTGCTCGCTTAATCTGACCGCCTTGCATCATCATGCCCGCCACAGAAAGTGCATAGACATAACCGGAACAGGCGAAAGGCATATCAAGGGCTATACACTCTGTCCGCAGTCCAAGTTTATCTTGAAGGATGTTAGATGTGTTAGGACAAATATAAAAATCTCTCGATGTGCTGACAAACAACACCAAATCTATAGACTCTCTTTCCCAACCAGATTCTGCGAACAGCTTCTCAGCAGCTGCTTGACAAAGGTCTGAGAGTGTCATTTCAGGTGGAGCAAGATGAGAACTTACAACGCCTGTAACATTGGTAAAATTATCAGCCTCAACTTCTGTAAAGTAGGGCATCTCTTTAGCCACTTTCACCTGTTTTGGAACAGCAGTGGCTAAGCCTTTAATCTCTACATTCTTTACTTCTAAAAATGCCATAACTAATGATTTACGGTGTAACCACCATCTACGATAATTGATATACCAGTCACATAAGACGAAGCATTAGAAAGAAGGAAGGCATTAACTCGTGCGACCTCCTCAGGTTCGCCATAGCGTTTAAGCAGATACTTGTCAGCATCCTTGGCCATATCTTCCTCTGTCAGAGTATCTACATTTATTAAAGGAGTCTTTATCATGCCAGGACATACGCTATTACAGCGAATACCCCTGCTGGCAAACTCCACGGCACAATACTTCATAAACGAGTTAATAGCACTTTTGGATATGCCATAAACAGCTTGACCGGTAACATGGCTGGTATTTCCACCTATGGATGCAGTGAACACATACGAGCCATTCTTATTAAGCAGTTTCTTCTTGAAGAGTGCCTTTGCCAGATTGATATGTGAAATGGTATTTGCATTCAGTATTTCAGCCAGTTCATCATCTTTGATAAACTTGATAGGCTTGTTACCGTTTGAGGCGCCAGCATTGTCAGAGACTCCATCAATAGCAGGCAGTTCTCCTAACAACTTTTCTAATCCTTCTTCGGTTGTTAAGTCAGCTGCTATAGCTTGGTGCTTCTGTCCGTTAGATGTATCTAACTGAGACAAAGTTTCATGCAAACGTTCCGCATTGCGCCCGTTTATTACAACAGTCGCGCCTAATTTGGAACATTCTATAGCCGTTGCCTTTCCTATTCCTGAAGAAGCACCCGTTACCAGAATGGTCTTTCCTTCTAAAGAAAAGGGATTACTATTGTTCNNGAACAAATCTTGAATGGTCTCGGAACTTCTGATGTCATCACCTTTGATGGCAACATCATATTCTTCATCAACCATTGCAATAACACTCAGTGCAATTAATGAAGACCATTCGTCCAATTCCTTGAACTTGGTTTCTGCACTCAATTCGCTAGCCTCAGTATCATCAAACTGATCGGCAAAATTCTCGATAAACTCTTTAATTTCCATAATTAATGTATTTAAAATTTGACTTTTGTAGCGGGTATACCAAAAACCGTTACGCCAGGTTTAACATCTCTTAACACCATCGAACCTGCGCCANNTTTTTTGAATTGTTGAACCAGCCACCCAGCAGTTCTCTCCTACTTCGACACCACCACCTAAACCTTGACGACCAATAATAAGGGTATTTTTATGAACATGACAATTATGTGCTATTAAGCATAAATCATCAATTTTTACGTTATCTTCTATGATAGTATTGTCAATAGTGGCACGAGATACCGTTGTGTTAGCACCGATATAAACATTATTTCCAATAACAACCCGTCCAGTGTGAGGGAATTGAATAGGCACTTTGTTTTCGTCATATTCAAACCCAAATCCTGGACCACCTATAACCACACCAGGTTTAATGTAGCAATTCTTTCCTATCTCGACATAATTATATATGGTAACATTGGGGAAGATAATTGTGCCATCACCAATGGTGACATTAGCACCTATATAACAATGTGCGCCAATCGTCACATTATTTCCAATAGAAGCCCCATTTTCAACAACAGCTGTGGGATGTATTCCTATCGGGATTTCCGGATTTGAGAAGAACTCACTAACTACTTTGATAAAAGCGAGTCTAGGATTAACGACATGAATATGAGTGATAGGAACATCTTCCTCCATATCCTGAGGCACAAGAGCCAGGACACCTTCACATTGGGATAATAATTCCAAATTCTTTTGATTCGGAATCTTTACAAACACAATATCTCCTTTTGACCAATTATTCAACGAACCATGTCCAGTCACCTCAANNGAATACATACTATAAAGGGTCTTTTCTTGAGATTCCCAATTAAAGCTGTTCTTTACTGCATTTTTTCCTCTTTCTCCCATAGCCTTTGCCTCATTAGGATGATCCAGCAAATAGCTAATGGCATCTGCTATTTGCTTTTCATCTTTCGGGTCATCTATCACTATTCCACAATGGTTCTCATTTATAATCGGTGCCCACGTCTCGTCATTTGAGACAAGGACGGGAAGTCCTGATGAAAGATATTCGGGTATTTTGGTACAACCAAGAGATCCTGTTTTATACCCTCCATTCGGATTCTCCAAATTTCCAATAGCCAGTCCTATAGAGCACTTGCCATAGAGTTCTAATACTTGCTGGTGTGGAATTGTTCCAAGGAATGTGACATTATTCCAACCAGGAAGTTTTTTCATCTCATTTAAATAATCGTCAGAAGAAAAAATACCAGCCATATACATAGTAGCATTTGCTTGAGGCAAAACACTTACTATCTTATCCAACATCCAATTGGGAGTTAACAAACCTGCAAAACAAACTACCCTATCCCAAGGTCTCATAGAATTGTCTCTCTCTTCGAGTTTAGGGAAATTTGTAATAAGGAATGTATTGGAGTTTATTTTCTTAAGACGCTCTACTATTCCGTCCGTTACTGATACGAGTGCGGAATACTGCTTGAGTATAAGCTTTTCGTAACCAGAATATACTCTTGCGACTAATTTTCTGCACGGAATGTATGTCTTAGTTAGAATCTGGTTGGGTACATCCTCATGAGAATCAAATACAATCTTTTTCCCTCTCCTTTTTAATTTAAGTCCAAGTCTAATGAGTTCTGGGTCATGAAAGTGATATACATCAGCATTAATATCATACAAGGTAGGCAAAATAGAGCTAAGTTTCATCCACCTCTGACGTCTCTGATTAATTGGAGGGAGAGAAACGCCTATAATATGAACACCATCCTCATCTCTAGTTTCGGTGTTTGGGGCTACTAGAAATACTTCATACTTCTTTGCCAAAGACTTGCACTCCCGTTCAAAAATGCGTCCATCTTTAGCTGGATGAAGACTTGTTACGTGACAGACTTTTATAGACATTATTTGAAAAATTGTTTGATTGCATTAACTATCACACCTTGAACTTCTTTCGTCATCTCCGTATGAATCGGAAGAGACAATACAGAATAAGCACATTCCTTTGACCTATCTAAATTCTCTCCTGCACGAGTAATAGGATTAAAAGCCTCCTGCTCCTGCAACGGCAGAGGATAGTAAATCATAGAAGGAATTCCCTGTTCTGCCAGATAAGTCTTCAGCTCATCACGCTTACCATTCTTAATCTTCAGGGTGTACTGATGATAAACGTGAGTGCTGTTAGGCAATTCCTTAGGAGTAATGAAGAACTTCTCTTCTGGATCAAAAGCCTTCAACTGCTTGGTGTAGTAAGAAGCTGCTTCATAACGAGCCTTACCATACTCATCCAGATGCTTGAGTTTTACATCAAGGATAGCAGCCTGAATGGAATCCAAACGGGAGTTGCAACCAATCACGGCATGATGGTACTTCACACGCTGACCGTGGTTGGCAATCATATGAATGCGCTCTGCCAGTTTCTCATCTTTGGTGAAGATAGCACCACCATCACCATAACAACCGAGGTTCTTTGACGGGAAGAAAGAGGTACAACCAATGGTACCCATAGTACCGGTCTTAGCCTTGTGACCATCACTGAAAGTGTATTCAGCACCAATAGCCTGAGCATTGTCCTCAATCACATATAGATTGTGCTCCTTAGCAAAAGCAAGGATGGGCTCCATATCACAGCTCTGACCAAACAGATGGACAGGGATAATAGCCTTGGTCTTAGGTGAGAGGGCTTTCTTGATATTATCAACCGTTACATTGAAAGTCTCATAGTCCACATCAACCATCACTGGTGTCAGACCAAGAAGTCCAATCACCTCTGCAGAAGCCACATAAGTGAAAGCAGGAACAATCACTTCATCACCTGGCTTCAGTTCCAAAGCCATCAAGGCAATCTGGAGGGCATCTGTACCGTTAGCACAAGGGGTTACGAAGCATCCGCCCATATATTGGGACAGATGCTCTGCAAACTCCTTTACAATAGGACCGTTGATGAATGCGGTATTGTCAATGACATTCTGAATACCGGCATCCACCTCGTCCTTTATCTTAAGATATTGACCTTTGAGGTCAACCATTTGAATCTTGTTTGCCATAGTCCAAGTGAGTTTAGTATTTCACATCATCCCAGCCAAACGGATGCTTAGCCAACGGCATTTCTGCCAGAGGATGATAATCACCAACAAGACCTACAGGAGTCGCCTTACGGATATCCTCTACAATCTTAATGCAGTTGCGGGCCTCACTGATACGGAAACCATTGCCAGCAAGAATGTTCTGATAGCTCTTGGTATGCAGCTCAGTAAATCCAGCGCTAAACTCAAACTCATCTCCATCAATATTCAGAGTACGATAGGTCTTCTTCTCACCCTGTACAGCATTGGCGGGCAGGNNGGGCAGACATTCTGCGTTGATACTTAAGAAATACTTCACGTGAGCACGTTCCAATTCAAGGACACCAGCCACTCGGTCAAAACTCATCACGTTCACAATATTCTCCTTCACAGGACCAAAGATCCACTGTAGCATATCGTAGAAGTGAACACCAATGTTAGTAGCCACACCACCACTCTTGTGGTTGTTGCCCTTCCAAGAAGTGTAATACCACTTACCACGAGAGGTAATGTAGGTCAACTCAATGTTATACTTCTTGTCCTTAGGTCCGGCATCAATCTTCTGCTTCAGAGCAGCAATGCTGTCGTGAAGGCGAAGCTGAAGAATGTTGTATGCCTTATGACCAGTTTCTTCCTCTATCTTAATGAGGTCTTCCAGACTCTGGCTGTGGAGCACAATAGGCTTCTCACAGATCACATCCATACCGTTGCGAAGACCGTAGCGAATAAACGGGTCGTGGGTATAGTTAGGCGTGCAGATAGAAAGCCACTGAATCTCATCTTTGGTTCCTTTGAGCTTTTCTATGAAACGCTCAAACTGCTCCTGCTCTGTAAAGAATGAACACTCGGGGAATGAAGCATCAAGCCTTCCCACACTATCAAAACGATCATAAGCGGCCACCAGATTGTTACCCGTATCTGCGATGGCCTTAATGTGACGCGGAGCAATGTAACCTGCGGCACCAATTAATGCAAAATTTGCCATTTATTTACTAATTCTCAATTATAATCTACCATCAACAATCTCTCTCGGAAGGATACACTTCACATCAAAGATAACGTGGTTCTTTTCAAGCAATGCATCCCAGTTAACATCATTCTCACGGAACTGCTTATGAGCAACAGCAACAATGGCTGCATCGAACTTACCCTTAGGCATCTCGCTTACAATGTCAATTCCATATTCATGCTTAACCACATCCGGGTTAGCCCATGGATCATAAACAGTAACATTTACATTGTATTCTTGAAGGGCATGATAGATGTCAACAACACGGGTATTACGTACATCCGGGCAATTCTCCTTGAAAGTAAAGCCCATAATGATGATGTTCGACTTAAGTACTTGAATACCTTTCTTAAGCATATGCTTGATGGTCTGGTCAACAACATAGGCGCCCATACCATCATTCATGCGACGACCGGCAAGAATAATCTCAGGGTTATAGCCAAGTCGCTGAGCGCACTGGGCCAAATAGTAAGGGTCAACTGAGATACAGTGACCACCCACAAGACCGGGATTCATCTTGATGAAGTTCCACTTGGTCCCGGCAGCCTCAACCACATCAGTAGTATCAATACCCATCAGCGTGAATATCTTGGAAAGCTCGTTGAAGAAGGCAATCATAATATCACGCTCGGAGTTCTCAATAACCTTAGCAGCCTCTGCAACTTTGATTGAAGGAGCTTTATGGGTACCGTTTAAAAGAACACTATTGTAAACATTATCAATAACGTCAGCAACCTCAGGTGTTGAACCGGAAGTAATCTTCAATATCTTCTCAACGGTGTGTACCTTATCTCCCGGATTGATACGCTCAGGACTATAGCCGGCAAAGAAGTCAACATTGAACTTCAAGCCAGAGACCTTCTCCACTACTGGAATACATTCGTCCTCGGTGACACCAGGGTAAACGGTAGATTCGTAAACCACAATATCTCCCTTAGAGATTACCTTGCCAACGGTTTCACTAGCTCCCCACAGAGGTTTAAGGTCTGGAGCTTTATTCTCATCTACAGGAGTAGGAACAGCAACCACATAGAAATTGCAGTCGCGGATCTTCTCCAAATCTGTTGTACAAACAAACCCATGGTTCTTGATGGCATCCTGAAGAAGTTCATCTTTAACCTCCAGAGTAGCGTCATGTCCACTCATAAGTGCATCAACGCGTTTCTGATTCATGTCAAAACCAACAGTTTCATACTTTGTTGAAAACAGGCGTGCCAGAGGCAGGCCAACGTAACCGAGACCGATTACACCAATCTTAATGTTCTGCATTTTTATTATAATATTTCAATCTAATTCAAAACAAAAAACAATCTTGCCGCTAAGCAAACATATATTAAAAGAACGCCAAGTAATTCTTTCTTGAATGATAATAATGAAACATTAGCCAAGCGGAGTTGATTTCTGAACATAATAAACCTTAATAAGGCGTAACTAAATGAATACAATATTAGAACGATAAGAATATTGTGGATAACATATGCTCCCAGAAGCAATGNNAATTTGCCATGTTTAGCCAGAACCTCATATTCTGTTTATCCAATACTTTAAAAATCGGAAGAAGAGGTTCTGACAAAATTACTGGTAGTGAATATATTGTTAAGCATAGTGACATATCACCAGCAAGTATCCATTTATGGCCCAAAAACAGCACAATTAGACGATCCCCACCAAGAGCAAAGAAAAAACTGGACAAAATAGCCATCAAAAAACAAACTCTTACAGTGCGTTTAGTTACTTCGGATATCTGATTATTTTCTTTAACCGCATCTGCTAAATCTTTAAAGTAAACTGTTGACATAGATGTACCTATAAGAGTAATTGGCNNACAATGTTTCCTATAAAATATTCTATCATACGAGCAGGAGCATCGTACACAGGGAACTTTTTATATTTAACAGCGGCTTGCTTAATATCATATAATGAAACCTTATGAATAAATTCAGTTTTTAATATTTCTTTAATATTAGCAATTACATAGCTAAACTTAAATAACAAACTTATTATATTACCGTATATTAATCCTTTTGAAAGAGGAATTAATCCAAATAGGATACGAGTAGTGGGCTGAATTACCCCCATAACAAGATTCGACATAGACATGACGTTATATTTAGCATAACGATTTGCTATGTTATATGAAAGAACATCAAAGGCAGTTGCGATTAAGAATACAACNNCAAGCGTCAATAAAGTGACAAAAATGGCAGATAATATACAAAGCCACAAAATAGCAGGTAACTCACGTTTGTCAGTGGTTTTTATTATAGCATTTTCATAAGAAAAGAAAATAAAACTGCTTAGTATCATTGCCACGCTTGAGAAAACCCCCCATTCGCCATAGGCTTCTGGCGTAAAAATACGTGATAGTATTGGCGTTGAAACTATAGACAATCCCATCATAAAAACACTACTTGCAGAAAGTTTAAAGATGTTCCGAAAAAAAGGATTCTCTAATATCTTATTTATTCGTTCACGCATAAACTCTTTGATTATAGGCTTCTTTAGAAATCATCTTCTATATGTTCTGTCACTATAAAAAAGATAAAGATAAATAGCGACAGATGGGGTTGTGAAGAAGTTTGCACTAGAAACACAAATTNNAAATCATGAACATTTACATCTTTAGTTCTTTTTAAATGAAGCAAAGGTTTTAATAAAAAATATGTAATAATAAGACCGACAGGAATACCAAAACAAACAAGATTCTGCAGTATACCATTATGGGGATGATATGCAGATGCAGTTATATCTTCATAACTGACACCGCCCCATTTTGTTCCAATCTCATAATATTCACCCCCGAGCCCCCAACCAAAAATCGGGTGTTCTTTAATCATTTCTCTACATAACTCCCATATTCCANNATACTTTTACAGCATATTCAGCTAATGTCTGTATACTAGATGTAAGAATAACGAAACTTAAAGCAATAAAAATGAAGCCCAATACTCTTTTAACCACACTTTTAGATTCAAATGCTATCTTGTATAGTAAATAGAAGATTAAAGATAATATTACGCCTCTGTGAGCGAACAGTATCATTGCTCCGGCTTCTAGTATCACGAGTAATAATAGCCACAGTTTCTTATTTTTAGTAAAATAGTCCATTTGTATTAGTAACGGCAGGATTATACAGTTACCAAAGAACATATTGTACTCATAACCTCCAGTACTTTCTTCATCTGGTCTATGATAAGCAAAGATTATTAATGCGAAGAAACTAATTATAAATGATGCCTTTACCCATACNNCCCATACATTATACAAAATGGACTTATCCTTTACGGAACATGCCATGACACCAGTAGGAATCCACCATGCAAAAGTCAGAAATGCTGTCCCTTTAATCATTTGCCCTAAAGGATCGCCATGAATCAAAATAATAATCGCGGAGAAAGCATATACAAAAAAGAAAACAATTACGGACTTCCAAAACAAGTTGGAAGAACGCCTTAGCATTTCTTTAAAGCATAAAGCGTATGAAGAGAGAATAACTAAGCCAGTTATAATACTCAGCAGCGAAGAAAATGATGTAGACAAAGAAAAAACCAACTTTATGGCAGCATTTGCTGCACTGCCAATAAAGAACATCGTTGATGTCCAGCTTAATCGTATGTCCCAATAATCGCTATCTCTTTTCATAACCTTGTAGCCCTTGAAGCTAGAAGTTTATATATTAGTAAACTGTCAATTTTGACGTCCAGGTTTAAAAATAACCATTTAGGGCAGCTTTTGCCACCTGAAGCATCTAAATCAAATTAAACTTTATTATTTTTTTATACCGATGGTCATCGGTAACATGTTCTTGCGTCCCTTCGGTNNATACAATATCTACTGTCTTTTATGTATAGGAAGAGTTGGTCCCAGAAACTCTTCAGATAGTTAAGCGTCTTCTGCATCAGGTCTCCTCTCATACTGTTACCATCTGCTAAGAGCTTGTCTAACCGCTGCCGTATCTGGCTTATGATTTTACTGGTCTTTTCTCCCTGCCGTTCCTGCTGTATCTGTTCAGGAGTAAGATGTCT
>LXOW01453116.1_pt1 | contig 17503 bp, 10 predicted proteins | sample 1368591 | NCBI WGS metagenome assembly LXOW01 (sample SAMN04884650, study PRJNA319009) | bovine gut metagenome | isolation source: Cow rumen | host: Bos taurus | place: Italy: Legnaro (PD) | collected 2014-07-09 | reverse complement strand
CGCATGCCCGTCTCATAGAATAATATAATTATGGTACGCGCGCGAAAGCCGCTATAGTCATCCCCACACATCTGCGGCAGGTCTATCAACCGGTTCATGTCGTCCTCACGCATAAAATAAGGCAGAGGCTTCTGGCGCTTCGGACCCTTCACCAGATGCGACGGGTCCCTCTCCACCATACCCCTGCTGAGAGCAAAACGAAAAAAGGAACGCACGGCACTCAAACGGTTATTTACCGTGGATGCCATGTCGCCTTTATCCATCAGACTCTCCATCCAGTCACGGATAATGTCCGAGTCTACCGACTCCCAAGAGAGCTGACTATCTCGATTTTTGAAGTACGCCTCGAAGTCTCTTAAAGACTGCTCGTAGTTGCACACCGTTAACTCAGAACGGTTCCGCTCGTAGCGCAGGTAGTTCAGAAAATCTTCTATCATCAGCATCGTTGCATCTTGTTTTCGGCAACGAAGTTACGAAAAAATCTTCAAACCACCAAATTTTTCAGCTACTTTTTTTACTCTTCGGTAGCGCGCAGCTTCTGTACGTAAACAGCGTGTTCCATCTTCAGGCGCTTCAGTACAGAAGGTTTATCGAATTGCTGACGTGAGCGGAGCTCCTTAACAACACCAGTCTTTTCAAACTTTCTCTTAAACTTCTTGAGGGCCTTTTCGATGTTCTCGCCTTCTTTTACGGGTACAATAATCATTTGCTTTTTTGATTTAAATTTTTTAATTGTTACTATTATTTTTTATGCCTTCGGGCACAGGTGCCACGAAAAGCGGGTGCAAAGTTACAACAATTTAACCAAACTGCCAAGTTTTTCGCTAACTTTTTCACTTTTTATGCATTACTTTTCCATTTTTGATATATAGTCCATGCCGGGGATTCGATATTTGGCGGCCTTGTATGTCGTAGAAATAATGAATATTTGTCATTTCTCCTTTACGTTGCGGGCCACCATGTTGTCGATCTTTCGCTGCGTGCAGCATCAGTGTGCTGCCCAACATCACGCAGATGCAAAAGATGATTTTCACTCGATTTAATCAACTTTCTCACGCTCAGGAATGAAAATATATTCTCATTCCCTTCGCTTAATCGAAATTTTACACTATCTTTGCAGCAGAATAAACAAGCAACGACGATTATGGCAGACAAAATAAACTACGGCGTATTCCCAAACCCTCTGCCCGATGCGGAGGGGAAGACCACCTATCAGGTGCGTCATATACCTAATGGCACGATGAGCGAGAAAGGTTTTCTGGCTCACTTGAAGTATCACAACACCTACAACACCACGACGATGATGTCATCGCTCTGTGTGTTGAGGGATGAGATTATCGAGCAGTTGCGCGAGAACAGGCGGTTCCGCATTGACGGTATTGGCACGTTCCAGATGAAAGTGGGTCTGATAACGAAGCACGATGAGGAGGGCAACCCCATCAAGCCGCACTTCACCGATCCCAATAAGATTACGGCCAACGATGTGGAGGTGCAGGGTGTCAGCTTCACGCCCGACCCCAGTTTCGTGAAAGCACTAAAGGCCAAGATTTCCACCCAAAACAAATACGGTCGCGGGGCGGCTGGCAGGAACAAGCCATACACCCGCGAACAGATTGTCGAATTCCTCGATAATCATTTGAAGGAGCATCATTCCATCACGCGCAAACAGATGCAGTATGCGCTGAACATTACGGAATATCGTGCCCAGAAATGGCTCGACGAACTGACGGCAGAGGAATTCTCAAAATACTACTGCAAAAAACAGGGAACCACCTACGTCTACTATCGTTACGGCTGGGAGTAATAAAAGGTGAACTTTCCGATTAAGCGAGAGCCATGAGAACTTGTTCTCAAATGGCCGAGCGTGAGGAAAGTCGATGCGAAGCATCAAAAGCAAAAAATCCTCCGCCACCCATCCTAACTGCCTGACAGACAGCGAAATGATGGCGGAGGATTTTTATGTCTCGTTACGCTGCAAGGACCCAATAGCCGTCGGTATCATGATGACCTACACGTCTCAAGCCCAGTCGCGTCATTGAACGACCAAAGGCATTGGCAGTCACCCCGGCCATCGTCTTCTGCGAGTGTTTTTCCAACTCTTGCATAATCTCAGGCCCACTCATAAACGTGCCCTCACCCTCCCTTTCAGGAATGCTGAAATAGCGAAGGAATAGTTGTTCCACGTCCGTCAGCACATAATAATCCTTGTTGTGCTTCTCCATCTCAGCCTCATCATCCTTCGAAAACCAGTGAGGCAGCTTTTCGTCTTCAATCTCGTGCAACACCTGGGCATAGAGCTGGTCATGATCAATACTCTCCACATGGATGATGCCGTCAGGTTCTAAGATGAGAAAACGGCGCGAACCCGTGCGGTCCGTCAGCACATGACGCTCGTTGGTGGTGCCCACGAACGAGGCGATACGCGGCAACTGATTAAAGTTCTTCTTGTAGGCCCCGATGAAACTGGGCTTCAGAGTCTGCATCATCGACTTCAGTTCGGGCATCTGTTTACGGCCGATCTTCTCGAATTCATCGAGACTCACAATGGCAAACTCCACCATCTTCCGATAGGCATTGCCCTTGGCATTGATCTTGAAGTCGTCCGTGTAGTAGTCGGCAATCTCCGTCGGTAGCATCGAAGTAAAAAGTGTACTCTTGCCCAAGCCCTGCTGCGGACTGATGAGCAACAGCATCACAGCATTGGCGTGCTGTTTGTCTGCCCCAAGCCACTGGGTGACAACGGCGCGCAGCCAGATGCGTACCATCCGCTGACAATAGTCCGAACTGCTGATGCGACGGGCAAAGTCGGCGATATAGTCCGTCTTGCCGTCCCACTGCCCGCGTACCTTATTAAGATAGGCCCTCACAGGGTGGTAATCCACCGCCAGCTCACTCTCGATACGCTGCTTCACATAGCTGGAGAGCACGAAAATCTCGCCCTCGTCCTGAATCCGGCAGTTGATGGAGTTCAGCTGGCGCTTGTCAATCAGTTTCCAAGGATTATCAGAACCCTTTCGCCGATACTCATAGAGATCACGCACGATGTTGTGACGGAACTCGAAGTTCTCTATCACAAATGCCGCCATGTCGTGAATAGGCCTCAGCATCTGCTGCTGTCGCTCCTCGTAGCGGTCCTTCGCCGAATCACGCTGTTTGCACTCAGTTTTCCGACAGTCAGAATCTGCCCTCAAACCAGATAATTCACTCTCGACTTTTTCAAGTCTTTCCAAGAGCACGTTGTTCTGCTCTTTCACTGCATCCACACTCACCGAGTGCTTCTGCTTCCGTTTGGTAAAGAAATCAAATATCCTCATAGCTTTTATCATTTTTGTACTGCAAAATTAATACAAAAACTCCCTCTCTGCAAGAGATTTACCTGAAATCCGCTACCCAAAAGTTGCTGTTTTTTACTCCCGGCTCGTTGCCTTTTAGTCCGGAGTTAAGCACCAATTAAGTCCGTTCTGTTTAATCTGCCACTTAAGACCTAAGATACTGCCACTATAGTAGCAGTATCTTGCCACTTTAGTTCTAGCACTCTACCACTTAAGTGGCAGATTCATTAAGTACAGCCTCATCATAGCTTAGCTCCGGCCTCATCGCCGTTTTGCCCCTTCCTCAACACAGCCTAGCCCTTTCCTCACGAAAAATCCTCCGTAGCCCAAAAATCCTCCGCCATCATCTTTCTGTAAATCAACGGATTAACCCACCTGGCGGAGGATTATGCAAAAAAGGAGAAAAAAAACAAATCACTTCATTTGTCTGATAAAAAAAATGGTGCGACTCATCGCGAGCTGCACCATTTTGGTTCATGATCAAATGCTGTCAAATTAAATTAAAAACCTAAAACCAACTAACTAAAAACCAATATTTTGGTATGAATCAATCAAATTTTTATCGTGTTTATTTTTTCACGCGGTAGATGCGGAACGACATGGGGGGCAATTGGTCGAGGATGGCGCTCTGCTTCTTGTCGGCCTCGACGGCGATAGTGCCTCGCTGTGGGGTGATTAGTTCAGGGTGGGCAATGCTGTTCTCGTCGTCCATGCCCGCGTGGTTCAGCGTGATGGTCTGCGCCGTGGTGACACCCGTCAGGTCCTTTAGGTTCAGGCGGATGGGCTGCATCTGCTTAGAGGTGTTGACCACCTTGACAACGACCTCGCCAGCCTCCTTGTCGTAACAAGCAGAGGCGAAGAGTCCGTTCTGACCTTCCTGTCCAGCTACGGGCACGCCCTTTTTCCCTGCAGGGGTAGTCAATGAGAGCACGTGGGTGCCCTTGTTGGTGGCATAGAGCTGCTGGACGTAGTAGCTCACGGTGCGGAACATCTGCGTCTGGTCGTACCATATCTGGTCGGGGCGCCACTGCCATCCGTCAACGTGGGCAAAGAGTGGAGCAGGGGTGGTCATGTAGACGATGTCGGCATTGCGCTCGAAACCGGTCATGTGGGCGGCTTCGAGGATGGCGGCCTCGTAGTGGTTCCACTTTTTGCCCTTGCCGTGACAAGCATATTCACCAGCAAACACCTTCGGACCCTTGCGGTCGTAGGAGTCGTAGCGCAGGCCGTGGGTGAGGAACCACTGTTCGTCGCGGTAGTAGTGCTCGTCGTAGAGGTCCACCTTCAACTCCTTCATGCGGGGCTGCAGGAGGTCGAAGTCCCAGCCCTCGCTGTTAGGACCAGTGGTGCCGATGAGTTTCAGCGTGGGGTATTTTTTGCGCAGGGCGTCGCTGAACTTCTTCAGACGCTCGGTGAACACAGGACCATAGCCGCCGTGCTGCTCATCGTAGTCCCACTGTTCGTTGCCCACACCGAGGAACTTCAGGTTGAAGGGTTCGGGATGTCCCATGTCGGCACGCACTTTACCCCACTTCGTGGTGACGTCGCCATTGGCAAACTCCACCAAATCCAGCGCATCCTGGATGTATGGGCCGAGGTCGTCGAGTGCTACATGTACGCCGGGCTTCGTGGGGTCGGGGTTCTGGAACTGACACGACAGTCCGCACGAGATGACGGGCAACGGCTCAGCACCGATATCCTCCGCCAACTGGAAGAACTCAAAGAACCCCAGTCCGTACGACTGATAGTAGTCGGGGAAGTAGCGGAAGTCGAAGGTATATTCCCAGCGGTTATGGTTCAACGGACGGTTCTCAACGGGACCTACCGAGTTCTTCCATTGGTAGCGCTCATCAAGAGAGCTACCCTCCACAATGCATCCGCCAGGGAAGCGGAAGATGCCCGGATGCAGGTCTTCCAAAGCCTGAGCAAGGTCGCGGCGCATACCATTCTCGCGGTTCTTATAGGTGTTGACGGGGAATAGCGACACATGCTCCAGACAGACACTATTCAGTCCATGCAGGAAGATGCGCAGCTTGGCCTGTTTCAGCGTCTTCGTCGACGTCAGCGTGACGGTATATTTCTTCCACTCTGCAGAGGTGACGTCCACCTTCTGCTCGGCAAACTGCTGGTTCTCCTCCATCGAGTTCTCCTGAATCAGTTGCACGCGGATGGAGGCGGGGCCCTTTGGAGCCTTTGCCCATACCGAAAAGCGATACTGCTCACCCTTCTTGACGCCGATGCCGAAGTAGCCCTCGTTCACCAGTCCCGAACGGCGGTCGTTGTGACCAGGATCGCTCAGCACCACGTAGTGCGGACAACGCTCAAACGGTCCGTCATCCTTTACATCCACCCGTCCGAAGGCCTGCCAGCCCATCAGCGACTGCGGAAATTCAAAAGAGCGGTTCTTCACCAGTTCACCATACAAACCGCCATCAGCGGCATAGTTGATGTCCTCGAAAAAAATACCATACATGGTCGATTGGATGGGAGCACCCAACTTCTTGGTACTTACATCCATCGTCATTTGCGCCATAGCGACAAGGGATGTCCCCATGACGACTGCCAATGATAATAATCTTTTCTTCATTTTCTTAGGTTTTATAAAGTTATACAAATGATCATATTATTCTTCCCAACGGAAGACTGCCCCATTGCGACGGGCTGGGTCTGCCCCTGTGAAGTCCATAGAATAAGGACTGCCCGTAGTAGGACTCTTGCCAATATATCGGTGGGTACGCATCGACATGAGCATAAACTCACGGTCGAGATAGTCCTGCCACATAAACACTTCTGCTTTCGAGGCATCAGTGGTCAAACGGACATCACCGGCAAGACCATAGCCGGCACAGAAGACGTAGCGACCATCCTCGCACTGGAGGATAACCTGTCCCTGTCCCTTGTCAATGATGCGAAAACGGGTTAGCTTGGAATTGTCCGTGGCATAGGTGTCATGCAACAGGCCATGCTCCAGAGCAATAGCAGGACGACCTGTGGCAAGANNTTGTGATTGAAAGCAAAGAGGGCGTGGCGCGAGCCTTGGAAGGTGATGAGCTGATAACTTAAAGGCATCTCACGGCCTATCTGATAGAAGTCTGTTCCGTTTAATGACCACTCGTAGTGAGCACTATCCTTGTCGAAATTGCCTACCATGCGGAGCCATATTTTTCCGTCCGTAAATTCGACAGGCACATCAATGGTATCGTTGGTCAACTGTTCAAAACATCGTAAAGTGAGTGCTTTCCCGTCCATGACAATGCCAATCCATGAGCAGGGCACATTGATATTGCCCAATCCTGCCACGTCACCATTTTTCATGCCTTTGGTATAGAGTTCGACAGTAGCAACGCTGGTAGGACCGATGACACGCTGTGTCAGTGTATTGCGAGCCCACATCAGCTGTTCTGCAGGCATCGATTGCAAGCGCAGACGTCCTTTCTTCAGGCTCCACTTGGTGTCATCTGGGTTATGGTTCCACTGCCACACACGGCCCAGCATCTTGCCGTTGAAGTCCTCAGAGCGCTGATAGGGAGCGAAGGGTGTTGCTTGCTGCTGTGGCGCAGCAACAGACTGGATATTTGGCTTGAGCCATGTACGTGGAGCACGCCCCAGATTACCCTCCAGTCCCAACATGGGCCAGCCGTCTTTCCACGTAATCGGTGCCAGTGTCACCGTACGACCTATCGAGTGGAAGTCCATCATCAGCAAGGCCCACCACTGACCGCTCTGGTCTTCGACAATGCCTCCCTGATGAATATTGGTACAAGCGGTAGCATCCTTGTCAACTGCAGGAATGCCAAACGGTGTTCCATCCTCACCAATGCGGTACTTCACATCACGAGGCACCTGTGTCAGTGAAGCAGCATGGTAACCGAACGTCTCGTCGGCTGTGATGGTAATCGTCTCGTAAGGTCCCCAGATACTCTTGGAACGCGAACAGAGGGTTCGTCCATTAGGTTTATAATCAGTAGAGATAAGGTAGTACATGCCATTTATCTTATACATGTGGTGTCCCTCGCCAATACCGTTACCCTCTGGGATGATGACCCGATCGGTTCCCTCTACCGGTCCGCTCATATCGGGCTTCAACTCTGTACAATGCACCTCACCATACTTGTGGATGGCGTAGATTTTGCCATCGTCATCGAAGAGCACCGAAAGGTCGTAGATGTTGCCTTGCATATTATGATGCTTCCACGGGCCACGAATATCCTTCGATGTGTAGCATTGCAACCCCTTGCCATTGACATTTGAGAAAATATAGAACTGGCCATTGGCATAGCGAATGGCTGGCGCCCAGATGCCCTGTCCGTATATTTCCTCATGATTCTTCAGCGAAAACCGATCCTCAGGGAAGTCAAAGCGATTGAAACAGTAGCCGACGTTCTCCCAATTAACAAGGTCTTTCGAGTGCAGGATAACGAGTCCTGGCACCGAGTGCATAGTAGTGCCAGCCAGATAGTAGTCATCACCCACCCGAATAATATCGGGGTCGGAGAATTCATCATAGAACAGAGGATTGGTAAACGTGCCGTTGCCATTATCTGCCGTCCACGACTGAGCAAAAGACACAAGCATGGAGACATGGAATGCACATAACGCTAAAAGAAATCGCTTCATTCTCTGTCGGTATTAATCAATTGTCTTTAAGAAAGGCCAACCGTCAGCAGTCCACCTGATAGGACGTTGGACCAGTATTGATGCCCCCTGATGGGCAATACTGTAGCCATGACAGATGAAGATATCCTTACCATTCATGTGGTAAACTGCACAATGACCTGCAGCCTCATACTGTTTCTTGTCACCTTCGAAGAAAATCGTGCCGCCACCCGTCAGCATATCTTTACCATCGCGGTCAAGATAAGGTCCGTCAACCTTCCGGCTGCGTCCCACTGCAACTCGATAATTGCTCTTCGAGCCACGGCAGCAATAATCCCATGACACAAAGAGGAAGTACCAACCATCGTGCTTAAAGATGAAAGGAGCCTCAATAGCATTCGTACCCGCATACTTTGATGTAGGATTAGCGGGCACATTCCTATCACGCGATGCATAGCGACGGGCTATTGTCCGTGGTTGCTCACCCCGGGCAATATGCATCGTGGTATCGAGACTGGCTATCTGGACACCATCCCAGAAAGAGCCCCATGTCATCCAAGGCTGGTCGTTGTCGTCAATCACGAAGTTAGGGTCTATGGCATTCCAATTGTCACGATTTTCACGTGAGGAAACGACACATCCCTCATCATCCCAAAGGCCTGAGTTCAGTTTACGGGTAGAGAGCAGTCCGATGGCAGAGCCATTCTTTCCGAAAGTAGAACAGCTATATGCCAACCACCACCGTCCGTGCCACTGAATGACATCAGGGGCCCACACATGATGGCGGAAGCCAGGAACTGAGTCACGCGTCCATTGGGGAATGACAGACATCACCGGTTGACGACGCACCGTCCACAGCTTACCATCGCGGGAGGTCATCTGCTGGATGCCCATGCCAGTACTATATATATAATAGGTACTATCTTCATAGGCCATCACAGGGTCGTGAACCATCGGTTGGTCTGTCTGAAAATCCGTACGGGGATACCCCTTGTCATGGGATTGAGAATATAGAGTGGTGCTCGCAAGGAGCACCACTACTATAGAGAGAATTCGTTTCACGGTCATCATTTAGTCTTCTAATACGACTTTATAGCCCCAGATAGTAACCCCCGTTGCACTGCGCAAACAAGTGAAACTCGGTACCTGCGTATTCGCTGGTTCCAAGGTCTGCAAGACCATCACACCCTTATAGTCTGTTTCACCGCCAAGGGAGATGTTGATATAGGATTTACCTGCCGTCACAGACCATCTACCGGTGTAAGCACCAGTAATAGAACCATCAGCATTCAGGTTTACCTCCACTGGCAAAGCCAACTCCTTGGTGAGGTGATTCAACTTGTAATTGTGAACTAACAACTTATACTTACCAGGAATTTGGTCTGACGGTATCAGCTGCTCAGTTGCAATTTGCGCACTCTTGGCAATCTCACCTGTATATTCGAACGGAGCAGCAACCAGCCAGCCATCCTCATTTTGATAGAGTTGGTGAACACGTACCTGATGACCTTCACCCTGTTCCTGGAAACGAGAATGGTAAACCAGATAGTTACGTCCATCGGGAGCTGCTATCACAGAATTATGGCCCTGTGAACGCTCTGCCCAAGCACCAACAGCCTGATTACCCCACTCGCCATAAGCACCGAAGATGTTGACACCACGGTTGCCGTCATTCTCATAGGGACCGAAATTGAGCTCATATTTGTTGAACACAGCGTCACTACCCTTGCTGTCAACGTATGGACCATCAGGATTCTGAGAGCGGAACACACGCATCTGGTAACCACCAGCATTATAGTCATCAGGGTTGCCTCCAGCCGTCAGACCACCATAGGTCATAAACAAGTAGTAGTAACCGCCAATATACTCAATATAGCTGGCCTCACCCGACACATAGTAGCCACCGGCTATCTTCTTTCCGAAGTAGGGGTCAACTGTGATACCGTCGCCACTACCAGTGAGCGCATAGTTCACATCGTAATCGCGAAGACCTGTTTCTTCATCCAATTCGAGCATCCAGATGCCACCGCTCCAAGAACCGTAAGTCATCCACAGTTTGCCCTGCTCGTCGTAGAACACGCAGGGGTCGATACAGTTAGGATAGCGGTTACCCCAAGCTGTGCCAATAGCATAACGCTCGGGGAGCGAAGCCTGACCACCAATAGCCAGTTCTAGATCGGTAAGCTTGTAGTTCTCATCAGCATAGAATCCGCTGATTACCACAGGAGCCTGATAAGTATAGGGACCTACAATGCTGTTACTGGTCAGCAGGATAATGCTGGAATACCAGAAATCACCATTAATACTGAGGTACATACACCACTTGCCCATCGCCTCGTTATAAATCACATCAGGAGCCCACATGTTGCCGTCAATGCTCCATGCAGCATTACCCTTCTTTGACCACTCGAAAGCGTTGAAAGCGGGAAGATCCACTTCTGCACCGCCCTTAGTCACCTTAGTGACTTCGGGGGTAAGGAATGCTTTGTCGTTGCCGACACCACTGACACCATCAGCAGCCCAGGGCACATCTACTGTGCTCCAAGTCATCATGTTCGGCGACTTGGCAACAGCACGATGTGAACCGAAAATGTAGTACGACCATGACGAAGGCTCATAAACCACACTGGGATCGTGAACACTGACACGAGAGAGATTCGAGGGCCACAGCACCTGCTCGCTAAACTCAGTAGGAGCCTGCGGTGTTACAGTAGGAATACCTTTGTCGGGATAGTCATCCTCCTTACATCCAGTCATGGTAGAAAGCAATCCCAGACAGGCAGTTCCCATCAGCCAATATTTAATATCTTGTTTTTTCATAATTGCTTTGTTTTTATATATTCTTTGTTAATGACAAATTGTGAGATTACTCAAGCACGATATGGCTGCCATCCACTGTGAAGCGGAAGAAGAGGTTGTCTGGATCAATGGTATTGATACCAATATAGTCCTGAACATAGTCAACGCCATCCTTACCATGCATGATAGCCTTGACATCAGCAGTGCCGTCACCATTATTGACAACTTTCACTGTAACCTTAGCACCATTCATTGCAGCAAGCCATGCCCCCCAGTCTGCCTGACCTCCACTAGGCGTACATGCGGCATAGCCATTGCCCCAACCGAAGTTGTCAGCACGTACTACGGCATACTCCTCATTGTTTTCCTTGCAGAGCACAATACAGAAGTTGTTCCAGTTGGCAACACCAGAGGTATAGTTGGTGAAAGTAGCAGTACAGATCTGTTTAGCTATCACACGAACATTGGCAGAGTGAGCTCCCCAGAAAGGAGTGGAATTGTCTTCTGCACCAATCACGCTGTCAAATACCAAATGACAGCCATCCACGGTGAAGCGGAAATAGAAGTTGTCAGGATCAATGGTATTGATACCCAAGTAATCCTGAGTATAGGTCTTGCCATCATTACCAACCATAACAGCCTTGATATTTGCAGTACCATCACCATTGTTAGTGATATAAGCCGTCACCTTGGCGCCATTCATTGCAGGAAGCCATTCTTCCCATACTCTTCCTTCCTCCATTACTGGAGTACATGCGGCATAGCCATCGCCCCAGCCAAAGTTATCAGCACGCACCACCGCATATTCAGCATTATTATCCTTACAGAGCACGATGCAGAAGTTGTTCCAATTGGCGCCACCTGAGGTGTAATTAGTGAAGCTAACTACCTTAGTCTCTTTCGGCTCAATCTTTATGTTCTCGGTATGTGCGCCCCAGAATGGAGTTGAATTGTCATCTGCACCTAAGGCAAGCGGTGTAGGAACGACCACGGTCTCTGTGAATGCAGAGAACTCTTTCACCACATTAAATGTCTTGGTAGCAAGCACAGCATTTCCGTTATGGCCCTTCAAGGTCTTGTTGTAAGCAGCAAAGAGAGTCTTCGTGCCAATTGTACTCAAATCGGGCTGCACTTCAAAAGTGAGTTCCTTTCCACTGACATTGATAGTCTTACCACCCTCGAAAGCTACGGTTGCTTGAACAGATTCCATAAACTCATCAAGTCCAGTTCCAAGAAGCACCTCGGAAGGCACAGTTAACGACATACTAAGAGGCTGACGATCAGCATTCTCATCAAACGGTTCAATGTTTGATGACAGGAAATCAATGTAGGTTCCTTCCACCACGATAAAGCAGCGGATATCAGTATTTGACTTGTCAGCATTAAGATTTTCCAAAGGAGCTGTTTGTGTGTAAGTTTTCCATACCGTACCATTGTCCATTCTGATAGCAATACCATCGGAGGTTCTATCAACAGTGAGCGTTACTGTACCTGCCAGTTGCTGTACTTTAGGATCAGAGGCAGGATCTCCTGAAGGAGCCAAAACCAAATTTCCCTCAATAAGAGAACGATCAATATAAGTACCCCATTCTGAGTTCCAATCCAAGCTGGTAGGACCCGCGTTATCAAAGCGAATGGCACCATATTCTGCATATCCAGCACCACCGCGCTCTACATCATTGGTAATAATAAGCGCAAAATTGTGATAGTACACTTGGTCACCAGGAGCTATGTGCAAGTCAAATGTTGACTCCCACACTTCACCCGCAGGGATGACATAATATCTAGAGAAATCCTGCCACCACCCTGATGTGTAATCAGTTTTGCCGAATGTGTATAATGGTCCGCTTTCGCCAGACTTTGCATTTCTGATGGAGTCAACCTTGTCTGAAATCCAGCCAGGAGCACCCACACTATATAAATCGCCGCCTTCACAACTTGTCAGTGCTGTCAAGCCAAGAGCAAAGAAACAAGCTAAAGCTGCTATTTTATTGAGATATTTCATATCGTTTTGAATTTAAAATGTTACTGATTTACTTGACAACGGGGTGTACAGTCCAACCCTTGCTCGAGAAGTAAGAGGCATTGCTGGAACTCTTGTTAGCAGAATTACCTACCAGGTTGGGGTTTGCATTCAGCGTTCCCTGGAAGATAGGCAGGAACTCGTGTCCCTGAACATAAGAATCCATAGAGCTCTTGCTGCAACTAGTGTAGTCAACAGCATCTTTCGGAGTATATTGGTATAAACCCTTCTCATAGTCGGCCTTCGTCCAGAAGTTGACGGCTGCATGCTCTTTCAACTGCTGCAAACGATCAGCTCTATAATAGAATCCCCAACGGATGAGGTCGAAACCGCGTCCGAACTCGCAACCGAACTCCTTCGGGCGCTCTACGTTGGCAATCTGTTCGAACAGCTTGTCCTTCGTATCGAACTTAGACTGGTCCAGATCTGCCAAGCCAGCGCGCTTGCGTACGACATTAATCCATTTGAAGGCATTAGCCGTAGGTCCGCTGATTTCATTCTCGCACTCGGCAGCACGCAGCAGCACGTCAGAGTAACGCATCATGCGCAGGTTGATACCACAATGCAAACCTGTGACAACCTTATCGTAAAGACCTGTGCGGAAATTAGTGTTCTTAGCAATAGGCAGACCACCATAACCATTGTTGGTAACCACAAAGTTAGCAGCTGTCATTGAGGTTGTATAGCAGACATTTCCGTAGGCATAACCATCCCAGTCTGACTCATAAGTGCCGACAGTCCAATAGAGACGCGGATCCAGCGTACCATTGGTCGTACTCTCTGCCTTGAACAAATTGTAGAGCCAAGGTGAAACAGAGAGGTCAGCCCAACCACCAAAGTCGCCAGGACCATAGTTACTCTCAATGGCATGACCCTGTGTAGCATTCGGACTGGTGTTGACGGGTGTCCACTCATCATCAGTACCCTGTGAATCCAAATCGAGGAATTGTACCTCGAAGATACTCTCATCGTTGTTCTCGAAATTGGGACCCTCCTGGAAATTGTCGCCATAATTTTCCATCAACTTGTACTCACCATACTTCTGAGAGCCTCCGTCAGCAGTACTCATAATATCCTTCAGTACGGCCAGAGCTTCGCTATACTTGTGTCGAACCATCAAAGTACGGGCATAATAGCCAGCAGCGGCACCAGCAGTAGCACGTCCTTTGGCCCACTGGCCACCAAGCGTCTTTGAGGGAAGAAGCGCCATTGCTTCCAAAAAGTCTTTCTCTACCTGGTCCAGCACACGGTCATACTGGGCATTGCCATCGGCATCGCCAGCTTCCATATTAGAGACATAGAGACCATCCAGTGAAGAATACTGGCTATAGTCAGTAACCAAGGCTGGATTCTGGTAATAACCAGCAAGGTTGTAATAGGCCAGACCGCGAATGAACAGAGCCTGTCCCTTAATCTGCTTGTAACGCTCTGTCAGGGCATCATTCTCACCAGTAACACGAGAGAGGATGAAGTTGCATACATTAATAGTATAATACCAGTCACGCCATGACCACTGATTGATTTCGTCAGTTACGGCATCGTTCGTATCATCAAAAGGCATATACCAGACCTGTGATGAGTTCCAGACCTCATCACCACGAGTTACATCGATATTGTATCCGACACGGGCGTATGTTCCCTCCATGCGGATATGATTATAGCACGCAATGATGCACTCTTCAAGGTCGTCAGCTGTGTTGCCGAATGTCTCGGATGTCTGGCGGTTAGGATCGCTGACATCCAATTTGTCGCTGCACGATGTCATCGTACCGAGGCCCAGCAGCAAGGCAAATGATAATTTATATAGTTTCATATTTCTTACTTTTTTAATTGCGGTAGCAAATTTTTCAATTCTCACTATTCACTTTACTCTTAGTTAGAACGACAAGAGGATACCGCCCATGAAGGAACGGGCACTTGGGTAAGAGCAGAAGTTATAACCCGGAGTGAATGTACCACCTGCATAGTCAACATTGTAGCCATTATAGGCTGTGATGGTGAGAAGGTTCTGTGCGGAAACGTAAGCACGTACACCTGATACAACACCCTTGAACCACTTATCGGGGAAGTTGTAGCCAAACTCGATGTTGGCAATCTTCCAGTAAGCAGCATTCTGAATCTTGCGCTCGCTGAACAAATCGTTCCAAGCCAAAACAGCATTATTTGAATAATAGGTACGGGGAACACTTGAAAGGTACTCTACGGGATTACCCTTTGCATCATAAGTCCAGCTATTAGCACCAGCCACAGCTACGGCCTTGTTACCAGGTCCATAGGCTGAATTCAAGCTGTTATAGATATCGTCTGAAACGTGGTAGTTAAGGGCACCGAAGGTAGAGATGGCCAGGTCGAAGCCCTTATATTCCAAGCGAGTGCTGATACCGAAGTTAACCTTGGGCAGACCGCTGCCTAAAGTAGTCTGGTCGTCTGCGTCAATCTTACCATCGTTGTTGATGTCATAGTACCAGCAATCACCAACATTAGCACCCCTTTGATAAGTCCAAGCACCCTTTGCTACGAGGTCGGGAACGTATGAGGGATCGGCATTCTGCTTGGCTATCTCATTGTTATTGTGGGTCACACGTCCTGCCTCGTTCAAGGCATTCAGCTGATCCTGATTGCGGATAATGCCACCATACTGCCAGCCATAGAACTGACCGACTTCCTCACCCACCTTGGTGATATATGCACCTGTGATGTAGCTCTCTGTGCCGAAACCAAGTGAGGTAACCTTGTTCTTCAAGGTGCTCAAGTTAGCAGCCACCTGCCATTTCAAGGGGTGGTCATTGTTACGATAAGTTGCAGAGAATTCAAAACCGCTGTTCTCCATTGAGGCAGCATTCATGGTTACTGAGGTGTTGGCCACACCAGCGTTGGCGGGCACGGGTACACCATAGTGCAGGTCTTCAGACTTGTTCTTATACCACTCAGCAGTGAACTCCAAACGGTTGTTCCACATGGCAATATCGATACCTACGTTGAAGGTCTTTTTCTTCTCCCATGCGATGTTCTCATTCACGAAGGTAGAGATGGCAGAACCCGTAACAGGCACGTTACCGAATGAATATGTCATATTGTTACGAGCCAGGGTTGCCAGGTTGGCATAGTCGCCTACAGCAGCCTCGTTACCCAATTCACCATAGCTGGCGCGAACCTTAAACATGTTAACGATGTTACGATCAATGGGGAAGAACTTTTCCTTATCGAAGCGCCAACCTACTGAGATTGAGGGGAATGTACGCCAACGGATGTCCTTGGTCAGACGAGAGCTACCGTCACGACGGATTACAAACGAGAGCAGGTATTTACCATCGTAGTCATAGTTCAGACGTCCGATGAATGAAGTCAACGCATGTTTGTATTCAAAAGACTCTGAATAGGTGCTGGCACCATTCTGGAGCTGCAGGAAGTAAGGCTCAGAGAAGTTTACACCCCATCCATTAAGGAGATTGGTATTCTCCTCCTGATAAGTCTGACCAGCTACGAGGTTGATGTGGTGCAGACCGATGTTACCATCCCAAGTCAGTGTGTTCTCCACGAGGAAATCGCTGTATTGACGATTGTTCTTTGTCAGTTTTTCGTTGGTCTTATCCAGATAAACACGGTTGCTCTGAATCCAAGCTGAAACCCATGTCTTGTCTGTTGCGTGAGTCTTGCTATATGACAAATTCAGTTTGTAGTTGAACTTATGTTTTTTCGACTCCAAGCCAATCATCTTGAGGATATCAACATCTGCAGAACCCGTAGCCACAACGCGATCTACCAAGGTATTGCGGGTCAGCAGATTGTTAACCAGCAAGGGGTTGGAAGCTGAAATATCACCATGAATAGTGTCGTAGTAAACACCATAACCGTATGCATCGTAGTTGTAGCTGCTGGCAGAACCAACCTTGTCATCCAGCACCCAGGTAGAAGGATCGTATGCCTTGATGGTGGGCTGCATCAGCAATGTACCACGCAGCACGTTGGTCACGTCGCCATACAGACCTTGTACGTACTCAGAGGCATTCGACAGACCCATACCGTCCTGATCTGAGTGTGAATAAACCAGCGATGTGCGGAACTGGATGAATTTGGTCTCCATCGTGTTGTTCACACGGGCGGTAAAACGCTGATAGTTAGGACCAGCACCTTCCAGGGTACCTTTCTGCTGGAAGTAGTCCAAACCTATATTATAAGTATTGTGAGCACCACCACCACTCAAGTTGACATTGTGATTCTGACGAACACCTGTTTTGAAAACCTCTTTAAACCAGTCGGTATTGGTATTATCCATGAAATGGTACTGATTAGTACCTTCTATCTTGGAATAACCGCCTGCGAGAGGAGTGCCAGAATTAGCACAAGCCTGACCGAGGTAAGTGCTGTACTGGTCGGCATTCATGACATCATAAACACCACTGGGAATCCAGTCAACACCAAAGTAACCCTTATAGTCCACCTTCAGGGGCTGATCTTTCTTACCGCTCTTCGTCGTGATGATTACCACACCATTGGCAGCACGAGAACCGTAGATAGCACCTGCCGATGCATCCTTCAGCACCTGAATGGTCTCGATGTCATTTGGAGAGAAGTCGCGGATGGTTGTACCCATAGGCACACCGTCAATAACATACAAAGGCGCAGTACTTCCGAACGAACCGATACCACGGATACGTACGGATGGGTCGGCACCAGGCTGACCGTCAGATGTAATCTGCACACCGGCCACCTTACCTTCCAGCATCGTGGAGATGTTCGAGTTCGACACGCG
>LXOW01303114.1_pt1 | contig 17503 bp, 19 predicted proteins | sample 1368591 | NCBI WGS metagenome assembly LXOW01 (sample SAMN04884650, study PRJNA319009) | bovine gut metagenome | isolation source: Cow rumen | host: Bos taurus | place: Italy: Legnaro (PD) | collected 2014-07-09 | reverse complement strand
GAGGCGCCCCTACAGTCGCGCCGGATTCCGATTGCAAAAAATAACGTTAATGAATACTGAAGACTTAAGACTGAAGAATTAATAATGAAACGGGCCGAACCCTTCCGCTGTGCGGAAGGGCTTCGGCCCCTACGGGCGGCTACCAATAATCCAAATAGTTTAAGATTTCTCTCGCCGGCTTTGCCGCTCATATCGCGCCGCCGCGCGAGCCTATGCGCCGCAGCGCAATTCATGCCGCGCAGCGGCAATTCATGCGCAACGCGCAATTCATGCAACGCAGTTGCAATTCATGCGCCTTCGGCGCAATTCATCCGGCCGCATCAGCGGCAAACTTCACTCGCGCAAAGCGCGAAGCTTACAGTTCCACTCCTCTCGCCTTCAGCGATTCTCTTACTCTCTCCGCCTCGAGTTCCGCCGGTTCGATATTGTCTTCCGCGCATATCGCCGCGGCTGCTCCGGCGGCTTCTCCGAGCGCCATGCAGATAGCCATGACGCGGTAGGAGGCGTGAGCGCGGTGAGTTCCGCTGATGCATCTTCCGGCGGTCATGATTCCGCCGATTCCGGCCGGCACCAGAGCGCCGTAGGGAATATCGTAGGGCCTTGCGTCCTTCGCCCGGCCTTCGGCCTGTCCGCCGCCCTTCGGATTGTGTATATCGATCAGGAACCAGGCGTCGTGAACTACGGCGTCGGGCCGCTTCAATCCGTTTTCAACGTCGGCGTCGGTCACCGAGGCGATTCCCTTTATCCTTCTCGATTCACGGACTCCGACTGTTCCGGCAGATGACGTAACGCAGCAGTTCTCATATCCGGGAATATATTTGCGCAGGAAAGCGACGCAGAGGTCGATCTGCCGGCGGAGTTCGGCCTCGGCAAGAGCAATCGACGCGCCGTCGAGCGGATCGTATCCGTTGGCCTGAGTCGCGTTTACCGATCTCGTTCCGTCCGACGCGCCTTTGTGCAGTCTGACTATCGTAACGTTGGAGGGAAGCTCTCCCTCGGCCGCCTTGCGTTTGCAGAATTCGCGGTATTCTATACCCGCATACGGCCCCGACGGAATCTTTACCGGGTCGGATCCGCCCCAGGCGGAGATTGCGACGCTTTCGTCGACGCCGCCGATTTCGAACTCGATCGTCATCGGCTGGATCGCTCCGTCGCCGTCGCGTCCGATCATGACCTCGCATCCTGCGGCCGCCGCGGCGACGCCGTCGCCCGTCGCGTCTATCGTGACCTTCGCTCTGACGGCGAAAAGGCCCGACTGCCCTGCGAAAACCGCACCTCGGACGCGTCCGTCCTCGACGACGGCGTCGGCGAGAGCCGCTCCGAGGCGCAGCGTGACGCCGCTTTCAGATATCATGGAAGTCAGCGCCTGTTTGGCGCTTTCGGCTCTCAGAGGTATCTCTCTGCCGTTTCTCGTGTGGTGTACGCGCATCGATCCGTCGTAGGCGGCGAGACGCGAGAAAAACTCGTCGTACATCGTGCCCGGACTGACCGAACCGAGTATAGGACTTACGTGTCCCGACGTCATCATTCCGCCGACGACGCCGTAGCGTTCGCAGAGTACGACGCGGGCGCCGAGGCGCGCGGCAGAGACCGCGGCGCAGACGCCTGCGGGACCGGCTCCGATCACGAGCACGTCGCAGTCCTGGACGACCGGTATTTCCTTATTGTATTTAATCTTCGGCTGATTGTTTACAGAGTTGGCCATAGTTTTCCTCCGGAGTAATAATGAACGGTAAAATCGAAACAGACGGACGGGTTATCGAATACGTCCTCGTCCGCAAAAAAGTCAAAAACATCAATATCCGCGTCTCGTCCGACGGCGTCGTCCGGGCGTCGGCGCCCGCGCGCACGACCGTCCGCGCCGTTGAAGAAGTGATAAAGGCGAACGCGGAAAAGATACTCCGCGCCGTTGACGCAGCTATGGCGAGAGTTCCCGAGCCGGGAAGCGTCGTCGTTTACGGCACGCCGAGAGAGGTAGTCGCGGTTCGCGGCAGACGCGGAGAGACGTGTTTCGACGGAGACGGAAGAATCGTCGTGACGGTTACCGATCCGGGAGACGCCGCGGCGGTATCCGCCGAACTGCGGCGCTTTCTCGAAAAAGAGTGCGAGAGGACGCTTCGATTCCTGGTCGATAAACTGATGCCGCTTTTCGCCGCCCGCGGCGCGGCTTACCCCGTGATTTCCTTCAATCACGCAAAGGGACGCTGGGGCAGCTGCTCGCCCGAGTCGGGGAGTATCAGATTCAGCTACGCAGTCGTGACGCTGCCGCCCGAGTGCATAGGGCTGACAGCTGCGCACGAGCTGACGCATCTGCTCGTCTGCAACCATTCGGCCGCATTCTATTCCGAACTTGCGAAAGTCGTTCCCGACCACAGGCAGTTGGCGGCGGTTATGAAAAACTATTCTCCCGCGAGCTTTTTCTCATCAGTTCTTTGAGATTTTCGTAAAGTTCCAGATAAATCTCATATCCGGCGGCATACGCCTTCCTTTTCGAAGGATCGGGCAGATGCCGCCTTTTTTCACCCGCAGCAGCAGACGCGGTCCCTGCGAGATCGGTAATCAGCCCGGCTCCCGCTCCGGCGAGCAGCGCGGCGCCGAGCGCCGTCGAATCGTCGGACGCGCGGACCGACACCGGAATACCGGTGACGTCGGCCTTCATCTGCGTCCAGAAGCGCGAGTTCGCGCTGCCTCCCGTCGCAAGCAGGATATCGGGCGACGCGCCCGCCTCCTTCGCGACGTTTATATTGTGGAGCAGGGAATAGCAGACGCCCTCCATGGCGGCGCGGAGAAAATCCGCGCGAGTTTTTGAAAAATCGATTCCGAAAAAGACGCCTTTTGCGTCGGGGTCCCAGATCGGTGTACGCTCTCCCGACATATAGGGAAGAAAGACCAGTCCGTGAGATCCGGGTACGGATTTCTCCGCCTCCTCGTCGAAGAGAGCGGGCACCGACAGTCCGCGCTCCTGCGACAGGGCGGCTTCGTACATGCCGAATTCCGACGCGAGCCATTTAATAACTCCGCCTCCGCCCGTCGTTCCGCCCTGAAGCAGCCACTGCCTGGGGAGAACGTGGACGCAGTTGATGAGTTTCGCGGTATCTGTGACCGACGACGTGCAGACGCTCATGCCGCCCGAGGTTCCGCCCTGTTCCTGCGTCATTCCGGGGCAGACGACGCCGGCGCCGAGAGCGGCGCAGGCCGAGTCGACGCCTCCTGCTGCGACCGGAGTTCCGGCGCACAGGCCGCACTCGAGAGACGCCGCCGGCGTAATCCTGCCGGCTATCTCTGAGCAGCCGAGTATTTCGGGCAGCACGTTTTCGGGTATGCCGAGTTCGTTTGCTGCAGCGGCGTTCCACTTGAGTTTCGTCATATCGAAGCAGTGCCAGCCGTAGCCCTGGCTCGGGTCCTGGCATACAGCTCCCGTTAGTCTGTAGACGATATATCCGTTTGATTGAAGTATCTTCTTTACGCTTCGTCCGGCGTCGGACGAAAGCAGCGCTGCCGCCTTGCCCGTGACGTAATTCGCCGTCAGCGGGTTCGGATTGAGTTTGCGCGACGCGTCAGAGCGGCGTATGTCAAGCTCCGCGCAGAGTCCCGACGTACCGTTGTCCATCCAGATCGGCGTGTCGCCGACCGGAGCGCCGTTTTCATCGATGCCGACGCAGGCCCAGCTCTGTCCGTCGACGCCGACTGCCGCTACGTCTTCGGGCTTCAGTCCGGAATCCGACAGGCACTTTCTGATTCCGAGGCAGGCGGCGCCGTACCAGTCGCGCGGGTCCTGTCTCGCGAGCCCGGGCGCCGGACGGAGAGTCGGATAGCCGAACGACGCGGTTGCGAGCGTCTTTCCCGAAATATCGAAAAGCGCCGTTTTACAGGCGCTGGTTCCGATATCGATTCCGCAGAGGGCGGTCAAGAGAGAGCTCCTTTTATCGCCCCGAAAAGCCCGTCGAAACTGTCGAACGCGGGCACGTCGGGATTCGCGGCGATAATCGCAGGCGTGGAGCGGAAGAGAAAGCCGGCTTTTCCGGCTTTTATCATGCCGAGATCGTTGTAGCTGTCGCCGGCGGCGATCGTTTCAAAGCCGATCGACTGCAGCGCTTTTACCGTCGAGAGTTTGGAGTTCGCGACTCTCATACGGTATCCGGTGATCATACCGTCGTCTCCGACTTCGAGCGTGTTGCAGAATATCGTCGGCATGCCGAGCTTTCTGATCAAGGGGGAAGCGAACTGAGTGAAGGTGTCGGAAAGAATGACGACCTGAGTCAGCTCGCGCAGACGGTCGAGAAACTCGCGGGCTCCGTCGAAGGGGTCGATCGTCGATATGACCTTCTGAATGTCGTACAGGCCGAGCCGGTGCTCGCGGAGAATCGCGATGCGGTATTTCATAAGCTTGTCGTAGTCGGGCTCGTCGCGCGTCGTTCTGCGCAGTTCGGGTATGCCGGCTGCGTCGGCGAACGCTATCCAGATTTCGGGGACGAGCACGCCCTCCATATCGAGGCAGACTATATCCATTTCGGTTCCTCGTTCAATAAACGTTAATAATGATTGGATTTTTCTTGTTTGCGCACGCGTCACGCGTCGATTCCGAGGTCTCCGCCGTGACAGGGATGATCGAACATCCCGCGCAAGTCGCAGGTCCATTGGCCCCCCGTCTCCCTGAATCCGACGGCTCCGACGAGCAGCCGGTTCGATTCGTTGACTTCGGGGATGAAGTACGCGCGTTCGGCGCCGCAGGTTTCGGCGAAGGAGAGAGCAGCGCGGCCCATGACGTACATCGGCTGGAAGGTTTCGTGGCCGGGAATCGACGACAAAGAGAGGATTTTCACGCCTTCGGGCGCGAGTTTGAACTGGCAGACGCCGCAAAACTCTCCGTCGGCATAGGCGGCGTAGGCGAGCGCGTCGGGAAGATACTCAGAACCGACCTTACCGCAGAGTTCGCGCTGCTCAGTTTTCGTTTGTATCGGGAGTACTTTCAGCATAAAACTCTCCTGCGTCGCCCTTTTCGGCGAGCTTTTTCAGCGTCGAAACTTCGGAATCCGACAGCACTCTGTATTTCCCGGGCGCGATTCCGTTGACAGATACCGTGCCTATCATGATCCTGCGGAGCCGCGTGATATTGAGGCCCGCTTTTTCGCAGATCCGCCTGATCTGCCTGTTGCGTCCCTCAAAGAGACGGAATTCGAGTCTGTATCTGCCTTCGGTCCGGTCGACGAGGCGGACTTCGGCCGGCATCGTCTCGCGGCCGTCGATCTCTATCGGTTCGGACAGCGAGGCGATTTTCTTCTCGTCCGGCTCGCCCTTGACGCTTACCTTGTATACCTTCGCCAGATGATGCTTAGGATGCGTCATCAGATTTGCGAATTCTCCGTCGTCGGTCAGAAAGATCAGTCCTTCTGACGCCATGTCGAGGCGGCCGACGGGGTAGAGCCGGACGCCGAGATCCGAAACAAGGTCGGTTACCTGTTTGCGCCCCTTCTCGTCGTCGGCGGTGCAGACGTATCCGCGCGGTTTGTTGAGCGCGACCGTCGTGTGATTCCGGGTTTTGCGCGTAATTCCGCGCCCGTTCCAGACGACGCGGTCGACGCCCGGCTCAACGCGGTCGCCGAGAGACGCGGCGACGCCGTTAACTTTGACGTGACCCGCCTCGATCTCGCGCTCGGCGGCTCGGCGGGACATAATCCCGCAGTCGGAGAAGTATTTCTGAAGCTTGATTTTTTCCATGATTAGTTGCGCTGGAACGCGCCTGTGTAATCAGACCGTCGGATCTGCCGGAGCGGTCTCAGCGTCGCCTTTTTTCTTCGAGAAAACAGATTTGACCTTCTCGATAATCTCGGGCGACCGCTCGATCACGTCTGCGACCTGTTCGATAGGCCCCTGAGGAGTATCCATTCCGACGTTGATCATATCGACGCGTCCGTCGGCCGTGACGACGAGAAATCCGACGGGAACCACCGAGAGTCCGGTGCCTCCGCCGCCGCCGAAGTTCTGAAGACGGTTCTTGACCGCCTCTTCGTTCTTTCCGTTGAAATCGAGACCGCCAGAGGCAAAGCCCATCGAGATCTTCGAAACGGGTATGATGACGGTTCCCGAGGGGGTGTTGATCGGGTTTCCGATCACCGTGTTCGCGTCGACCATCGAGCGGATGTTCTCGAGGGAAGAGCGGATGATATCCTGTATTTTGCTGTCAGCGGACATTTTATGTACCTCCGTTAATAGTCGCTATGCTCGTTAATAATCAATCGTTAAGCGCTGCGGAGCGCTTTTTTTCCGGACGATCCCGTCCGGGCTTTCAGCGCGGCAAACGCGGTTTTGAAGAGAATATTGAATATCTGCCAGATTCTCAGATGCAGTCCTATTTCGACGTCGGCCGTCGTGCTTTCCGAGAGATAGTCGGCGCGTATATCGACGTCCGCCTTTTGCGGTTTGTTCAGCACCGAGAGGGAGTCGAGCAGCGCGGCTATATAGGCGGCGGACTGTACGACCGCCCCGTAGAGGATTGCCGTAGACGCGGCGTCTCCGGTCGCTACGGCGACGTGAAGACGCGCGACGGTTACCTTCATATATCTGCCGAATCTCGGGACCGCAGCCGAGAGGGCTGCTCCGACCGTGCGCAGGAGAGCAGGTACGTCGGTCTTCTTTTTCTTTCCGGGTTCCGTCTTCTTTTTTGAACTCTTTGCCGCCCTGCGCGCCGCCTTTTTTCTTTCGGCGCGGATTCTGCGCACCGAATAGCGCGACGGGCGGATTTTCTTTTCCTTTCCCGGGATCAGCCGCAATTTTATTCCGGCGACCGTCAGGAAGAGAGTAAGATCGTCCGAATACCGAAGCAAGACGCCGGCCTTCGCCGTCATGAGGGCCGCGATAAGAAGGAGAACGCCGCCCGTTATCCAGAGTCCTGTCAAGCCGACGGACCCTCTCCGGCGCCTTCGGATCCGGACTCGGCTCCGCCCTCGGCGGTCGCGGCCTGTTCCGGCTCCTCGCCTTCTCCCGATCTCTCGCCCGACATCGCCGCTTCGAGCGACGCCTGGACCGAGCCGGTCTCGGGCAGATCGGATATGCTCGAAAGTCCGAATACGCGAAGGAACTTTTCGGTCGTTCCGAAGAGCATCGGCCTTCCGGGAGCGTCGAGACGACCGACCGAAACTATGAGTTCCTTGTCGATCAGCGAGTTTACGGCGTAGGCCGAATCGACGCCTCTGACCGTATCGATGAAGGTTCTCGTCACCGGCTGGTTGTATGCGATGATCGAGAGAACCTCGAGCGACGACGCCGAGAGATTTCCTCCGCGGCGCAGACCGAGCGCCTCCCTGACGTAGGGAAGATAGTCTTCGCGGGTGCAGAGCTGGCAGCTGTCGTCGAATATCAGCATCATGATTCCGCTCTCTTCGTCGGCGTTGCGGACGTCGGCCATATGTTCGGCTATCTGCTTCGCGCCGCGCGGCGTGAGCGACAGCGTCTGCGCGATTTTTGAATATTCGACCGGATGCCCGGCGGCGAAAAGTATCGCCTCTACCGCACCTTCGATCTTTCTTATCTCTGTCAGCGGTTCAAGTACCTGTTCTTCCATCTGTCAGATCACTCCTCGTTGTTCTGCGCGGCGCCCTCTTCGGGTTCGCCGTAGCCTTCTATCTTGATTCCTTCCGCGAGTCTGCCTGCGAATTCGGGGTTGACCGTGAACAGGGCGTCGGCCCTGCAGAGGTTGTCTCCGAGGTCGTGCGCGTCGGCGATAAGGATGCGTTTCATTTTTACGAGTTCGAGAACGCCTATGAATATTGCTACGAGTTCTGGCCGGTCCTCGGCGTCGAGCAGCAATTCTCCGAGCGTCGCGCCCGTCTCCTCGCGTCCCTCAAAATGCTTGATGATTCCGAAGATTTTCAGCTCGACGGGTACGACTCTCCGCGTCACGAGAGGCCTTACGAGAACCTCCTGTTGCAGATCTGTCGATTTGAGCTCGGCGAGCATCCTGCGCATAAGCGTGTAGAGCCGTTCGGGGTCCTGGTCGGCGACGAAGGAACGGTCGGGGGAGATTTCCTCGGCGTCCTTCTCAAGGCGTCCGCAGTATTTCGCGTATCTGCCCGAGAGAACGGCGGCCGCCCGCTTTGCGGCTTCGAGTCGTGCAATCGCCTCGGCGAGGCGCGCCCGCGGGTCCTCCTCTTCGGGTTCTTCGCGCGGCAGGAGCATCCGGCTCTTGATCAGCAGCAGTTCCGCCGCCATGACGAGGAATTCGGCGGCGAGCTCGATGTTGAGTTCGGCCGCCTGTTCGAGATAAGCGGCGTACTGTTCGCAGATTACCGAGATCTGTATGTCCCGGATATCCATTTTGTTTTTCTGAACGAGAGAGAGCAGAAGGTCCAGCGGGCCTTCGAACTTCTCAAGTTTGTAAGTGATTGAGTTTTCCATTCAGGTCAACCGATAAAGGAGAAAATTAAGGCGGAAAGCTTCGTCATGCCGGCGATTATGAAATCCGCGGCGTAGCCGAAAGGTATCTGTATGATTCCCGTCCAGAGCAGGACGAGCAGACCGATCATAATGAATCTCTCGTATTTCATCACGGCGAAATACCATTTCGTCGGGAGAAAGACGAAGAGAATCCGCGAGCCGTCGAAGGGCGGAATCGGGAGCAGATTGAATACGGCGAGATATACGTTGAGCGACATTCCGTAGTAGAGGAAGACGTAGGCCCAGTATAGAATCGAGAAGGCGCCGTCGGACACCGTTTCGGGAAGCGTCTGCAGGATCGCAAAAACGAGTCCCGCGAGCAGCGAAAAGGCAAGTCCGAGAAGCAGGTTCGAAACGGGCCCGGCAGCAGCCGTGAGCGCCATTCCGCGCTTCGGATTCTTGAAGTTGCGGGAGTTGACGGGGACGGGCTTCGCCCAGCCGAAACCGAAAAGCAGCATGCAGAGAGCGCCTATCGGATCGATATGCTTGACCGGGTTGAGAGTCAGCCGGCCGAGGTTGGCCGCCGTCGGGTCGCCCGACTTTTTCGCGACCCAGCCGTGAGCGCACTCGTGAACCGAGAGCGAGAAGAGAATTATCGGCAGCGTCAGGAGGAGATGTATCGCGACGTCTCTCCAGTCGCCCGATTGCGAAAGCAGATATCTGAACATCTTTTCTCCTTCAGTCGGCGAGCGCCGAAGAAAGCAGCCGGCGGAGTTCGTCCTTGCCTTCGCCCGTCTTTCCCGAGAAAGGAATGAGCGCGACAGCTTCCGACACGTCCTTCCGCGCGGCGAGCGCGGCGAGCGACTCGGCTCTGCGAGTTTTGTTCGGCTTGTCCGCCTTTGCGGCTATGACCGCATAGGGGATGCCTGTATTTGCGAGATATGAGAGCATCAGTTCGTCGTCGGGCGTCGGACCTACCTCGAGATCGATCAGCTGCAGAACGATCTTTACCCTGTCTATCGCGGGATTCTTTGTAAAATACCCTTCGGTCAGCGAAGACCATCTCGCCTTCTCGGACGCGGCGCGCTTTGCGAAGCCGTACCCCGGAAGATCGACGAGCAGGAATGAGTTTCCGACCGAATAGTAGTTGACGGTTATCGTCTTGCCCGGGGACGAGCTGACTCTGGCGAGCGAGCGCCTCCCGAGCAGCGTGTTGACGAGCGTGCTCTTTCCGGCGTTCGATCTTCCGGCGAGAGCCGCCTGCGGCAGAGGAGAATTCGGAAAGTCCTGAATCCGACCGGCGCAGACGAAAAGATCCGACTGCGAGAAATTTATCTGCATGGCGTTCAGCGGTCGCTGATCCGTGCGGCGCCGGTATCGCGGATTACCGCGGGCGAAGCCGTCAGGTCTTCGGGCGAGGCGTCGGGCGCCGGTTCGGACGCGGGGAGCAGCGCGGTCGCAAGTACCTCTCCCGCCTTTGTGACAGGCACGAAGGCGAGGCGGGACTTGATCTCGGGCGCGACTTCGTCGAGATTCTGCATGTTTTCGGCGGGAAGAACTACCGTGCCGATTCCGGCGGCGTAGGCCGCCATAGTCTTTTCGCGCAGTCCGCCTATCGGCAGGACGCGGCCGGTGATCGTCACTTCTCCGGTCATCGCGACGTCGTGTCTTACCGGGCGTCCGGTCAGCGCGCTGACAAGGCCGGTAACCATCGTGACGCCGGCCGACGGACCGTCCTTCGGAACGGCGCCTTCGGGGAAGTGTATGTGTATGTCTTTCGTGCGGTAGAAATCGGGCGCGATGCCGTATTCTCCGGCGACGGTGCGGACGTAGGTGAGTGCGGCCTGAGCCGATTCCTTCATGACCTCGCCGAGCTTTCCGGTGAGCACGAGCTTGCCCGTGCCCTCCATGACGGCGACTTCGGTTTTAAGCAGATCGCCTCCCGCTTCGGTGTAGGCGAGTCCGTTGACGACGCCGCAGAGATCCTCGGTCGCCGGAGCGTCGGGAGAAATCTTTCTTCCGCCGAGATATTCCTTGACGTCGTTTTCGCCGACGGTGATCTTCTTCGTCGCCTGTCCGTCGACGATTTTCTTCGCCGCCTTGCGGCAGACGTCGGCTATGCTGCGCTCGAGATTGCGCACGCCGGCCTCGCGGGTGTAGCAGTCGATTATCTCGGCGACGGCTCCGTCGGTTATCGCGAGATTGCGCCTCGTCAGGCCGTGACGGCGGAGCTGCTTCGGAATCAGGTGGTTGCGCGCGATCGCGAGCTTCTCGGTGCGCGTGTATCCGGGCAGTTCGATCACCTCCATGCGGTCGAGCAGCGGACGCGGAACCGTGTCGAGCGTGTTCGCCGTGGTGATGAAGAAGCATTCGGAAAGGTCGAAGGGATATTCGATGAAATGGTCGCGGAAGTTCCGGTTCTGCTCGGGATCGAGGACTTCGAGCAGCGCCGACGCCGGGTCTCCGCGCATGTCGGAGGTCAGCTTGTCGATCTCGTCGAGCAGCATCAGCGGGTTGCAGACTCCCGCCTGCTTGATCGCCGCAATGATTCTGCCGGGCATCGAGGCGACGTAGGTCTTGCGGTGGCCGCGGATGTCGGCTTCGTCGTGTATGCCGCCGAGCGACACTCTGACGTATTTGCGGTTCATCGCCTTCGCCATCGAGGCGGCGACAGACGTCTTGCCGGTTCCCGGAGGGCCGACAAGGCAGATTATCTGGTTTTTGAGAGAGGGATTGAGCTGCTTTACCGCGAGGAATTCGAGGATTCTCTCCTTGACCTTCTCGAGTCCGTCGTGGTCGGCGTCGAGGCGCTTTGCGGCCGCGGCGACGTCGGTGCGGTCGTTGGTGCGCTTTCCCCAGGGAAGTTCGAGGACTTCTTCGATATAGTTGCGCGAGACCGTCGCCTCGGCCGAGCCGTATGGCGTCTTGAGCAGCCGGTCGTTCTCGCGGTTGAGCTTTTCCTTGAGCTCGTCGGGCATGCCCGACGCGGCGATCTTGTCGGCGAAATCGTCGGGATCGGCGCCTTCACCGAGTTCGTCTTCGATTACCTTGATCTGCTCGCGCAGGAAGTAGTCGCGCTGGTTGCGCGCGACGCGCTCGGCGGTCTGTTTCTGGATGTCCTTTTCGCACTCGATGATCTCGCTCTCGCTCTGCATGATCTGAACGAGGAGCGCGCATCTTTCGAGCGGGTCGAAGGTTTCGAGGATCCGCTGCTTGTCGTCGGATCTCGTCAGCACCGAAGCGGCGACGAAATCGCAGAGCAGGGAAGGATCTGTTATCTTCTTCGCCGCCGAATGAATCGAGGCGGAGGGCATCTTGAGCAGTTTTGTCATCCTCGAGAGACCGTCGCGGATCAGATCTGCGAAGGCGGCTCCGCGGATTCCGCCGTCGTCGACGAGGGAGACGGTTTTCGCCATGACCGAGGCGCTGATTATTCTGCCGTTCTTAGAGTAGTCGAGGACCTGCGCGCGGGAGAGGCACTCGCAGATGATTCTGACGCTGTGCCTGTCGCGGTCGGCCGCATTCTGGCGGATCTTGACGATCGTTCCTACGCGTGCAAGAGACTGCAGTTCGGGCGTTCCGCCCCGGTCGTCGGCAATGTATACGAGAAGCACGTTGAGCCCGGCTGCCACTGCGCTGTCGACCGCGGCTACGGCCGATTCGTCGTCGGTCTCGAAATCGATCGGGATATGCGGGAAGGCGACGGCGTCGTGAAGGGGTACGACCGGAAGGGTCAGCGTGTCGATTTTTTCTGTGATTCTTGACATTTGTTCCTTTTGTTCCTGTGCGTTGTGTTGTACTATACTGAAATGCGGCGTGCGTGCGCGCGCCGAAAAATAAAACGGTATTATATTATACCATAAAACCGCTTGATTTTCTACACTTTTCGTAAAAAAAAGCAGCAACGGTGACCGGTTCCTGCGCGTTGATATCATAAGATTGATATTCCGCAGAAAAGGGTGACCGTTGTGCATTCGAGGCCTCCGCAGGAATTTCCCGCAGTGCTTTAATAATTATACAGCGCATCAGGCTGTTTGTAAATTGTCATTTTTGCCGAAAACGTGATCGCAGAATGACGATTTTTTGTGCAAAACGTAAAAAGCAAAAAAAGTGTTGACAAGACGCCCCTGTCTGTTGTATAATATTCGGGCTCGCGGGAGAGATGATCCCCCGGGCGTCACAACAAAGCAGAACTCTCCGTTCTCACCCTGCCGCAATGCGAGCAGGCGTCAACACTTTCCGTCCTTACATAGGGGGCGGTTTCGGGACACGGGGAGAATCCGTGTTCTTTCTTTTATTCCCGGAGGTGAATTACAATAGCAACCAAGGAAATTCTCGTCAACGAGGCAATCAGATTCAAGGAAGTCAGGGTCATAGGCCCCGACGGAGGTCAGCTCGGCATCATGAGCCCCGAGACGGCGCTCCGCACCGCCTATTCGCAGGGACTCGATCTCATCCTCATTTCTCCCGGCGCCACGCCGCCCGTCTGCCGCATCGCCGATTTCGGCAGATACAAGTTCGAGCAGGACAAGAGAGAAAAAGAGGCCAAGAAAAAGCAGAATATCGTTGAAATCAAGGAAGTGCAGCTTTCCTGCCGCATCGATACTCACGATTTCGAAACGAAGGTCAGAAACGCCGTGCGGTTCCTCAAAGACGGGAACAAGGTCAAGGTCGTCCTCAGATTCAGAGGAAGAGAAATGAGCCATCAGCAGCTCGGCCGCGACAATCTCGACAGATTCAGGGACGCCGTTTCCGAGTACGGAAAGGTCGAACGCGATCCCGTTCTCGATGGTCGCTTTATGTCGATGGTCGTAACTCCCCTCAGGGAGAAGGACAAAAAAGAAATGGCGAAGCAGGCCGCCGCGAAACAGGCAGCCGACGCCGCCGATACCGCAGACTCCGGAACGCCGGAGACGCAAAACTGATAATCTATCACTACACAGGAGTGTTATTATGGGCAAGATCAAAACACACAGAGCCTCCGCCAAGCGCTTCAGAGTAACCGGAAGCGGACTGGTGAAGATGAACCATTCGCATCACCGCCACAAGCTCGGCATCAAGGATCAGAAGAGAAAGAGACATCTCCGTTCCGCCGACTACGTGCAGGGCAAAGTCGCCTCCAACATCAAGGCGCTTATCAACAAGTAATAGAGGAGGCAAAGGGAAATGGCAAGAATCAAAGGCGCGGTTATGACGCGCAAGAGAAGAAACAGCGTTCTCAAGGCAGCCAAGGGATACTACGGATCCAAGAGCAAGCACTTCCGCGTGGCCAAGCAGGCCGTGATGAAGAGCGGCAATTACGCATATATCGGACGCAAGCAGAAGAAGAGAGACTTCCGCAAACTCTGGATCACCAGAATCTCCGCCGAGGCGAAGGTAAACGGAATGAACTATTCCACCCTTATCCACGGACTCAAGAAGAGCGGAATCGATCTCAACAGAAAGATGCTCGCCGAGATAGCGGTAGCCGACAAGGCCGCGTTCGCTTCTCTCTGCGAGAAGGCAAAGGCGTCGCTCTGACGGCGTAAAACGGGGAACGGGGCGGTTCCGAAGGCGATGCTCGCCGGACGGGAACCGTCTCGCTCCCCTTCTTTTCAGCAATGGAACCGGGATACATCTCGTCAAGAAGCAATCCGCTGGTGGTTGAGGTCTGTTCTCTCCGGATGCGCAAAAAGCGCGAGGAGCTCGGACTTTTCACCGCCGACGGGCTCAAACTTTTCGCCGAGGCGGCGGCCTGCCGCGCCGGCTTTTTCGCGCTTCTCGTGAGAGAATCGCATAAGGACAGGATACTTCCCGCGGTGCAGGGAGCGTCGGCCGAAAGAGGCGTCTTCGTCCTCGCCGACGGCGTTTTCGACAAGATATCCGAAGAAAAATCCCCCGAGGGACTGATTTCGGTTATAAAATATCTTGACACCGTACGCAAAAGTGATACAATAGAAGAAAAGGTTCTCCCGTCGGGCGGCGTCATCGCCCTCGAGTCGCTCCGCGACCCTGGAAACGTCGGCACGGTGCTGCGCTCGGCGGCTGCATTCGGATTCGGCACGGTAATCATGTCGTCCGACTGCGCCGACGTCTATTCTTCGCGCGCCGTAAGGGCCGCCATGGGAGCTCTTTTTTCGCGGAACGTTCTGATCGTCTCCGACCTGCCGCGGACGCTGAAAAACTGCGCCGCGGCCGGACGGAGGATCTGCGCTGCCGCGCTCGCGCCCGATTCGGTGCCGCTGCAGGATACGGCACGCGACGAGCGGGATATTTTCGTAATAGGTAACGAAGGACACGGCCTCTCCGACGCCGTACTCGCGCAGGCGTCGCTGAAGGTCAGGATACCGATGCTTACGGGCCCCGGTATCGAATCGCTGAACGCGGCTGTCGCCGCTTCGGTGATAATGTATGAAAGAAAGAGGTGTTGATGAACGAAACGGTTTGCCGCGTATGGCTCTCTCTCGCCCTGAGGCCCGGAGGATCTTACGCAGAACTGTTTGACCGTTTCGGCTCGGCGGAAGACGTATGGCACGCCGGAGCCGATGAACTTAAACTGGCGGGAGCTGCGCCGCAGCTGATCCGCCGGCTTGAAAAACGGGATCTCGCCGAAGCCGCGAGAATCGCGGGTTTCGCCGAAAGATACGGAATAAGTATTATTACTTTATCCGATCCGGCCTACCCCNNGGATACCCGATCCGCCATATCTGCTTTACGTTCTCGGCAATCTTCCGGGTTCGGACGACGGCCTTACGGTCGGTATCGTCGGAATGAGGGAGATGACCGGATACGGAATGGATTGCGCCTGGAGAACGGCCTACGGGCTCGCGTCGGGCGGAGCCGTCGTCGTCAGCGGGATGGCCCGCGGAATCGACGGAGTCGCCGCGGCCGCAGCGCTCAAGGCAGGAGGCCGCACGGTCGCCGTTCTCGGATGCGGGATGGACACCGTCTATCCGCCCGAGCACCGCGATCTGATGGCGGCGATAGCCGCGTCGGGCGCCGTCGTCAGCGAATACCCTCCGGGATGTCCGCCGATGGCGAGAAACTTCCCGGTCAGGAACCGGATTATCAGCGGCCTGTCGCGCGGCGTATTCGTCGTAGAGGCGGGCGAAAAAAGCGGGGCCGTCCTGACGGCCGCCGAAGCGAAGAAACAGGGAAGAGACGTTTTCGCCCTTCCGGGACGCGTTACCGACCCGTCCTCCGCCGGAACCTGCCGGCTTCTCTGCGAAGGCGCGAGAGCCGCAACGGGCGCCGCGGATATTCTCGATTTCTATTCGGAAACCTGCCCCGGGCTCTTCGACGCCGACGCCTTTGCAAGATCGCTTTCGTCGTCCGAACCCGACGAAAGGGCGCTCGCGTCCTACGGAGTTTTGCTTCCCGGCGAACGCGCGGGAAAACGAGCGCGGCGCACGGAGGAACGCGAACCTGTCGTCGAGGCCGCGTCGCCGACGCGCGAGCCGCCCCCCGACCCGAGACTGCGCGAATTTCTCGCGCTCGTCCCGGCAGACGGATCCGTCTGCGCCGACAGCTTCGCCGGCAACGGATACAAACCGGGGGAGGCGCTCAATCTGCTTTCGATACTCGAAATATCCGGGTATCTGACGAGCGTTCCCGGAGGCATGTTCAGAAGAACCTGACGCCGGGAGACGCACGTTTTCTCCCGGGGCGCGAAAAAAACGCCCCGGGAGGAAACGGCAACAAATATTGACGATTATTGACAACCGTTAACGACCATTAATGAAGAAAGGCACACTTTCACCGAAATGACAAAGAAGAACCTGATCATCATCGAATCGCCGACGAAGGCGCACACAATCCAGGAGTGCCTCGGAAACTCCTACAGAGTAGTAGCTTCGAAAGGACACGTACGCGATCTCCCGAAAAGCACGCTCGGAATCGACATTGAAAACGGATTCGCCCCGCACTATATCAACATCCGCGGTAAGGGCGACACAATCAAGGAGCTCCGCCGCGAAGCGAAGCACGCCTCCAAAGTCTATCTCGCAACCGACCCTGACCGCGAGGGAGAGGCGATCTCCTGGCATCTCGCGCACGTGCTCGGCATCGAGCCCGAAAAGGCGCTCCGCGTATCCTTCAACGAACTTACGAAAAACGTGATAAGAACCGCGGTGAAGAATCCCCGCGGAATAGATATGAACNNTACAAGCTCTCGCCGCTGCTCTGGGAGAAGGTCCAGAACGGACTGTCTGCCGGACGCGTCCAGTCGGTCGCAACCAGACTTGTCGCCGAGCGCGAAGAGGAAATCCGCGCCTTCGTTCCCGAAGAGTACTGGACGGTCGGCGCGACGCTCGACACCGGAAAGGGAAAAATCGACGTCAGATACTGCTCCGAAAACGGCGGATACCGTCTGTCGGACGGCAGGACGGCAGAGAAAATCGCAAACGCCGCTTCGGGCGGAAAGATGAAAGTTATATCGGTGAAGCACGCGACGAAAGAGAAGAATCCCGCGCCGCCCTTTACCACGTCCACGATGCAGCAGGAGGCATCCCGCCGTCTCGGATTCAGATCCGCGCGCATCATGTCGACGGCTCAGGAACTCTACGAGGGCATTAACCTCGGTCCGGCGTTCGGCGGCCAGCAGGGTCTTATCACCTATATGAGAACAGACTCTCTGAGGATTTCGTCAGAGGCGTCCGACGCCTGCAGAAATTTCATCGCCGAAAAATACGGCGAGAAATTCCGTCCCGAGAATCCGAGAGTCTACCGCACCCGCGCCGGCGCGCAGGACGCTCACGAAGCGATCCGCCCGGCGAGAGTCGATCTCGTTCCGGCCGAGATAAAGAAATTCCTCACGCCCGACCAGTTCAAACTCTATAATCTGATCTGGGAAAGATTCGTCGCCAGCCAGATGTCCTCTGCGGTGCTCGACACTGTCCGCGTCGATTTCGACGCGCAGGGCAACGTCTTCAGGACGGGCGGCTACAACGTCGTCTTCCAGGGATATATGGCCCTCTACGAGGAATCATCCGACGAGAGCGGCGACGAGACCGACGACAACATCCGCAACATCAAACTGCCGCTGATTGCCGAAGGCGATCTCGTAGACTGCGTCGAAGCGTCGGCCGAAAGCCACGTGACCGAGCCGCCCGCAAGATACACCGAAGCGTCGCTCATCAAGGCGCTCGAGGAC
>LXOW01450550.1_pt1 | contig 17512 bp, 32 predicted proteins | sample 1368591 | NCBI WGS metagenome assembly LXOW01 (sample SAMN04884650, study PRJNA319009) | bovine gut metagenome | isolation source: Cow rumen | host: Bos taurus | place: Italy: Legnaro (PD) | collected 2014-07-09 | reverse complement strand
GTTCACAGTGTAAACGAAACTTTACACAAAAAGTGGCTCTTACCTATTGACTAACTAGATTTAATTATCTATATTATATACATAGAAACAACAAACAACGGAGACACCTTATGAAATCTATCAAACTATTCCGCAAGTTCTTCTATGCCGAAATGGGCATAGGGCTTCTCGTGTTTATCTATGGGGTTTACACAACCGCACAAGAAAGCATCCAAAAAGCCATTGGCTTATTGCCGTTCTTTCTGCTGTGGGCTTTTATGCTCGTTATCAGCATTGTCGATAAAGACTTATCCAACCACAACTAAAAAAGGAGCATATCATGTCAGTAAGGGCACACGTTCTCAAAAAGTATGACGTTAAATACGGCAGCGAAGGCTTGTCTTGGGGTCAGGATTTCCTGATTGCCATTACCTCCGACTACATCGACGATTCCTACACGGGCGGCGAATACAACTGCGAAAACTGCGTATGGGAGTTCGACAAAGACCAGTTCGAGGCTATGGTCGAGGAACTTGACGCATTGACCGAGGAAGAATGGGACAAGAAGTGCGAAGAAGAATGGGGCGACAAAGACCACGATTACCACAAGGAAGATGTGGTTGACCTGTTCAAGGCTTGGCTCAAAGAAACTCCCAAAAAGGAAAACTACGTTAGGGTGGCTTGGTTTTAATTCAGATACCCCTCTGATACAACCCCTCGCAAGAGGGGTTTTCAACTGTTTTTCAACTATTTTCAACTTGGGTTATCACCCGTGTTCAGACTGCAGCTGTCCCGACGGTCTCCTTCCTCGATTGTAATAGAAACTTTACACAAAAAATGTTGGAAACCCATTGACAAAATAGATTTAATTATCTATATTATATACATAGAAACAACAAAACGAGGAACCCAAAATGAAAACCGACAAAACCAAATTCTACACCGTTACGAGCGTCTGTGTTTCGGGCGGTTCAACTGATGTAATCACTTGGAAGCCCCTTTACCTTACCCTTGATGAAGCGGCAAAGGCTGTGGCTGATGCTGTGAACGAAACCCTGCTTATGGAAAACCGTGAAGCCAATGTTAAGGCTGATAAGTGCGAAAAGGGCTACTCCCTGTTTACGGGCGGTGGGCAACTCCACATCACTATCACGGCACACCCCCGTCCGTTCGGTCTGCTCTATATGGACTGCGACAATATGGAACAGACCCTTGACCTGTTCCCCGACAAAAAGAGTGCTGAAAAAGCCGTTGCCGAAAGGGCTAAACAGGGTATGAAAAATTTGGGTTATGACACTCCCGAACACATCTACGCAAACCGAAATGGCGATTGTGAAATCGACAAGAGCGATGTTAAGGCAGAAGAACCTTACATCACGATTGACACCCTTGATGGCAACCATATCACTTGGGATGCAAGACAAATTTAATTTTTCAAAAAGGAGAATTGTATGACAGAAGAAGAAGCAATGAAATATCCCCTCTATGAAAAGCGTAAGCCGAGCAAGAAGCACAAAGACCCTGTTATTGTGGTCTGCTACCGTCAGAGGGAACACTGGGATAGGAAAAAGGCTATCGACTTTTACGAGGAAGGAATGTTCTGTTGTGAGGGTGCGGAAGCCGACCGCTACAAAGAGGTTGTACGAGAACTCAAACAGGGCAAGAAAGTAGCCTGGGATGGAGTAAGTTAAATTTGTGTCCATAACCTCCGTAGCCCCCTCGAAAGAGGGGGTTCATTTTGCCTCGCCCATGATTTTCAACTTGGGTTATCACCCTTCCCCCCTTCGCCCGCAGGCGGAGGCTGGGATTTGCTCGAACCTCTGTTTACGAAAGTTTACAATTATTTTTACCTAAACTATTGACAAAAGAGATTTAATTAACTATATTATACCTAGTGAAACACTTAAAACGGAGAAATCACTATGGGCGAAAGAAGCAATATCTTTGTTCGCATTCGTGCGAAAGAACGGTCTAGCGACAAGAACTACAAGCACGAGACCTTTTTCGGTCTCTACTACCAGTGGTGCTATGGGGAGCGTATGATTAGCCGTCTGCGTTCCGCTATCAACTTTGTGGAAAACCACATTGGCGGTTGGCGTGGCGAGTGGGCTGTAAGCGAAGAACGGATTAGCAAGTTCAAGCGGTATCTTGCTATCAACTTCGATATGCAGGACATCGTGGAACCTGTAGACCTCATTCCCGAAGCAATCGAGAGTGTCAAGCAGGGCTACGATGATGCAAAAGCGGACATTTTCAATCAAGCCGAAAACCACGGCTTTATCTACATTGACATTACCCTTGATGACCCCGAAGAAAAGTTTGGGGAGAATAAGGCGAACATCAAGTATGCCTTTGTGGATAACGAGTATCACTCCAAGAAATCCCCCCTGCCGCCCATTCGTAGTGTCGAGAACTTTGCCGACCACGACATAGGCGACGATGAACGAAAGTGGTATGAACCTGACCCCTATTGGGAAGACAAGTCGTGGGGGCCGGCTCACAAAGAAAATTTCTTGAAAGAAATTGTCCCGACCACGAAAAAGAACATTGCGGAAATCGAACAATCGGCTACCCTGATGACCGAAGATGACCGCAAAGATTTTGTGAAATTCGGGCGTGCCTTTACAAGAAAAATTTTGAAAAAGGCTGAAAAGGAAAAAGCGGAAATCAAGAAAAAGAGAGAAATGCTGACCGCTGAAATCTTCGACAAGTTCCATTCCTACGAAAAGGGTTATAAGGATTTGTTGGAACTTGTGGATAAGGCTTACCCCAAGCCGCAAAAAGAATAACTCATTCGCCTAAAACAACCCCCCTGCCCGAAAGGGTGGGGGAATTTTTTATTTTTCATTTTAGATTTTCAACATGGGTTATCACCCTTTTAACGGGTGCCCGCGTGCGTCGTCATCTGGGGTTCGAGCGTCGGTTTAACACCAGTATGTATCCTAAACTTTACACAAAAAATATATAAAACCTATTGACAAAAGAGATTTAATTAAGTATATTACTATATAGAAACCTAAACAATGGAGACAACTATGGGCTACACAAACTATTGGACTACAAGCAACAAAAAGAAATTCGCTCCTGCTACAATCGGACAGGTGAAGAAAGTCCTCACCACCTACGAAGAGAAATACCATGAANNCGAGTTCTGCAAGACAGGTAGGGAGAACTACGATGCGGCAGTTAAGGCTGTGCTTATGGTTCTTCAATCGGCAGGTCATATCAAGAGTTGGAGTTTCGACGGTTCTGTTGGGGAAAGTGAATACAAGGCTGGCGTCAAGTTGCTTCAAGATGCTGGAATCAAATATACCGACAAGATGGTTCCTAGGGGGTAAATCATGAGTGAAAGAATTTCCAATGAAGATGGCTACATTAGCCACGTTGTCATAGGGGAGACCTTCGACCACAAGATGTTCCGCACGGAGTTCCACACTTCGGGCAACTCTGGGGTTAAACTCCCTGATTACTACAAGGACGAACCGTCCACTTTGAGCAAGGCGAGGCATCAACTTGTAAAAAGTATTTGTAATTTTATTGTCTATGTTCAGCACCACATGAAAAATCGTGGTTGGGAAGATTACAAGAAAATCACAATTACTGACATGGATACGAAAAAAGAATTTGATGTTTATGCAAATTTCGCATATTCTCGGTCGCAGTTCTTCGAGCGTGTTCATGAAAACCTACCAAAGAAGTTCAGACCCAAAGTGTATATGTGTAGTGTAGAAAACACGGACACCTGGTTCCAAGTCTGCATCTACTAACTTAATCCAAACCCCTCGATTTGAGGGGTTAAAAAATTTTTTAATTTTGATTTTCAACTTAGGTTATCACCCTTCGCTCGACTGGAGCCCCGGGGATAATCCCGGTCATTCTGTGTATATCGATGTTTACAAAACTTTACCCAAAAACTTTGGGTTTTCTATTGACTAAACTATTTTAATTATGTATATTTATTACTAACAACGGAGAAAACTCTATGGCTAAAAAATTCAATCCTCACAAATACAAATATCACTTTAACATTGGTCGCAACATCAAGTTAGGCGAAAATATCGCCTCGTGGTCTACCCTTAAAGGCTCTGATGTGCTTTACATTCCTCGGCTCAATAAGAGGGTGCGTGGCACTTGTCACGACTGCGATTACTGCACCAAAGAGTGCTATGTAAACAAGTCCTACAACAGATACCCAAAGACCGCAATGTATGGACACGCTGTCAATGCAATAGGGCTTCGCACCTGTCCGAGCAAGGTGTTCCAAGACCTGCACCGTCAACTGTCCGTCACAAAACGCTTTCATATCGTCCGCATAAATCAAAGCGGCGACATTGAAAATATGCAAGAGTTAGAGATGTGGTTCACTCTCGCCCTTTTGCACCCCGATTTCACTTTCTACCTCTACACAAAGCAGTTCAAAATGGCGGTGGAATTTATCGAGGGAAACACGCTCCCCAAAAATTTCCATATAAATTTCTCGATATGGCATGAGCATGGGGTAAATGAGTATTTCACGGTCGCACACTACCCCAATGTTCACGCTTTCGTGTTCGATGACGGGGAGACCTACATTCCTGCGACAGATTATTGTAGGGCATATGTGAACGGCAAACTCAATCATAACCTCACTTGCGAAAAATGCAAAAAGTGTTATAAACCTGGGTCGAAAGTCATTTACTGCACCTCTCATTAGTTCCCTCGATTTTAGCCCGCCAATATGGTGGGCTTTCTACTTGTTTCAACTGGGTTTTCAACTTGGGTTATCACCCTTGGCGAGCGGGCAGCAGGAGGAGACCCGGTGCAGCGTCGATGTTCACCGTGTATTGAAAACTTTACAGAAAACTGGGTGAAACCTATTGACAAATCCATTTTAATTAGGTATATTATTACCGTAGAAACAAAAGGAGTTCAAAATGTCTACTAACAAGATTAAGATAAGCCATAGGGAATGGGAGTTGCTAGACAAGTTGACTTCCAAGGCTAAAATGGATTGGTTCTTTGATGAAACAACAAAGCAGAAAAAGACACCGAACCGTAACGAGGTTGAATATGAGTATAAGGGCTACATTACCTCTGAACAGGCTCGTGATGCGTCCTGTGCTTTCCTTGCAGAGAACTTCTGGGGCTTCCTCCGTTCTGAACTGAATGAGATTAAGGATTGCTTTGTCAAGTGCGGCGTTGACCCGAAAGAACTCGACCCAGAGTTGGAGAGGTGGGATAATGCCGATGTGGGCGAGGCTGATGCCGAAGTGATGTAATCAAAACTTTACAAAAAATCACTTGACAATTAGCGTTTAATTAGGTATATTAAAAGTATAGAAACAACAAACACAAGGAGACAACATTATGTCAATGGGAAACATCGAATCTTACCACCAAACCGTGGATGAAAAACTCGTCAAGAAAGTGGTTGGAACAAAGTTGTTCAACGCTTTCAAGAAACTGTTTAACAAGTTTGCGGAAGACAATGGAGCCGCAGAAATGAGCGATGCCCTCAATGAAGGGAGCGATGAATTTAACGAGGGCTGCTGTGACTTCGACCAGGAAGAGGAAGCCTGGGTCAAGGTTAAGGAAGCCTACGATAAGGTCACGGCAGCCTTTAATGAAAAGACAGGCATGACCGTCAATCTCATTTACTTCACTGGCGACGGCGACTGCTACGATGACCTCGACAGTTGTGAATGGTATTGGGAACTCAATTACAGCGATGTTTGGGTTCCGAAGAAACTCACAAAGAAAGCCGAAGAGTTCCAAAAGAAATACGGAAACATTGACACAGACCAGCGTTTCTCCTGCTACGGATAAGTTTCCCTTGTCTCCGAGCCTCACCCGAATGGGTGGGGCTTTTCCTTGTTCCCCTCTGGATTTTCAACTTGGGTTATCACCCCTGAACCTTCTGCCGCCGTCCCACTCGGTCTCCGCCCGAAGTTGTAACGAAAACTTTACACAAAAAATGATGGAAACCTATTGACAAACTACTTTTAATTAGGTATATTTAGGGTATAACATAGGAGACAACACCATGAAAAAGGGAAAGTTCATTAACAAAGACCACAAGAGCAATGACCCGAAGATTGACAAGTGGATTATCACAAAGCGTGATGCTATCCTTGATTGGTTCGAGGGTGAACGCCTTAAAGCCGATTACGATACGGCTAGTGATGAAGAAATGCTTACGGCTATTGCTTCTCATGTTCAGAAGATGTGCTATGCTGACCCGTCTCATTGGTGGGATAATGTGCTTTGCGAGATTGCGGAGTGCGTTCTTGACCTTGACGATGAATGGAAGATGGGTCATTACGATATTGAAGAGTGGCTGTTGGATAACATCAAGTGGAGACCCGAAGATTGCAAGAAGTCTGCGGTCGATTGGCTCGGAGATTTGCACTATCAGATTTGCAACGGTGGCATGGCACAGGCTTGCTACAATGGCTATGTTGACGATTTGATTGAAGCCTACGGCTCGTTTGACGAATGGGTGGATGCACTCCGACAGGATTTGACTACCGATGCTATCCTTATGAAAGTTGATGGCAAGGTTGTTGACAAAGTGATTGAAGTTGCAAAGTTCATCGCAAAGGGTGTGAGCGAAATTTCCATGACAAAGAGTTGCCCCGATTGTGATGGTGCGGGCTACACCACTTATGAAGAAGAAAATGAAGATGGCGAAACCGAAACCATTGAAGAAACCTGTTGCGAATGTGGTGGCTCTGGTGTTCTTGATGTGGATTGCTACCGTGATGTGGACTTTGATGTTGGCGGTTGCTACTACACTTGGGATAACGAATACTACGCCCTTGTGGATAAGGATAAGGTGGGAGATGCTATCGACGATTTAACGCATCAGTCTCACACTCACTCTATTGTGCTTGATGCTATCAAGGCGGCAAAATAATTTTTAATTTTTAATTTTTCAAATTGGAGACAAAATTATGGCAAAACAAATCAAAGTAGGTAGCAGGGTAATGTGGCGTGGTTCATGGGGTCGTAACCCTGCGGAAGAAACCACCGTGGAACGCATTGAAAAGACCACTGAACCTCATTGTAAAGAGGGCACAGCGGTCGAATGTATCGACTTTGACGAGCGTGATTGCTCCGTCATGGACTTGACAAACGGTCATTGGTGCTATGGCGACCAAATCGTTGAAGTCCTTGATGACGAAGAAAAAAAGGCAGGCTAATTCTTCCCCCTCACACGAGGTGGTTTACCTTGTTTCCATCGAGATTTCCAACTTAGGTTATCACCCCTGACCTGGGGCCGCCAGTCCCACTCGGTTCTCCGCCCAGTTGGTAACGAAAAGTTTACACAAAAAGTTGCTAAACCCTATTGACAAAAACATTTTAATTAGGTATATTATAGGTATAGAAACAAAGGAGTTAATATGGCTTGGGCATTTTCCCTTACAAGAAAAGAAATCAAAAAGAAGTTCAAGTGTTCCCTTGAAGAGTTGCAGAAGCGACCCGACATCAGAACGACCCCTAGCATCGACCCTAACAAGACAATCGTTATCGTATTGCCGTAGGAGAACAATCATGTTTACATTCATCGGAAACATCCTTGATAGCATCACTAACTTCATTGTGCAGTTCATCGTGCTTATCATCATCGTTCTTGCGGTCGTCTTGCTTTTCCTTGCCCAAAACAGGCACGCAAATAACCCTTATGTTGACCACACGAAAGAAAAGATTGAAAAGCAAATCGAGGCTGAAAAAGAAGCAAAGTTCAATGCGGCACTTCAAAAGTTCTACGAATATCAAACAAAGTAAACAAGGGAGATAACTATGTCAACAAGAGCATTAGTCGGCATCTATGTCAACGGCAAACTCAACAAAATCTACTTCCATCATTGGGATGGATACCTGAACGGATTGGGCAATACGCTCCGAACCTTTGTGAGCATTGTAGGAACCGCCCTTAACGAGCGTGAGGATATTCCTTACAGCGTTCCGAACTCGAAACTGAACACTATCCTCAAAAAGCGTTCTGGGCCTGATATGCTCAAAAAGTTCTTCGACCTCGAAAACGGCTTTTGCGACGAGGGAACTACTTTTTCTGATTGGTGGTGTCTCGAATACATCTACCGCATTAACTTCACTTTCGACCCGAAAGCAAGTTATAGCAAGTGGGATGTTTCCCTTGACTACACAAAGGAAATCGCACCGCTTCCTGACAAGTGGAAAGAAGATAGCAAGTTCACTCCGCTTATTGAATACGAGGGTGTTCACTACATTACTGAAACAAATCACGAACGGCCTATCCATGAATTGCTTTATGGTAAGGTGGCAAATCGTGAGTTGCCCTCACCGCCCGAAGCCGAAGCCAAATCCGCATAAGAGAAAATCTGATAGCAGCAGCCACAGACCCCCTCGCAAGAGGGGGTTCATCGTTGTTTCCACCAGATTTTCAACTTGGGTTATCACCCTTGTCCTGACTGCAGCAGGCTCGGCGACTGTTCCGCCTCAGGATGTATCTAAAACTTTACACAAAAAATGATGGAAACCTATTGACAAATCCGTTTTAATTAGGTATATTAAAGATAGAAACAACAAGGAGACATCTTATGGCTAGAAGACCCAAAACATCGAAGACGGTAAAATTCCCTATCAAACTTGATACGGGAACACAAGAACCGCCGAGCCTGACCGAATACTGGTATGGCGACAAGAAGAAGCATAACCTGACAGATGAAGAATATGACGAAGCCGTGCAATCCTACGAAGATACCTATGGCACTATCACCTTTGATTGCGACTGCGTTGTGTTCAACCTTGAAGAATGGGCTGACATTGACTGCTTCTACCCCGAAGACAAGAATGACGAGAAGCCCTTTGACCGCATTTACAGGCGTTCCTACAATGTGTCGCTCCGTTGTGAAACCTGGTGGGAAGATTGCACCTACAACAACTATGTAGGCCACGGTAAGTTCTCTATTGAAAGCGACAACGGCTTCTTTGATGACTTGAAAGAAATCAAGAACAAGTATGTTCGCTCTCGTGTAAAAGAAGCGTTCTATGCGTTCATTTCGAACAAGTGTCAAGAACTTGGTGATGCCTCTGGCGAAGAAAAGACCAAGTGGGAACCTGACGAATGGCACGCAACTTATTGGGGCAGCCCTTTGGACTAATAGGAGGAACGATGAAAAAATTATTTTTTATTTTTGCTATTGCCATCACCTTATTTGGTTGCTCCGATAATTCTAGTTCGCCGCAGATTTGCGAGAAGAAGCAACTATATTATGAAGATGTGGTATCGACAAGATACAAAGACCAGTATTATACTCAATGGCTTAAAGAGGCTTGTATAGACCATTATGAGCCTGGGTTTATTGAAAGTCAGGCTGAATATGGCATTATAATTAAACCTGATTTTGATAATTGTTCATCTTTTGATTACAAGTATTACATCACCATTGAAGAATGTGGAGATATTTACATAAAGGAGTAAACCTATGGCAAAGAAAAAATACAATATCGGCTTTCGCCTTTATGCAGAGGTGGAACTGACCGAAGAAGAACTCAAAAAGGTTGCAAAGGGTGATTCCTCCTGCATTGAAAAAAAGTATAAAGCAGGCAAGGTAAAACTTGGTGGCGGCGACAGTTATATCCCTATCACGTGGATACAAGACAATGATGAACTCCCTAGTGAGTTGAGAGATGAGTTGAGCAAACTTTCCGACTGTGACGATATTACGGTGGATATTTAATACCCGCCCCCGAAAGGGGGCATTTTTATTTTTTATGGTTTGATTTTCAACTTGGGTTATCACCCCTGTCCAGCTTCCCAGCAGGAACCTCGGTCTTCCGCCAGAAGTTTGTAAATGAAATTTTACACAAAAAATGATGCAAACCTATTGACGAAACCCATTTAATTAGGTATATTTATAACATAGAAACAACAAACCAAGGAGACCAACATGGCTACGAAGAAAACAAAAGAACCCAAACTCATTCTCATTGCCGTAGGGCAGATTGACTGCACGGCAGGTGATGGGGTCATCTCTTACGCAAGGGCTTGCCAGTCCAAGCAAGAAGCCGCTGAATGGCTTGAAGCGGATTTCAACGCCGAAGCGGAATGCCACGAATGGGACACTATCAAGGTCGATGAAAAGGACATCAAGGATGGTAAGGAGTTCCGTTCCCCCATCGACGACAGCGACCATGACTATGTGTGGAAGGTCATCTATCAGGACTAGGGGGTAAACCATGCTCGATACCAAGACACTTACCGAAGAAACCATCAAGGAATGCCGTGAAAATGAAGCATGGCTCAAAACCAAGGTGGAAGAATACGCACCCGAAGGCACTACCTGTGAAATTGAAGAACTGCGTGTGAACGATATTGACGGTGACGAATACATCTTCTGCGAAGTCACCCTCACTTGCAACAAGCGTAAGCATCATTTCAACTTCTATGCAGGAACGCAGGGTGTGAGCATCGTTGAACGCCTCGGTGGAAAGAAAGGCGAATATGCCGATGGCGACAAGATGGGCAAGACTTTCGAAATGGAGTTCTATATTCCGTCCAAGGACGATATGGAGGATTGGGAGGAATTTCTTGAAAAATTGGACAAGTATGCCCCCAAGATGCCCAAGAAAAAGAAGAAAGCAAAGAAGCACGCCTATCTTCTGACCTACAAATCTATCCGTGACAATGGCTTCAACGGAGACGAAATCGAAGAAGACGAAACCCTTTATGAAACCATTGAAAAGGCACAAAAGAATTTTTCTAAAATTGCAAAGGATGCCATTAACGATGCGGATGATATTACCGTCATGACGATTGACGATAAAGACTATACCGACAAAACGGAAGATGCTCTCAAAGCAATCAAGAACGGTGCAAATCAAATTGAATTTTCTGGAAACATTGACGGAGACTATTTCCATTTCGAAGCCGAAATTTCAGAAAAGGATGTTTTTTAAGGAGACCAACCATGAACGAAAAAGTATATATCGTAACGGCTGCTTACCAAAAGGAAGGTGGCGACCTCGACTACTCCACTAACATCGGTGTTTACAAATCCAAGGAAGGTGCAACAAAGGCTCTCATAGATGTTGCCATCGAATACCTGCCCTGCTATGACTGCAATAGTGCAATCATCGGTTATAACCACAAGGACTATATGTGGGGCGAATGGGATAAACTCGCCGTTACCGCCGACAAGAAAGGCGACCCCGACGATGATGATTACTACGATTTGAGCCAAGAGGAAATCCTCGAACTTATCCGAAAGGCAGGTCGTGTTTACGTCGAAACGGAGACCCGTTCTGGAATGGAACTCAAAATCGTCGAAACCGACTTGGAACCGTAATTCATTTAACATAAGGAGACCAACCTATGACAACCAAAACCAAGAACATCACTTTCTTTACCGTCGTCGCCAACGCTCGTATAGGCGGTGAAATCAACAACAACCACTACACGGATGTGTTCAAGACCAGACGGCAAGCCGCCAAGTTCATTGCCAGCGAAGTAAACGATTACATCGAACAGGAAAACCTCGAAGATGAAAATGTGACCTCAAAGGACTGCATGGACGGCTACGTTATCTACGCCTATAACGATGACGATGATAGGGTAGATTTCGACATCGTAAAGCATACCGTCCCTGCTGATTTCTTCAAGTAAGTTTCCCTTGTCTCCAAGCCCCCTCGCAAGAGGGGGTTTTCCTGTTTCTTCCCAAGATTTCCAACTTGGGTTATCACCCGTCGCTCGACTGGAGCCCCCGGGCCATCTCTCGTCGTTTTCACCCACGGTTTCCAACCCAGTTTGTAAATCAAAATTTACACAAAAAAGTTGGAAAAGGTATTGACGAAACCGATTTAATTAGGTATATTTATAACATAGAAACAATGGAGGTCTATATGCCAGCAAAGATTAACATTACCAAAGAACTTCTAGCCACATTTGATGCGAACAAGCACGCCATCCGTGATATGGCTCTTTACGCACGCTCGGCTCTTATCAAAGTCATTCCCAAAGGTTGCTCATTCGATGTCGAAACTATCCGCACCAATGTCGCTTTGAACAGCGATGGATACCTTTCCGTAGACCTCGGGTATATCTTGCACAACATCCCCGCCCACGGCACATGGTATTTCACATTCATGTTCAGAACCGACCGTGTGGGTAATGTCGTTGGTTCCGTCATGGTTACGAAGAACACCGATGACGGCATCTATACCAAGTCCTGCAAATTCAACCAGGAAGAAATCGACAAAATCGTTGCCGAATTGGCAGAAGAATAATGGAGGAAACATTATGGTTCAGCACATCGCTTATTACAATGACCCCGAAGACATCAAGGAACTGATGGACAAGGATGCCAAGAGCATCGTAAAGTATTTCAAGAAAGGCATGGGTGCTTACCTGTCTTCCAATGACCCTGACTATGCTCCCATCAAGGGTTGCCGCCCTGTTATGGTTGGCAAGCAAAAGTGGTATGTAAAGAAGTCCATCGACCACAAGAACCTTGACGGCGACGAGAACTACATCGACCTTTACAAGGCTGTTTAGAAAAGTTTACAAAAAATCCCTTGACAATCCTGTTTTAATTAGGTATATTTAGGGTATAGAAACAAAGGAGACAACTATGGGAACTCACATCAACGAAGAATACTACGACATTAACGGCATCATTTCCGACAACAGAGACAACCTGTTCGACGATGATGTTCGCAAGGATGCAAAGGAATTTTTCTCAAAGTTCTATCTTTGGGATAAGGACTTGGAAGAGTTCAATGACAATCCTGAACCCAACTACCGTCCTTACGAAATCAAGGTCAAGCACGAATCCGAATGTTGCGATGATGCTTTCATCGACATTATCTCGGTCAATGTGATGCTACCGACTGACGAAGATGCAAAGGAACTCGCTGACATTCTCGACGGAACCGTGGTTAGCGGTCTCAATGCTGACGGCAAGGAGTTCTGCATCACCTACACAAAGAAAATCGTTATCAAGGCAAAGAATAAGGCCGAAGCGAAGAAACTCTTTGATGACATGGATATGCAGTATGCCGACCGTTGGGCCGACTTTGGTAAGATTTCTTCCATTGTCTGTAATACCGAAAAGAAAACAAAAAAGTAATGGGGGTGCATCATGGCTGAAAAGAAAAAGATTTTTGTTGTGTCTGGCTTTCACTTTCACCCTGACGAACACGAACATGATATTATCACAGAAGTGTTCAACACCCGTGAAAAGGCCGCCAAGTGCATCTTCGACATCTTGACTGACACATTCCCCGATGATGCGGACGAATTTACTATCGACGGCTGTATGTGGGGCAATGAGTTCTGCACCGCCGACGATGAAGAAGTGAAACTCGAAATTGAAGAATTTACAATCTAACAAAAAGGAGACATCCCTATGAACGAACCCGTCTATGACTTCCTCGACATCTTCTGCGACCCCGACCAACAAGAGGTGGCAATCTTCGACCTCACCAAAGGCGAAGAAATCTATCGTGGCACTCGTGATGAAATGCCCACCGAGATTATGAACCTCGAAGTCTGCTCCATTGACACCCTGCATGAAGCAACCAAGGTTCTGACCATAAATGTTGAAACCGAAAATGATTAACCCATAGTTCTAGCCCCCTCGTATGAGGGGGTTTCCGTTTACATCAACAAGATTTTCAACTTGGGTTATCACCCCTGCGCCTTCATCCCGTCGCCAACTCGGTCTCCGCCCGAAGTTTGTAAATCAACATTTACACAAAAATGTAATTCCAGGGATTGACAAGATGGATTTAATAAACTATATTATACNNATATTATACTCGTATCACCGCCAAGATACATAAAATTATTCAAAGGAGTTTACTATGATTACATCTAGCATTGGAAAGAATGTTGCCACGGCTCTTAACCTCATTGAGAACCCTCCATATCCTATAACCGACCCTGAAAGTCAGGTACAAACGGTGTATTGGGGAGCATTAGGAGACCATTACCACGCCCCCATTACTCGCATTGCCAAAGGCGATGGTTATATGCCTGTGCCTAACAGCAAGGTGTGCTTGCTCATTGAATGTAAGTTTGACAACGATTTGGATAACAAGGTTGAACGTGCCAAAGTTCTCGCCCAAGTTGTTGCTTACATTAAGCGTATTCTTGAAGATACAGCCATTGAACGCAAACCGAACGTTATTTTTGTCGGTGATGTGAACGAATGTTTTGCACTCCATGTTAATTTCATTAACAAGTTCATAGGCATGGAAAATGTTGATTGGACTATCGCACCTAGCAAGNNCACCTAGCAAGATTGCTGAAAAATGTCCTGAATTGGTCGAAGCTATCGCAAATGATAACATCCTTAATGAAAACATTTATGTTTCTAATCCGCAAGTGGATGATTTTAAGGATATGTGCGAAACCATCAACGAAATTGCAAACAACAATGTTCGCCTTATTGCTATCACCAAGAAAACTATCAAACTCGCTTTTGAACACTTCTGCCTTAAAGTCCTTGCTGAAAACAAGGGGTTGTCCGCAAATGACAAGGTGGGTATCTTTATGTCTGCTATCAAATATGCAGACTACCGTGTAATCAACCGCAAGACCCTCACAACAAAAGACTATGCCCCTGTAAAGGTGCAAGATACCGAAAAGACAAAAGCCTATTTCAACCATTTTGGTGTCCTCGATGACGATAACAGAAAACAGCTCGAAACATTTTATGATTTTCTCGTAGAAGACGAAGCTCGCCGTCGTGCAGGGTTCTTCATCACTCCGAAACTTTGGGTCGATATGGCTCACAAAATGATTTCCGAATATATGGAAAAAATCGGGGTGAACGATTGGTACAACGATTGTGTTGTATGGGATTGCTGTTGCGGAACAAAGAGCCTCACCAGAGACTACGAATTTGGAAACCTCTTTCTTTCTACGTTGGAAGAAAACGAACTCAAAGCTAGCGAATCGGCTAACCCCGAAGCTGTTACAACTTTCGCTTTTGACTTCCTCAATGACAGCTTGACTAAACTTCCCGAAGCTCTTAAAACTGCTCTGAAAAGCGGTAAAAAAATTGTGTTTTTGATTAACCCTCCGTATGGGCAAGCTGGAAATGGAAGAGGCAAGAACTTCAAGGATGGTGTTAGTTCAACCGAAACTGCTCTAAGTATGAGCAGTGAATTTGGAAAAGCTAGTCGAGAACTCTTTGTGCAGTTCTTATATCGCATTGATGAAATCCGTGAAGAATATCACCTGGACAAAGACCAGCTTATTGTTGCTACTTTCTCTAACCCTACTTGGATGGCTGGGGACATATTTGAAAATTGGCGTAAGTATTGGCTATCCAAGTTTGCATTTAATAGCGGTATGCTTTTCAATGCATCAGAATTTGTCGGATGTAGTGCAACTTGGGGTATTTCTTTCTCCATTTGGAGCAACCATGCTTCTCGCAATAAGACGGATTTTGCTCATACCATATATGAAAATGATTGCGGTGAAGCTGTAATGCTCGGTAAGCATACTTTGTACAACATTGATGGAAATGTTGTTGGTAATCAATGGGCTAAAGGAAACTTTGCCAGAACACAATGCCGCACAGTATCTACAACCAATGGAATCAATATGATTGAATCTAACCATAAATCAAATAATGGTAGATTACTTCCTAATGCAATAGGATATTCCTATAGTGATTCAAACCGTGTTTCAAAAAATGGACAAGGGGTCGGTTTGTATTCTACTTCAATGTCTTGTTGTGGCGGATATTCAATCACGGAAGACAACTTTGACCGTATATGTGCATTGTTCACAGCTCGCAGAACGATTGTAGGAAACTGGATTAACGATAATGATATGTACTCTGCTCCCGATATGGATAGCGAACTCTATCAGGCGTTTGTAAAGGACTCGTATGTTTACTCTATGTTCAACCCCAAATCCAACCAAACCTCGGTCAAGGGTGAAATCAATGGTGAGAGCTACGATTTAAAAAACCAGTTCTATCCGTTCTCAAAGAGAGAAACCTATGAAATGCTCGGCTTGAACATCCCTATGAACTTCAAGGATGAAACACGTTTCATCAAGAGCAAGCTCACCAATCTTTCCACTGAAGCTCAATCCGTTCTCGACTGCTTCAAGGAATGTATTGTTGCTACCGCCAACGTTCGCAAAGCATACGGCGAAGTTCACCCTGAACTTCAAGTTGCACGTTGGGATTGCGGTTGGCGACAGCTCAAAGACTTGTTCAAGGAACATTGCAACGAGCAATTCACAAAGTTGAGAGAAGCCTACAAGGTTCTCGAAACCAAGTTGAGACCGCAGGTTTACGAACTCGGGTTCCTCAAAAAGTAAACTCCGTTAAATAACCCCTAGTTGCCTAGTGTCTTGGCGGACTCCTTTGATGGGCGACTAGGGGTTTCTTCTATGTTTCCCCCAGATTTTCAACTTGGGTTATCACCCCTGCGCCTTCACCCCACGTCCCACTCGGTCTCCGCCCGAAGTTTGTAAATGAAAATTTACACAAAAAAGTTGGAAACCCTATTGACAACCGACATTTAATTAGGTATATTTATAGCATAGAAACAAGGAGACAACCATGAAGAAAAAGACTACATACTATCAGGCCGTTTGCTACACCACCGACCACTGCGATGATGACCTGATTGCACCTATGTTTTGGAACCCGACCAAAGACCGCAAGGAAGCCGCTAGTGAAATCATGACTGAAATCGACCAGTCCTTCGGCGACACGACACGCAAAGGCTTCGGCCCCGAAAGCATCACGATTGAGTTCCGTCACAACACCGATGACAACATCTCGTGGGATAGCAAGGTCATCAAGAGCATGGGGCGTAGCAAGAAGTTCCTGACCATGCTCGAACAGGGGCTTGCTGACGGCTCTATCATCACGGTCATGGTGACTGTTCCCGAATATGTTAATCTTTGCAATGTTCTCATAAATGAACGCAAAGATGTTTTCCACATCAACTCTTTCACAATCTAATTCAATTTAAGGAGACAATATCATGGGACAATTTTCTTGGCGAACCGCTGACACCAACAAAGCACTTCTCGACGAGGGCGTTAGACCTCAAAGGAACTGCACCACAAAGGCTTTCCTGCTTATCCCAAAGGAATTTGGAGGCGGCCACTTCTATGTGGACAACGATAACCCCGGCCGTGAATACGATGGCTACGGCACCTTCTTCGACAAATATGGCAAGAAGCATGATGCCTACCTCGAACTCGCCCGTTGGAACGGGTTGCTCCCCGAGGGCTTCAACGAGAAAGATGACCGTATGGTCAACAAGGCTCGTAGCAATGCTATCGAAAAGTATTACACCCCCGAAGACCCGAATGTTTCCCCCTACAAGGATGGGAACTACAACTCCCCCGCTATCTTGAAGTACCCCATGAAAATCACAGAGCGGCCCATGCCCTATGAACAGGCTGGCATCGCTCACGATGACCCTAACCAGGGTTGGGGCGAAGACTAAAAAATAATTTAATTTTTCAAGGCTATGTCCACCCAAAATGTTGCTGGCCGACAAAAACACCCAATTTTGGCTAAAAACAGCA
>LXOW01464205.1_pt1 | contig 17527 bp, 8 predicted proteins | sample 1368591 | NCBI WGS metagenome assembly LXOW01 (sample SAMN04884650, study PRJNA319009) | bovine gut metagenome | isolation source: Cow rumen | host: Bos taurus | place: Italy: Legnaro (PD) | collected 2014-07-09 | reverse complement strand
TTGGTCACCACAAAGCTGCCGACAGAGTAACCCACATGAGGAACAGGAATGATATTGATCACTGAGTTGTAGTTGGCAGTAGTGGACAAAGGAATACCAGGAGAATCATCAATGGTTATGACAATGGTACCACCAGTTCCAGGATTGAGGGTGATGTTGTAGCTGTTGGGAGTGAAGGTTGCAGAGATGTTCACCTCGCTTGCTGGCATCACGAAACTATTGTTGGTCACGGTCACGATCTCAGGAGCCGGAGTGTTGACAGTGGTCACTATCCATTCGCCGAAGTTGTAGCCGTTGTCAGGTGTTGCGGTCAGATTGACAACAGTACCTGCGGTGGCAACAGTCACGTCAGCTGAAATAGTACCATTGGTGATGTCTGCATCAACTGAGACAGCGTATTCTTGAAGCGTGGTGAAGCTGAGCGTTTCACTCCAAACGCTGGTGAGTCCTGGATGGCATTGTGAAGCCATTCTCACATAATAGGTGGTGCCGGACTGTAAGTTCAATCCCACAAGACTGCTGAGAGGCATAGAGTTGGGGTAGTAATCTGTTGAAGTGGACGTTCCATCATATTCGGCAAAATCAGGATCTGTGGAGATATGGACCATGAAGTCGTTGGGCACGTGTTCTCCGAAGTTGTAAGAGAGCAGTGCGCTGTGTGCTGTCACATCGCTGATGCTGACGCTTACAGGAGGATAGCAGGTGTCGTTGGTGGTGAATTCAACCCATACGGTGTCGCTGACTCTGTCGAGAGAGCAATAAGCGAACACACCCACGCGGTAATTGGTGCCGGGTTGGAGTTCAGAGAGATACCATCTCTGATACAGCTGGTTGTTGGAACCGGCCAATACGCCGTTTTCATAGTAAACGCCACCAAAAGTATTGTCTTGGTTGCTGCTCCATGTGATAAGTGCAGAGGTCGTGGTAAGAGAACCGTTGACCACTGCGAGGTTCTCGGCTGCCAAGCAAGGAATAAGCTCCCACAGGGCATTGACGGTCACGTCGTTGGCCGGCATGGTCTGCGGCAGTTGGGGATTCCAACCGGTGAAGGTGTAGCCTTCCTTGGTCGGGTCAGCGATAGGTGTGATAGGAGCACCGTAGTCAACGGAATCCTGAGCCAGTATTACGTTGCCATCCATGTAAGTAAGGGCATATCTATTGATAGACCATTGTGCGGTAGCTCTCACATCATTGTCGGGCATTGTGGCAGGCAATTCGGGGAACCAACCGATGAAGGTGTAGCCTTCACGGGTCGGGTCAGCGATAGGCGTGATGGTAGCACCGTAAGTGAAGGTGTCCACATCAAGCACGGTGTTGCCGTCCATGTAGGTGATGATGTGCTCGTTGGCCTCAAAGGTGGCGGAAATTGTTACATTACCAGCAGGCATGGCAAAACTGTTATTGGCGGAAACTTCAACAGCGCCTGTTTCGGTGGTGACATCCCATGCGGCAAAGTGATAACCTTCGTCGGCGATGGCGGTCAGGTTAACTGTCACGCCTTCAGCGGCTCTTGTTACATTAGCACGAACTGTACCATTGACGATGTTGTCGGCAATGGTGACCGTGTATGTCGGCATAACAGTATATGTTGCACTTGCCATAGCACTGTTGGTCATGTTCTCCATCATGGCAATAGCGTTAATGGTTGTGGTGCTAGTTGCGGTGAGGGCGATGGGACCATTGTAAATAGCTGAGGATGCTGTTGGAGTTGAACCATCGGTAGTATAGTGGATGGTGGCACCACTGGTGGCGCATTCCAATTCCACATTCACAGCATCGTAGTATGTGCCTTCAGCAGGACTGAAGGTCGGAGTAGCCACAACACCCATAGCGGTGAAGTTGGCGGTAAATGCGGTGTCATTGGTAATCTCGAAGTCAAAGATAGCGTCTGTGCTGACGACGGCACCCTGAGCGTTGGTCCAGTTGCTGAAGAGGTATCCGTCAGCAGCTTCGGCTCTCATTTCCACTTCGCTTCCATAGTTGTAAATACCAGCACCGGTTACAGTACCAGCATTTGCCGGATTGACAGTAGCAGTTACTGTGTAGGTGTTCAGTGTGAAAATGGCAGTCACCGTCACGTCATGAGCGGGCATGGTGGAGGGCACTTCAGGATCCCATCCATTGAAGGTATAGCCTTCCTTGGTTGGGTTGGCGACAGGTGTGATGTCAGCGCCGAATTCAACAGAATCCTGAGAGAGCATGTCATTGCCATCCATATAGGTGAGTGCATACTTGTTGATGTTCCACTGAGCATGAACTGTCACATCATAAGCGGGCATGGTGGCAGGCAATTCAGGAACCCAACCGGTGAAGGTATAGCCTTCCCTCGTCGGGTCGGTGATAGGTCTAATAGCAGTGCCGTAAGCGACAGAGTCCTGATACTGGATATTGTTACCGTTCTTGTAGGTGATGACATATCTGTTAGGAATAAAGGTTGCGGAAACATTCACACCGCCTTCCGGCATCACAAAGCTGTTGTTGGTCACAGTCACCAACTCAGGAGCAGGAGTGTTGACGGTGGTTACCACCCACTCGCCGAAGCTGTAGCCATGGTTGGGGGTTGCTGTCAAGTTGACGACAGCACCTTCGATAGCTGCTGTGTCGCTAACAGTTACGGTACCATTGGTGATGTTGGCATCAATGGTTACAGCGTATTCTTGAAGTGTGGTAAAGCTGAGTGTCTCGCTCCATACGCTGGTGAGGTCAGCGTTTCGATCGCATAAAGAAGACATCCTCACATGATAGGTGGTGTTGGGCTGCAAAGGTGCATTATTGAAGTAAGAATTGAGAATCAGCGATTCTGGATGGTAGGATGTCGTCGTGGAGATATGTACGCAACTGGCAAAATTAGGATCAGTTGAGAGATTCACTAGGATGTCGCCAGGTACTTGTGCGACAAAAGCGTAAGAGAGTTTCGCACTATGAGCTGTCACTTCGCTGATGCTGATGCTTACAGGAGGATAGCAGGTGTCGTTGGTGTTGAATTCAACCCATACGGTGTCGCTGACTCTGTCAAGAGAACAATAAGCGAACACTCCCACACGGTAATTGGTGCCGGGTTGGAGTGCAGAGAGGTTCCATCTCTGATACAGCTGGTTGTTAGAACCGGCCAATTCACCGTTTTCATAATAAACACCTCCAAAAGTATTGTTTTGGCTGCTGTTCCAGGTGATAAGGGCCGAAGTGGCGGTAAGTGAGCCGTTGGCCACTGCAAGGTTTTCAGGAGCCAGACAGGGATTAAGCTGCCACTGGGCATACAGGGTGTCATTGTGAGCCGGCATGGTAGCGGGTTCAGCGGGATTCCAGCCGATGAAGGTGTAGCCTTCTTTCTCGGGAGCACTCATCGGATCAATAATATCACCATAGTTGTAAGTTACGGTTTCAAATAATTCTTCACCGTCCATGTAAACAAGTTCATAATAAACCTTGCTGAAGAATGCCTTGTAAGTCACATCCTCTGTCACGTTGAAAGAAAGTGGGTTGGCTGTCTCGGAGTCTACGTTGTCCGCGATGTTCATGTTCTGCCAATGGTCGAAACTGTAACCAGTAGCCGGTGTGGCAGTCAAGGTCACCTCATCGTTGTAGTTGTATGTGCCTGTGCCAGTCACAGAACCGGCATTTTCAGGGTCAACAGTGGCGGTCACTGTATAAGTGTTCAGCGTGAAAGTAGCTGAAACGATAACATCCTCGGCGGGCATCACAAAGCCGCTGTTTATAATCTCAATGGGGATACCCGATGCGGTAGTCACCACATAGTCGTCGAAAGTATAGCCGGCATTGGGCTCAACAGAGAGATTAACCCAAGCGTTATAAGCGGCGATAGTATCGGTGGTAGAGCTATATGCGTTTCCGTGGTTGTCAACCACATTTACGTAGATGGTACCGCCAGTCACCTGGTTGATAGTGATGCTGTGGGGCTCAATGGGAAGTTCCTCAACAATGATGTCGTCAATGCAGACAGCGAGAGAATAATTAATTGGGTCGGCACCCCGCATCAAGAGGGCGATGTACTCTCCAGAACCGGTATAGTCGCTGAAGGAAAAAGTATAATGTTCGTATATAGTGCTGTCGGGAGTGAGGCTGCCTATCGTTGTGAAAGTGGAAGCGTCTGCGGGATTCGTCATCACACCTACTAAAACTGTTCCGCCAATGTTGTCGGAATGTTTGCGTGCATCCAATTGGATTCTTAAATTGTTGATGTTCTGCATTCTGGGAAGAATGGCGTATTCATCTTGTGGGTCNNTCATCTTGTGGGTCAGAGCCGATATAAGAGTCTAATCTCAAGTGGTTGTTTGCGGAATGGGAGAATTGTTGCATGCCGCAAATTGCAGGAAATGTTACTGCACAGCTGGATGTATTGATATAGTTCCAGCATTCAGGAAGTCTGTCGTAGACGTGTTCTACAAAGTAGCTGTCGAAGTTTTCTGTCCATGGGAAACTGGTGACAACAGGACATGGGATGGTGAACTCCAGCGGGTCACTCCAGACGCTGCGGTCAGCATCGCTACAGCGTGCGCGTACGTATGCGTAGTAGTGCGTGCCAGGAGTAAGTTCAGGAAGCCATGGACGGGGATTATTGGTGTTTCCCACTGTGGGGTTGGTCTGAGCTGTGGGAGCCTCCGGGCTGGTGGTCCAGTACAAGTCCCAATACTCTTCGTTGCCATTGGAAGTCCATGTGATTTGTACGGCATCGGGATCCATTCCAATCACTTCGAGGTTGGTGACTCTCCGGCAACTGGGGATTTCCTCCAAGGTGGTGAACTCCAGTGGGGCACTCCAGGCACTGCGGTCAGCATCGCTACAGCGTGCGCGTACGTATGCGTAGTAGTGCGTGCCAGGAGTAAGTCCAGCCAACCATGGACGAGGATTAGTGGTGTTTCCCACTGTGGGATTGGTCTGAGCCGTGGGAGCCACCGGGCTGGTGCTCCAGTACAAGTCCCAATACTCTTCATTGCCATGAGAAGTCCATGTGATTTGTGCGGCATCGGGATCCATTCCGATCACTTCGAGATTGGTGACTTCTAAGCAACTCGGGCCGTCCAGGGTGGTGAAGCTATATACATCGGTCCAGACGCTCGCATCATGCTCCATAGGTGTGCTGCAATTGCTGAGCATCTTGACATAATAAGTGGTGTTAGGTTGTAAAGGATCATTTAGACTGCCAATGACAAAAGGAGAACCCATGCTTATGCTGGAAATACTAGTGTATGTGTCGTCGGAGAACTGCTGGTCGGTGCCGTAGAACATCATCCAGCCGCTTTCGGGAACTGCACCATATACATATTCCCAAGACACGGTTGCGGTAGAGTTGGTTATATCATAAATGTTGATATTGGTCGGAGGGAAGCAGGAGTCAATAGCTGGAAATGTGGTTACGTTAACCCAGTCTGAGAAGATAGAACTATAGGTTGCGTCACAATTAGCTTGCACACGGAACGAATAATTCGTTTCGGGTTGCAGTCCGTTCAAGGTGACGGTTGAATCAGTTACCGTTGTTGTATTGTCAGGACTGTCCCAATTACCCACAATGTATCTTTCGATGGTCCACATGGTCTCTTCTCCCCATTCGCCACGATTCCAAGAGAGCTGGACCGAATTGGAGGTGACATTGCTGGCGGTCAGGTTCTGAATTGGCGGACATAAAGAGGGGAAGGTGACAGAACCGGCATATGTGTATGCGCTACGGCCATCGTTGCCGCAGTTGTTGGCTACATAGATGTAATAGGTCTGATTATAATTTCCAGAGAAGGAATAGGTGGTGTCGTGAATGTTGGAAACATGGGCTTGTGCATTCTCCAAAGCTTGTTCACTCATTTCCTGGTCGGCAAAGATCAACATGTAATTGTCAGCTTGGTTGGTATCTCCTCTTTCCCAAGAGATTTCAGCTAACATTTTTCTTATCAAATGCACACTGGCATTCATCGGTTGACGGCATGGTGGAAGTGTGGAAAACGTAGTTTCTGCCCAGTCACTGTTGCCATCGTTCAAATTGCAGCGAGTGCGTACATACACATAATAGGTGGTGTTGGGTGTCAATACAAAATTAGGATAGTTGTTGTTGGGTATGCTGAAAGAGGTTCCGCGGGTAGCTTGCGGGAACTCGCAGTTGCCATTTTCCAAAGTGGAAAGGTCTCGCACGGGCGCAGTACACACATGAATGTCATATAAATCTGCGGTAGTGCTTTCGCTGGCAGTCCATGAGATGGTGGCGCTGTTGGTGCCATTGCCGGTCAAATCCACATGGAGATTGGTAATGGGTGAACAGCTGCCTGCCAGAGTACGCTGGCTAACGGTTGTCCATTCGCTATAGTCATTGCCACCACAATAGGCTCTTACATGAATGTAATACAGAGAGTCGCTGCACAGGTTGTTGATGACACAAGTTTGACCATCAGGAGTTACACCATGGAGGTACTGTTCAGGATCGTCAACAATACCGTAACGTACAACGTAGCCCTCGGGCTCAATAGTTTGATCAGGAGACCATGCCGCAGTGATGGTGTGAGGATTCTGAGCTGTAGCTTCCAGGCTGAGCAAGGGAGGACAGGTGGTTGCTTCGGTCACACGCAGGGTGTAATCGTGGAAAACAGCGAAGGATCCAGAGTAGCAAGGATCATGGGGGCCGGAGCCATTGGTGATATAGGAATTAAAGTAGCTGTCGGCAGCACCAATACGCATACGGTAATCCCCTGTGGCTTGGTTAGGCGAAACAGCAAATGATGCATTGAGCGTATGAACGCCTGCAGGATTCTCTTCTTGTGAACTCAGAGCTGTAAATACAATTTCATTGTCCTCAAAAGCCTGATTGTTGTTCCAGTCCACCCAGATGATGGTACCATAGTTGAAACATCTATTGCCACAGGTGTTAAACGTGATGTCAACCGTAGCGGTTTGTCCGACAATAACAGCCCCAATCTGCGAGGTGTAATCGCCATAGTAGGGTGCACTGGTTGGGTGTGTGCTGTTGTTGACGATATTGTTGCCTGTGCCAAAGCTTACATTGGTAATGCCCTCTACATCTACTGACACAGGTGCTGGCACGCAGTAGCCCGTATAGAAAGCTGGTACATTGGCAGCATCGGAAAAGTCGTTCCCATTACAGTTGGCTGTAACGGTGAAATCACCAGCGGCATAGTTGTGTTCAGCGGTGAGGCCTGTCAGTGTGGCAGAGGTGCCATTAATGCTGACGGCAGGTGTTGTGGAACCGCTAAGCACCTCGTTGCCCATCTTAACAATATAGGTAGGCGTTCCATTGTTGTTGTCAGTCCAGCTTATGTTGGCCGTGGTGCTGGTCCAATAATCCACTGTTACCACAGGAGGCAGACAGGAAGGGGTCTCTGTCACGCGTAGCGTGTAATCGTGGAAAACAGCCCAGTTAGCATTCTCTCCAGAGTAGCAGGGGTCGTGGTTGCCTTGACTAGATTGGATATAGCCGTCAAAGTAGCTGTCGGCAGCACCAATACGCATGCGATAATCCCCTGTAGCTTGGTTAGCTGAAACGGCAAATGATGCATTGAGCGTATGGACGCCTGTAGGATTACTTGTTGAACTCTGACCTGTAAATACAATTTCATTGTCCCCAAAGGTCCCGTCATTATTCCAGTCCACCCAAATGAGGGTGCCATAGTTGTAACAATAAGGATTGCCACATGTGTTATAGGTGATGTCAACCGTAGCGGTCGTACCGGCAGCAACAGCCCCAATTTGCGAGGAATAATCGCCATAGTAGGGTGCGCTGGTCGGGTGTGTGCTGTTGTTGACAATATTGTTGCCTGTGCCAAAGCTCACATTGACAATGCCTTCTCCATCCACTGTCGTAGGTGCTGGTACGCAGTAGTTTGATGGAGTGGGAGTGGGAGCGTGAGCACAGTTTACGGTGTAAGTGGCGAGCTCACGACCAGTCTCAAAACTGCTGGCACTATCTGCTGCAACTTCGGAGATAACCTCGCCATTGGGAGCTGTGATGACCCAGGAACATTCGCCAGGACAACATCTGTTTTGTTCATCGAAAACCCATAATAATACGATTTCTCGTCCATTATCAACAGTAAGGGGGATGACATTGTGTTCGTTTTGGCCACTGCCAGAAGTGCCATCCATATTTTCATTGGCCATGGTTGCTATAAGTTCGCCAGTCGAAGCATCCATCACTTCAATGGTGTTGCCGTTCCAACTATCACCCCAACTATCGACAAGATCAAAAGTGATGTTGCACTGGGAGGGGACAACTGGCGCTTGTGAGGAACAGTCTGCAGTGTAACTGGCAAGCCAATCCCCGTCTTGCAGGCTGTTGTCATTGGTACCTTGGGTGATGATATTTCCACCGGCATCTCTGATGGTCCATGAGTACGGCTCAGTAGGTGAAGAACCGCTAAGTCCGTCCATCCAATAAAAATCGATGACATGCCCGCTTAGAACACGGATGGGTTCATTATAATCAGGGGTTATTGAGGTGAGAAATTCCGCATTGTCCGACACTCCGATGGCATTGCCGTCCCAGTTAGTACCACCCGGGTTGTTGAGTTCTACCGTGATGTAACAGGCAGAGCAGCTTACATTATAACTGGCAATTTCCCGACCTGTAAAATCCTCCTGATGATCTTTTTTGGCAATGGTATCGCCCGTAGGAGCTATGATAATCCATGAACACTGTTGTGAATAGTATAGATATCCGTTCGCCAACAAGAATGTAATATCTTGACCTTCGCTAACAGGAACAGTATAGGTTTCTTTTTCTAAATTCCAAGGGTTGGTTCCTCTGTGTTTAAAAAATCCAAGACTCTGGCTATTGGTGTTATCCCATACTTCGATAGAATCAGAATCCCAGCCATAAATGGAGTTTGAGCTAAGTTCAAGCGTGACTTCGCACTGTGGGGCAGTGAGAAATACGAGTGGACGGGACCATTCGCTTTCTTCCTGGGCATTACAGTGGGCCTTCACCTTCACGGTATATTCCGTTCCGGGGACAATGTTAATGTCGTAATAGTGTTCAGAATTGGGAGAAGCATCATTAAAATTATAGACGACCCCATTTACCTCGACTTCAAAATCGCTGGCATCGGAAACCCAGCTTATCTGTGCGGTTGTGGAACCAGGGACATAATAATAAACTTGCAAGTCTCTGGGTTTTAGGCAGGAAATCCCATAGTAGTCGAAGGTTATTTTGGGAATCATCGTGCCCACCGAAAAATCATAATGGTCATAGTCAGTGTATCCAACCCAGTAAACAGTGTCTTCTACGGATGTGGTTATGAAAGCACAACCTCCTTGGCCTGCATATACGGAACTACTGCCATTTTGCCAGAAGCCTACAACGAGATTACCCCCGTGGTATTGATAGGGGGTATCAAACACAACATCCAGTATCCGATTAGATTTGTCGCCATTCAGAATCCCGGAAAACACCAAGGTTGCATTAGCACGTCCGATAGTATCCGATACTGTTCGAAATGAGTAGGTCTCAGTTTCGCTAAGATAAACCCGGTAAGGCACATTCCAATTAACACTGGCTGCATTTTCGGGAAAATAAAAATCATGTATATAAAATCTCATCTTCGTAAAGGTTGCCCCTTCCGCAAAATCGAGATAACTGGTGGGAATAATGAATTCGGTCGCACAATCCCCATAGTTGAGGTTATAGCCCCAAACCGGGCAAGCCCAGTTGGCATTATTGCCAGTTTCATACTCAAACAGCGTGAATTGATCATTTTGCGCGCGTGTCGCCNNAGCCCAGTTGGCATTATTGCCAGTTTCATACTCAAACAGTGTGAATTGTGCGTTTTGCGCGCGTGTCGCCCACGGTAAGCATGATAGCGTGAGCATCATCAAAAAGAATAGAATTTTTTTCATAGCAGATGTTTTTTTAGTTATTGTTTATGTTCGTTAGTATCATCGTTTTTTTTCGCTATACTCCAAAGAAAATGCAAAATTAGAAACATATATTGAGACTACCAAATAAGAACATCATTTTGTTGATAACTTTCCATATTTTGTTAACAAATTACTGTTGATAAACTATGGCAGCAGCTGTCGGGTAAGAAAAACTTATGGAGAAGAATCTGTGCTGGGCAGATTTTATTTGGAGTGATTAGGAGCCTATTTGGCGGATTTTTTGTACTTTTGCCAAAGCTAAATTTAACATTGCTTGTGACTGTTCGCAAGGATGATGGCCACATGCAAAACAGGATTGAAAAACTGCTTTAAAATTCTGAATTATGAAAATGAAACGATGGCTGAATGTGTTGATCTTGCTGTTGCTCATGGCTTTGGTAGTGGTACATAGCGGCAAGTTTTTGGGTTATGATATCGATGAATTGTTTCATCCGAAAGAGAAAGTTGCCGATCCGTCGCAGGTGTCGCTGGACGAGGCTCGCATGGTGTGGAGTGACGCTACGGCAGCCAAACTGACCTCGGAAGGCATTTATGAAGTGCGGGAAGGGGGAGACCTCCTCGGCTTTGTGATGAAGTCCAGCCCGTATAGCGACCAGTTTATAGGTTATATGGGACCCGTGCCTTTGCTGATAGCCCTCGATGCTGACGGCAAGGTGCTGAAGGTGTTGCCTTTGGACAATGATGAGACACCGTCATTCATGTCGCGGGTTGCCGATGCTGGACTGTTTGACAGTTGGACGGGTATGAGTTCGGACGAGGCCGCTTCGGCGGTTGTCGATGCCGTCAGTGGCGCCACTTTCAGCAGCCGTGCCATTATCCAGGGAATGCAGTACCGTATGGAGGTGGCGGGCAAGGTGGAAGCCCGTCATTTCGATTGGCGTAAGTGGCTCAGCGACGGAGTGTTGCTGCTGCTTGTGCTGCTGACACTGTGGGCGTGGTTGCGCCCGCAAAAAGTGAGCAAGTGCCGTCGATGGATATTGCTTGCCGCTGTGCTCATTTTGGGAATTTGGCAAGGACGTATGCTTTCCATGGCGCAGTTCACCATGTGGTTGACGGGCGGCATACCGCTCGCTGCCCAATGGCTGGTGCTGCTGATATTCTTGTTGGCGGTACTTCTGCCGATGATTACCGGCAAGGCCTATTATTGTGCTTGGCTCTGTCCGATGGGAGCGGCCCAATCCTTGCTTGGCGAGGTGAACAAGAAGCATAAACTGAAACTTTCGCCTAAATTGGTGAAGTGGTTGCAGATATTGCGCACCGCCATCCTGCTGTTCGGACTGTTGGCCATAGGTATTGGTCTGAGTTTTGATTTTGCTGATATAGAAGCGTTTACCATCTTCCGTCCGCAGTCGGCCCCGATAGTGGCTTTGGTGCTGGCAATCCTGTCGTTGGTGCTGTCCATTTTTGTGGCCCGTCCGTGGTGCCGTTTTCTCTGCCCCCTGGGTGAAATGCTTGAAATGGTGAGAAAGAAACCCTCTTCATCCGCAGTTGTGGAATCACATTGAAAAAATTCGTATCTTTGCCAAATGATGTGAAATGAGATTTTAGAATTTTAACATTTAAAAACATTTCAGATTTAACTAGTTAAGAGGACGAACAGCAAAACAGAAGGAAAAATGAAGTTGACTTTTTGGACAAAAAATGTGAAAATCATCGTGGTGTTGTTAGCTGCGGCGATGTTGCTGCCCAGTATGAACTCCTGCCGTCGTAAGAAAAAACATGCGGATGCCTATGGCGTTTTCGAGGCCACGGAAATCATCGTTTCTTCGGAAAGTAATGGCAAACTGCTGTCTTTCAATGTGAAAGAAGGCGACACTTACGAAAAAGGGGAGGAGATAGGCCTTATCGATACCACACAGCTGTATCTTCAGATGATGCAATTGGATGCTTCCATGAAAGCCGCCATGACCCGTCGCCCCGATATTCCTTCGCAAATCAGGACTTTACAGGAAAAACTGATTACCTTGGAGAAGGAAAAAGCCCGTGTGGCCAATCTGGTGGCAGCCAACGCCGCTGGCTCCAAGCAATTGGACGATGTTCAGGCTGAAATCACCATGACCAAGAGCCAACTGGAGGCCACCAAGTCGATGCTGGGTACGCAAGACCGGGCGGTGCTGGGCGAGATTGAGGCTATGCGTTTCCAGAAGTTGCAGGCTGAAACCGCTATCGCCAGCTGTCATATCAAAGCTCCTATCACTGGAACAGTGCTGAAGAAATATATCGAACCTAACGAGTTGGCATTCCAGGGCAAACCGCTGTTCAAGATGGCTGACCTTACCAATATGTTTATAAAGGTGTACATTACTGAGGACATGTTGTCGGATGTGCACTTGAATCAGGATGTGGTCATCCGCATAGACTCTCAGAAAGAAAAAGTCAAGAAATTCGATGGCAAGGTATCCTGGATATCTCCCAAGGCGGAGTTTACGCCCAAGATGATTCAGACCAAGAATGAGCGTGTCAATCTGGTGTATGCGGTGAAAATCGCTTTCATCAACGATGGCAGCGCGAAAATCGGTATGCCTGGCGATGTGGTCTTTAAGTAATCGCGGACATGCCTGAAATTGATATTCAGCATATTAACAAGCGTTTCGGCAAAATCGAGGCCCTCCACGATATCAATATCACGGTGGAGCAGGGAGAGGTGTTCGGTCTGGTCGGTCCCGATGGGGCAGGGAAGTCCACCCTTTTCAATATCCTGACTACGTTGCTGCTGCCCGATTCGGGACAGGTGGACATCATGGGCATGGATGTGGTGAAGGACTACCTGCAAATCCGCCAGTCCATCGGTTACCTGCCGGGCGTTTTCTCGCTGTATCCCGACTTGTCGGTGCAGGAGAATCTGGCTTTTTTTGCCACCATGTACAAGAGCTCGATTCTTGACAACATGTCGTTGATCAAGCCGATTTGGAAGCAGCTGCTGCCGTTCAAGAAGCGTCCTGCTGGCAAGCTGTCAGGTGGTATGAAACAGAAACTGGCCCTTTGCTGCGCCCTGATTCACAAGCCCAAGATTCTTTTCCTTGACGAGCCTACCACGGGTGTGGACCCGGTTTCCCGTAAGGAGTTCTGGGATATCCTGAAAGATATTCAGCACAAGGGTGTTACGGTGGTGGTGTCCACTCCTTACATGGACGAGGCCACCCGCTGCGACCGTATCGCGCTGATTCAGAATGGCAATATCATCAAGATTGATACACCCAACAATATCATCAGCAATTTCCGGGGACATTTGTACACGGTGAAGATGGATGATATTTTTGGTCTGATGCAGCTGATGAGCCAGTTTGAGCTGACCTGTAACTACTATCCCTACGGCGAGCATTTCCATATTGCCTTTTACGATGAGGTGGAAAAAGCCCTGCCCGCATTCGAGCGTTTCCTGCAGGACCATGGACGCCAATATGGCGAAATCAAACCCATCACCCCCAACATCGAAGACTGCTTCATAGAACTTATGCAGATGAGTTGACAGTTGACAGTTGACAATTGATAATTGATAGTTGACAATTAATAATTCAAAATTCAAAATTCAAAAATCACTAAACACTAAACATTAATCTTCTAACCCCTAACCCCTAACCCCTATTCCCTAAACCCTAAAATGAAAAGCATCATCGCCAAAGACTTAACCAAGCAGTTCGGAACTTTTACCGCTGTCAACCACATCAATTTCGAGGTGGAGAAGGGGGAGATTTTCGGCTTTCTTGGTGCGAACGGTGCGGGTAAGACCACCGCTATCAAGATGATGAGCGGACTGCTGTTGCCCACCTCTGGCGACGCTTTGATTGGTGGCTATTCCATCAAGACGGAGTCCAAACAGATCAAGAAGCACATCGGCTATATGAGCCAGCGCTTCTCGCTGTACAACGACTTGACGGTCTTCGAGAATATGCAGCTCTTCGGTACGGTGTATGGTATTCCTCCCAAAGAGCTGAAACAGAGAATCAATAACAGCTTAGAGGAATTGATGCTACTGGACAAGAAGAATGCCTTGGTGGCCTCTATTCCGCTGGGTTGGAAGCAGAAGCTGGCTTTTGCCACCGCTATTCTGCACCGCCCGGAGATTGTCTTCCTGGATGAGCCCACCAGCGGCGTGGACCCCATCGTGCGCCGTGAGTTCTGGAAACTGATTTATCAGGCTGCGGCCCAGGGTATTACCATTTTTGTGACCACCCATTACATGGACGAGGCCGAGTACTGCAACCGCATCTCCATCATGTCCGACGGCTGCCTGAAACTCATCGGCACTCCCGACGAACTGAAACAGCAAATGGGCGTGAACAGCATCGATGAAGTATTCGTCAAATTTGTGAACCGATAATGTGCTAATTAAACTGAAAACTGAATTTTGGATTCTGTAACCTATAATCTATAACCTGTAACCTGAGTCCTAGCATGAAAGAACTACGCATGATACTATACAAGGAGCTAATCCACATCGTGAGGGATAAGATCACCTTGTTCCTGGTGTTGGCCATACCTATCATGCTGGTATTGCTTTTCGGTTTCACCATCAGCACCGAAATCCGCAATGCGAAGGTGGCCATCCTCGACCAGTCGAAAGACAGCCAGTCGGTGGCGCTGATCGACAAGATTTCCTCTTCGGGTTATTTCCAGGTGGTGGCTTATCCCGAAACGGAGAGCGAGATTGACCGTGATTTCAAGGAGATGGACATCAAACTGGCCATTATCATACCTTCCGATTTCGAACATGCTTTGGAGAAGGAAAAAATTGCTACCTTGCAGATTATCAATGATGTATCAGACCTCAATGTGGCTTCTGTGCTGAATAATTATCTGCAAGCCATCACGCATGATTTCATCACGGAGTATAACCAGCATGGTTCGGAGAGCGGCACGGTGGAGATGGTGACCAACATGCGCTATAACCCTGAAATGAACAGCGTTTACATGTTTGTGCCAGGCATCATTACGCTGATTATGATTATTGTCACCGCCTTGATGTCGTCTATTACGCTGGCTCGCGAAAAGGAGACGGGTACCATGAATATGCTGCTGATTACACCAGTGAAGAAGGTGTATGTCATTATCGGAAAGGTAATTCCGTATATGTGCTTGTCGCTCATCAGCACCGCCATGATTATCCTTATCAGTGTGTTTGTCTTCAAGATGCCGATTAACGGCAGCATCTGGCTGCTTCTGCTGCTCTGCGTCATCTTCATGTTCACCGCCGCTTCTTTCGGTATGATGATTTCGGCGGTCAGCAAGACGCAAATCGATGCCATGATGGTGACCATGATGGGCCTCTTCCTGCCCACGGTGCTGCTGTCGGGCTTCCTCTTCCCCCTCGACAATATGCCGATGTTCTTCCAGGTGCTGGCCGATGTGTTTCCCGCCAAGTGGTTCATCATTGCCATCAAGGATGTGATGATCAAAGGCTCCGGCTTCTTCGATATTTGGAAGTACTTGGGAATCCTGATTTTGATGGCTGTCGTTTTGATTACCATCAGTTTAACCAATGTTGATAAAAGAAAATAGCGATGAGAATAATCCTGATGCTGATAAAGAAAGAGTTCTTGCAGGTGTTCAGAAGCCCGCTGCTGATGAGCATTCTCATCGTCGCGCCCATGGTACAGTTCATCCTCTTCCCCTTTACCGCCGACTATGAAATCAAGGTGCTGGACATTGCCTTTATCGACAACGACAATTCCACGCTTTCCCGTCAGCTGATCGAGGAGTTCAGCAGTTCTACCCATTTCAGGAGCAAGGGCATGATAGATTCCAAGTCGTATGCCGACCAGCTGATGAAGGCGGACAAGATTGACTTCCTGGTGGAGATTCCGTTGGATTTCGAGAAGCATGTCATGGGGCAGTATGGCACTACCATCGCCATTACCGCCAATGCTATCAACACTGTGAAAGCGGGTATCGGCTGCGGTTATGTGCAGACGGTGATAGGGGAATACCTGAAGGAAACCGCCGAGAACACGGGAATGGCCTCTATGTCGGACAACGCCCAGCTGTTTACAACTAATATATATTGGTACAATGAGCAGATGAATTACAAAAACCTGATTGTGCCTGGTATTTTGGTGATTTTGGTAACTCTGATTGGTGCCTACGTGACGGCTTTGAACCTCGTTCGTGAGAAGGAAATTGGTACCATCGAGCAGATTAACGTTACCCCGATTAAGAAGTGGCAGTTCCTCTTGGGCAAGATGATTCCCTTCTGGATTCTGGGTATGGCGGAGTTCATCATGGGCTTGTTCCTGATGAAAATCATCTTCGATATCACCGTGCAGGGCAGTATTCCGGTGCTGCTCACCATTACGGCAATTTATCTCTTTGTGATGCTTGGACTGGGCTTCTTCATTTCCGCAGTGGCAGAAAATCAGCTGCAGGCCATGTTTATCGTCTTCTTCCTCTTTATCGTCTTCGTCTTGCTGAGCGGTTTGTTCACGCCTACTGAAGGCATGCCCGAGTGGGCGAAAATCATCAACTACCTGAACCCCATGTCGTTCTATATGGATGTCATCAAGAAGATGGTGCTCAAGGGCTGCGAGTTCTCCGATGTGAAGATTCAGACCATCACCTTGTCGGTCATGGCGGTGATACTGAACACCGCAGCGGTGCTGAGTTATAAGGAGAGTAGTAAATAGTGGTTAGGGGTTAGTGATTAGTGATTAGGGGTGAGAAGGTGAGAAGGTTAGAAAGGTTAGGAAGGTTAGGAAGGTTAGAGTTTATGGATTTTGGATTTTGGATTTTGAATTTTGAATTCTGAATTTTAATGAAATTCTCAAAGATAACCCACATATTGAACGCATTTCTTTTCGTCCTGCTCTTCGTGTGGCAGTTGCCGCAGAATCTGGTGGCGTTGGTTGTTCTGCTGTTTTCCAAGACAGAAGGAGTGATTGCTTACCGGCATTATTGCTTTGCGCTGAAAACCAGGATGCCTAAAATGGCTGGTGGGGTGTCGTTGGGCAGTTTCGCCTTGATAAGCCCCTCAGAGGCTCAAAACGAAAGAACCGTTCGGCACGAGTTGGACGGGCATACGGTGGATTCCAAGATTTTCGGACCACTGTACCTGCTGGTCATCGGCCTGCCCTCGGTGTTGCATTTGGTGTTTTACAAAGGCCGCGGCGACTACTACGATTTCTACACCGAACGCTGGGCCAACAAGCATGCGGGGTTGTGTTAGTTATGTTAGAATTTTATTAAAACCACTATTGTAAGCTTACAGTATTCCATTTTGAATCTGATTTAGTATAATATTCGAGCTTTTTTTGAGCCGATTCCATAAGTCACACCTCCCTGCCATTGATGTAGATGGTTACCCTGTGGGTGCTGCTCTTTGACATAACTGATGTTTAGGCAAAGATGGCATAAACGCCCGTCACAGTATGGGACGGTAAAAGAAAACCGCAGTCGTGCTGATTGACTGCGATTTTGTTTCCTTGATGTCTGCGACAACGATAGAAGTGGTTACAAGCTACTTGTAGCGAAGTTTGAACGGATAGCGTGCCCGGTCGCCCAAATAAATCTATCTGATAGCCATAATAGAATCTAACGTGTATCTATCTATACACATGACAAATGGAGCTTCATAGGTTAAGAACGCTGGACCTCCTATTTCATCCTTATATGTGATTGGATATGCCAAGAAATTGACCGAAAT
>LXOW01019637.1_pt1 | contig 17529 bp, 10 predicted proteins | sample 1368591 | NCBI WGS metagenome assembly LXOW01 (sample SAMN04884650, study PRJNA319009) | bovine gut metagenome | isolation source: Cow rumen | host: Bos taurus | place: Italy: Legnaro (PD) | collected 2014-07-09 | reverse complement strand
AAAACAAGGTCACGCCACTATTCAATGCTCTTAGACCATTTTGAGGTACATCTTTTTCCTACAACAACTTGACACCGACCAGGAGCCTTTGATACTTGCGTAACGAAAAGCGTTGTGTTATAATGACATCTGTCGAATAATATCGAATTGGAGGGCTGTGAAAACAAGCATGAATGTGCGCTTTCACGGTCCTTTCTGCGTTGGGGGAGATGGCTATGGCAAAAGAAAAAAACGAAACCAGGATCAGACTGCTTCGGATGCTGGAGCTTTTACAGAATGAAAGCGACGAACGGCATCCCATCTCCACGCCGGACGCGATCCGCCTTTTACAGGAGCGCTGGGGCATCCCTGCGTATCGGATTACTGTGCAGAGGGACGTGGAAGCGCTGGTAGCAGCCTGTTACGACGTGCGGACCATCCATGCCCGGCAGAATCGTTACTACATGGCTACTCGCACCTTCGAGCAGGCCGAGCTTAAGCTCTTGACAGACGCCGTGGCTTCCTCCAAGTTTATCACGAAAAGCAAAAGTAAGATTCTGGCCGATAAGCTGGCGACTATGACCAATATCCAACGTGCCGACGAACTGAAGCGTAATATCTCCATTGCAGATCGGATCAAGCCGAAGAACGAGGGTATTTACGAGTTCATCGACACCGTGAATCTGGCAATCAACGAAAAGAAAAAGATCCGTTTTTTCTACTTCTACTACACCGCCTCCAAGCGGAAGCACCTCAAGAACGACGGAGAGCCCTATATTTTCAGCCCCTACACGCTGACCTGGAACGGCGATTGCTACTACATGGTGGGTTGGTCCGACAAGCATGGGAAGGTCGCCACCTTCCGCGTGGACCGTATCTATACACCACCTGAGATTCTGGAAGAGTCTGCCGTGAAGAGGCCAAAGGGCTACAGCATTGCAGATTTCAGCGAAAAAGCATTCCAACTCTTCGATGGCGAGCGCACTGAGGTCACCCTTCTCTGCCACGAGGATGCTATGAACTCCGTCCTGGATCATTTCGGTGAAAAAGCCAAAACACGGCTTGTAGACGATACCCACTTTTTCCTGACTGCCGAAGTTTCCCTTAGCCCCACCTTCTTCGCGTGGGTTTTTCAGTTTGGCGAGAAAGTTAAGATTCAAGGGCCAGATGCCGCAAAAGTGAGAATGACTGAGCTGCTCGAATCTACCCATAAAGAAAGAAAACCCTAATCGGAGATTGCATAGTAATAGATTGGAAAAATCTGATGCCCATTTCAAAAACAATTGAATCTTGTGGCAAGCTATGATATCATAATACGATAAGAAATTCGCATTGAATAAATGATCCCTGTGGGGAGGCGACTTGATTGGCTGAATCGACAACACAAACTAGCGTGGCTTTCTTTGCTTTTGCTAAGAGCAAAACGTCACTCTCACCAGAAAAGCTCAGGGACTATTTGCAGAAAGCAGCCGACTATTGCCATTTGAAACGGCCTCTTCTTGGCATGACAGAAGTCAAAGAAGTTCATCGCATTTTGAAAACGGTTGCGGAAGGAAAGCTGCTGCGTATTAAATTTGGCAAAGATGCACAGAAGATTCGAAACGCAACACAGCTATACTATGAATTCATAAGGGACTATCAGAAACCGACGTATGTTTCCCCTACGAAGGAGATGCTCTCGCCAAAAATGGATGACTCCCAGGATAATCAGCTGCTTTTTGTTGACCTTCGGGGTACGCAGTCTTACGATTTTACGAAACCGGTGTCTTACACCTATCGTGGCGCTAAGCACTTGGCCACGTCATGGAGTATGCTCTTTGTCGAAGTGTGCGGCCATATATTCGGAGATTATCGCGAACAGTTTATGAATCTTATGAACGGTGATCTCCCTGGTTATCACGCACTGATTTTTGCGGATGAATATCACAAGGAGCAGATGCGCTCCCCCAAGAGTTTTTCGAAAGGATACTATGTTGAAACGAATCTTAGCGCAACTACGTTGGTATCCAAGATTCGTGGCCTATGCGAATTCTTCCACATTCCTGAAAATGATTTGGTAATTGGATATTATAGCAAAAAACAGCCCACAAAAGAGAAGCCTAAGCCTGCCGCAAAGGCTGAAAAGATTTCGGTGAGCGAGGAAAATACATTACTAAGTGATTATAGGCGTTTTCTCTTGGAAAAACAGCTTCTAGCTGAACGCACAGCTGATAATTATTGCAAAGCTCTCCATGTGGTAGAAGACTTTATCCAACAGCATAATCTCAAGCACTATGTGTTTGCCTGCACTGCTGATGAGATGCAGAGAACAATTGATATTCTCATGTCGAGGCCCGATTTTGATAAGATTGACAAGGCAAAGCATCGTCAACTCCTTGCAGCCATGAAGCAATACCTTATGTTCCTACGAGGAGAACACAAGATAAAACCAGCTTTCGTGCAATCCCGGAGTATGACAATTAAAGAAGCAGTCATCCGTGTGCTTTCCATTGAGGGTAAGCCCTTGAACGTACCGGAGATTTTGCAGAAAATCCAGGAACAGGACTTATATGCGTTTAACTCGCAAAATCCCCAATTAATGGTGTATGATGCGATCAGAAAATCTTGCCAGGGCATGAAATTGCGAAGTCATACAAAGGATGATGCGTTCATTCGGGTGGAAACTGGTGAAAAACCGCCGCGCTTTTTCCTTCTTAATGATAAAAGCGCGAAGACCATGGACGTCAAAGTTCAGAAGGATGGAGAGAATCTTTGTAATCAAATCCTCCAAGTTGTGGCGGACATTTTTCCGAATGGCATTAGACCCGCTTCCATCATCGACCTGAAAAAGCTGAAGCGTTGTTATTCCAGCCGCTTTCAGAGAGAGATACCTGAGAGCACAGAGATTACAGTCATTCTCAAGGACAATGGTATTCAGAACGGGGACAAGGTCTATATTTTGACCGATGATCAAAAGCAGAGTCTGAAGAATTTGATAGTCCAGATATTTGCAAGCGGACATCGTGTGATTTACTATAGCGAGCTGCTTTATCATCATAGTGATTTGCTTGAATCTTGCCACCTGCTTAACGAGCCGCTGATGAGAGTAGCCTTTGGCAGCTTACTACCTCAAGCAGTCTGCAAGGAAGAATACATGTTGTCAAATGAGGATGCAAATGATGTAGAAGAGATTACGCGTGCCTTCGGGGAAGACCTTGTTTTGACCTGCCAGCAGCTCAAAGCTCGCTGTCCATATCTCACGCTTAACGCCATTAAATCAGCGCTTTCAAGATCAAGCCGCTTCGTTTGGTCATCCACAGAAACCTATGCGCAAACTGATTTGGTACAATTAGCGCCAGAAGAAGTCAACAGAATTAAACAGACTGTAATAAATCAGATACAAACGGACGGATATTATTCTCTGGCAAAGCTACCGTTGGAGGAAAGCTGCTCGTTGAACCCCGGAGTATCTGTCAGTGCTGTCCGAGACGCTATGTTCATTCGGCTTCTGGCAGAACGATGTGATCGCAGTGGCCTGATCGCAACGCCCAAGGGGGTTCGCGCCTCTTCCGCCCAGCTTCTGGAGGGATGGTGTAAAAGCCAGGAGCAGTTTACAATTACTGAATTAGAAGCTTATGAATACGAATTGACGGGACATCATGCTGTGCTAGGTATTGCAGCGGCTTGCAAAAGCATGGTGCGGATTGACCAGGAGCACTTTGTGTGTGATGCGTTGATTGATTTTGATGTTGAGTCTGTAGACCATGCCATTGCGCTCTTTGTTATGGATCGCATTATTCCTATTACAGCAATTACCAGCTTCACCTCCTTCCCGGAGGTCCCAGGCTATACTTGGAATCTTTATCTGGTAGAGAGCTTTTTGCGTCGGTTCAGCAGGAGATTTACCATAGACGGAGGGCCTGCCAAGATGAGCTTCGTTGGCGGGATTTGCCCTGTCTACATGACATTTGAAAACTATGAAGATAGATTGGCCCATGCGGTTGTACAAGACAGAGTTCCAATGACCGAGGATAGCGTTGGACGGTATTTAACGGAGAAGAAATACATTCTGCGTCGCAGCGACTCCGTGCGCAAGATTCTCACCATGGCACGCATTCTAAGCGATCAGCGAGGTGATTCCGATGTTTGGCTATGAATATGATCCGGAAACCGGCGGATTGCTGCTGAACGATTCCACACCAAATTCATCCAAGGAGCCAAGGCCGGTTTATGCAACGGAAATGCGGATGTTGCACATGGATGAGTGGTTTAGTTTTGACAGTCAGGACGATCAACCATATTTATGGGCAGAAGCAGCCAGCTATTATTACTTTGGCAAGCTGGTGGCTCGGGTCAAAGGGGGTTCCCTATGCGAAAAGCCTACTCTCGACCTGCTGGTACAAAAAAACGAGGATGGGGAGATGGTTCCGGCGCTCCCGCGAGGCACAAAGCTGCAGCCGGTGGATCTTGACCGCATGGTGGAGAAAAACGCAGACTTGATGGCGATCATCGAACAAAGTACTGTCAAAAAAATCTTTGACTACTGGAAACGTCATCAAAATAAGTTCGATTGCTTTCACGTTGCCTTCTCCGGCGGCAAGGACAGCATGGTTTTGCTGGAATTGGTAAAAAAAGCCTTGCCCCACAACGCCTTTATTGTAGTCTTCGGTGATACCAAAATGGAGTTCCCGGACACTTACCGGTTGGTTGACATCGTAGAGCAGAGCTGTAAAAGCGAAGGGATTTNNCAGAGGATAGTTGGAGAACGTTTGGCCCTCCATCCACTGTACTTCGCTGGTGCTGTTCAGTCCATAAATCAACTCCTCAAACACTCAAGCTCCGAGAAATCCTTGGCAAAACAGACTATATAGGGGCAGATTTTGTTGGTGTTCGCGCGGAAGAAAGCCTTAAACGTGCAGAATATGAATTTGAAAGCTATGGGAAGAAGCAGAAAGGCCAACATTCTCAAAATCCGATACTGGACTGGACTTCTGCAGAGATATGGATGTACGCCTTTAGTAGAAATCTTCCAATTAATGACGCATATAAAAAAGGAAATTCGCGTGCAGGGTGTCTCTTCTGCCCAATGGGTCGTGGAAAAGCAGATAGCTTTAGGAGGATGTCCTATCCAGATGAAATTGAAAAATATATCTCCATTATCAGAGATACTATTGATGACGGTAACATAGAAACATACATCAATAACGGTGGATGGGCAAGCAGGAAAAATGGTAGGGATATTAAGGATAATCCTCAGCGATATTTCGAGTTGGAGCAAGACGGCAAAATGGTTATCTGTGTTGTCAACCCTAAAACGGATTGGCGGGAATGGATAAAAACGCTTGGCGAATTACCGTTTAATTATACCATATCCAAGACTCAAAATGGTTTTGAGGTAGTTTTTCCCAATGAATACAATAAAACAGCAATAGGGAAACATTTCAAGCAAGTATTTCGTAAAGCAGCCTATTGTATTGGGTGCAGGGTTTGCGAGGTTAATTGCAGCTCGGGATGCATTGATTTTTCAAATGGGCTAAAAATCAATAATTGCAAACATTGCCTTAAGTGTCATGAAGTTGATGAAGGATGCTTAATGTATCACTCTTTGGAACAGCCTAAAAATGGGGGACGTGTAATGAGAAATAGTTTAAATTCCTATGCAGACCATGCACCAAAGCCTGAGTGGATTGAAAACTTCTTTGAAAAAGGAGATGCATTCTTTACCACGCATAGATTGGGGCCAATGCAGATTAGTATTTTCAAAAAGTTCCTTACAAATGCACAGCTAATTGTTAAAGAAAAAACGACGGATTTCTTTGACCTCATTAAGCATGTAGGCTGGTCTTCATCTACCGCTTGGGGGTTGATTTATACTAATCTAGCCTACAACAATGTTCAAATTAGATGGTACATAGATAACATGGAAATTCAGAAAGTGTATCCTAGAGCGACTTTAGAGGAGAGATTAACCGCCGATGGAGTTAGTGGAAAAGATGCTCATTCTATTACAAAAGCCTATAAACGGCTATCCGAAACTCCCTTAGGATCTTCATTACACATAGGCGGAACTAGTGGAAAATCAGTTGATACACTTACACGCACAAAGTGTAATCTGAATGATGCACGCGTACTTCTCTATGCCCTATACCGATATGCCGAAGCTTGTCAAGATTATTACGAGTTCAGTTTGTCTCGACTGCTGAATACCAGCATTGATTCTGCCGGAATCAGTCCCGTTAAGTTATTTGGCTTGAACGAGGATGAGATGATTACGATGCTGAGCGGTCTGTCCTCAAAATACCCTGCGTTTATCAACGCGACTTTTACCCACGGACTGGATAAAATCAGTCTACAGGAGGATAAGACCTCTGATGACGTATTAAAACTGTTTAGCTAACCTTATTTCCAATCCGATGAAGGAGTGCTGAAAATGCCTGAAGAATTGAGTAAGTATAGTGAATTCTTTGCTGTTGATAAAAGCTATAACCCCGAAATTAACCCCAGTTCTATCAAAGAGGATGTAGACGGGTGGCTTCACACGTGGCCGCATCCCACATTTATAGAGCTCCTTGAAAAAACCGAAAGGATGCTTGCGCGCGAAGCCAGAGGCAAGCGGCACTGTTTGTGGGTTCAAGGCGCTTTCGGCACTGGAAAATCCCGTGTCATTTGGACACTGCGGGAGCTTTTGACCTGCCATGAGGACAAGTTTAACGAGTATTTTAATAGTTTTGAAGCACTGAAGGCGAAACCAGATCTCCAAGATAAACTGCTTGCACACAAGCGTGGCAATATTGTGACAGCGTATCGCTACAGTTCCGGCCATATCAATGATACTCGCAAACTGATCATGGCGGTATATGAAAGCGTATCGGACGCCTTAAAGAAGGCGCACTGCCAGGATTTGGGGAATCGTACCATTCGCGGTCAAATCGCAGCTTGGCTGGAGGACGAAGAAAACCAGCAGATCTTTCAGATAATGATGAATAAGCCGCGCTATCGTAATCTTGGCAGCTTCTCTGGGAAAACGCCTGAAGATATTTTGCGTAAGCTTCGTTCTTCCTCAAACGCTGATGCACTAATCAATGATATTCTTACGCTTTCTGAGCAGGAGCGCGTCGGCGTTTATGATCTGTCCATGGACGATCTGAAAGATTGGCTTTCTGATGTAATTGACAGCAATCGCTTGACTGCCCTTGTTTTGATTTGGGATGAGTTCTCTGGGTACTTCAAGCAAAACCTAAACGCATTAGACCAGTTGCAGTCTCTGGTAGAGCTTTGCGCAAGCAAGCCCTTTGAGATGATCATCGTTACGCATGAGATTGGTGCGTTGGATCGGACCGGTGAAAATACCCTGCTCAAAACGATTCGGGATCGTTTCGAGGAAATCAATATCAAAATGCCTGATAACGTGGCCTTTGATTTGATTGGTCACGCAATGAAGCCAAACGAAGCGGCTCGTAGCACCTGGGAAACGTACAAGGATGATATTGCTGGGCGTTCCACCGAGTCTCGCATGGCTGTTGCCCGTGCAGTTGGCGTGAAGGATTCCGTCTTGCGTGAACTGACGCCGATTCATCCAATGGCAGCGTTGATGCTGAAATATATCTCTGAGCGCTTTGCGTCCAACCAGAGGAGCATGTTTAACTTCATCAAGAACGATGAAGCAGAAAACTTACAAGCGTTTCAATGGTTTATCAATACGCACACACCGGAGAATCCTGATATCCTGACAGTAGACTATCTCTGGGATTTCTTCTATGTGAAGGGCCGAGATGAACATGGTTCCGGTGCTGGCAGAAGCAATCTGGATATGCTGATTGCGGGAATATTGGATTCTTATCCACAAAACGAACAGCGACTGAACGAAGAGCAGCGCCGCGTGCTAAAAGTTGTGTTGATGATGCAGGCGGTCAGCCGTAGAATCAACAACGCTGTTAGCCTCCTCCGGCCTACAGAAAACAATATCAGACTTGCCTTTGAAGGGGATGACAGCTTTTCTACAAGTCCGGAATTAATCCTGAAAAACCAGCTTGTTAAGCAGTTGAAGATTCTGTTTCCATCCCCTGTAGAGAATGGGCTGGTGGAATATGCTACAGCAATGGTGCACGGCGATCAGCAAAAGATTGATGAGATCATTGCGAGAATCAAAAACGAGGCGAAAACCGGGAAACTCCTGCGCGATGCCAAGCTGGATTCCGCTCTTCTTTTGTCAGACGCAGAAAAATTGCGATTCAGTTTTAAGCCTGTTACAATTGAAGATTTCACGCGGGTAACCAACCAATTGGCTGACGACCTTTCCCGTGGGGAGGATTATCGTATCTACGGTGTTGTATGCTTTGCCAAGGACGAAGCAGAGCAGACAAAGATGAAATCTTTGATTGCTGACGCTCGCGCTGATGCGCAGAAGAGAAAGATTGTAATGATTGATGCAAGCGTGGTGCCAATGGGCGCAGCACGCTTTGAAGAGTGGGCAAAATTTGCTGGCAATGAAGAATACTGGCGGCCAAAAGATGAGGAACTTGCAAACAATCATAAGAGAAATCTTGACGCATGCCTGGAAGGGTGGAAAACCAGCGTTCAAAACGAAAGCTTGTTTGTCTTCTACGGAAATAGTTTTGACCAAGTCCCTGGAACAATGCGGCATATCAGAGATCATATTCTGCCTGAATTAGTTCTTGACCGATACCCGCTGTCATTTGATAATGCAGCTGTGAGTGAAAGCTTCTTCCGTGCAGATAGGTTGCCGGATGGAGCAAAAAGGGGAATTAGACGAGAAACCGGAAGCATTTATCAGTCGAGAGATGTAATGGGAATGCTGCAGAAGGTTTGGAATACTCCCGAATACTGGACGCAGCCAGCTTTGCGTACTTTGCCGATTTCACAGCTGAAGCAGCAATTGACTGAGATGATGGAAACCCGATTTTTAACCGATGTCCGTATCTCACATACAGAAATCTACGACTTTCTTATGCGCCGTGGCTTTATGCCGTGCAATTTGTATGCTTTCCTGACTGGCTTCTTGCTCAGTGACTATTCGGAACCGCCTTATCGATACGGCATTGGAGAAAGCGGCGAAGAAGGCGATACACAGAATCCAGACAAGCTGGGCGAGCATATTGGAGAATGCATAAAGTACAAGAATCCCAATCTGCCTCCGATTCGCAATTACAAAGAAAAGTATATTGAGATTATGTCGCAGGAGCAGAAAGCGTTTGTTGACTTTGTCCATAATGCATTTGGTGTTCCTGATAATTCCTCTGTCGAACGTGCTGCCAGTAAAATGCGCACAAAGTTGAAGGAACTCGGATATCCTGTATGGTGCTATAAAACTATTGACCGTTGCAATCTGGAGGGATATCTGGACAAAATTGCAGAAATTGCAAATGACAGAGGCTCCGGAAATGTTCCTGCCTTAGCGAAGCGTCTTGGCAAGATGCTGCTCGATATCAAGGCCTCCTCCGGCCAACTGATTGAGCTTCTCACGAAAGAAAACGGCGCTGAGGCTCTACACGAGTTCCTGGAGGATTATCGAAATCGTGAGTTTCTCAATCTTGCCGAGCAAATATCGGCTCCGAATCCTGTGGAAGATGTACGTAGTGCGCTCGCTTCGGGGGAATACTTGTGGCTCTGGGATCAAGAAACGGCAGAGAAAGAAATCGATAACCTCATCGTCGAGTATCGGATTGTCGCTGCCTCTAATGATTTTGCCGGGTATGCAACTTTCGATTCGACGCATGATTATGCCTCTTGTTTGACAAAGTGGAAAGAGTGCGCTAAGTTTACCCACATTCCTTCGTCAGTCATTCAAGAGAAGCTTCACGAATTGCGGAAATGGGCTCTTCTTCTACATGAACTATTAGTAGATGGGAAGTTCCCTACTGCGGAGAAAAAGGAAACGTTTCTTGCGGCCATCATAAACAATCAATCAGAGATTGCAGATTTTCTGAACAATCGCGACGTTCGTTTTACCGAATTCTTTGCATCCAGTTTACATGGGCTTGATGATGAGACTGGAAAGCGGATTTACGCAAAACTTCCTCAGACATCCTTTACCGACTCGAAATCTGACTTTATTCGGCGGGTCAATGAGGCTGCTGACAAAGAGCGTGCAGCGCAGCAGATTTCGCTGTTAAGGACGACATTCCGTTCTTTTGCGGGCTTTGATAACGCTCACCTTTGGTCTGAGCATTACAGGACCCCCATTCTTGCTCTTGTCCCTGCTATGGAGCATGAGCAGGCCAAGAGGCTGTTTTCAACCTTGAGGAACAACAACGCCAGCGATGGAGATATCCGCGCCGCACAAGCATTTCTCAACAGCCAGCCCGCATTCCTCTACAAGCTTAAGGACCAGGAAGCAATCGACAAGGCGTTTGTTCGTGAACTGATTGGCCTGTATCGTTCGTTGGTAAGCGTTGAAGAAGCGCGGCAGGTGCTTAGCAGTCGCCTCTCAGCTGGTCCATATGAATGGATGACTGGAAATGCTGCCCGCAGCATAATTCGAGAAACTGCGGATAATCATTACTTATCCGGTGCAAATCAGGCATTATTGGACCGCATTGATACAATGGACGATGCTTCGGCAAAACTGTATCTCAAACAACTTGTCCGGGATAAGCTGGATGTTGGTGTGCAAATCATGGAGAGCGAGGGCATGCTATGATGAGAGTCAATTGTCAGGGTGCTATCTACTCAGTCTTGCAGTACATGCAGAATGAGGTAGCCTATCCGTTTTTTGTGGCCGCAAATTCGTCATCTGACATTCGCACCATCACTTTGTCTATATCTAATTCTGTTCGCACAATAAACGTAAGTGATTACTGCACAGAAGACGGGTTGCCTGACGAAGACGCTCTCTTTGAGTCCCTCTCAAGCGCCGATTCTCCCCTGCTCATCAAAGGAGTGGGCGACGCAATTATGCTGTCCGGCAATACAGACTTTCTATTTCGGGTTGCTTTTCAGACATTTCCACAGAAAACCATTATCCTGTGTCGGAACCAAGGCCTACAACTTGAACAGCTACAGCAGCAAGACGCTAAATTTGGAGAATCTCGATGGTGTGAATTGGAGGAAGGGAGCGATATTTCCATTATCCGCGTAGACCCTAAACTGCCGGTCAGAAAAATAGATGGATTCAAGGCGCTTCTGAAGTCTCTGGAAGATGGTTCTGCCGGAAAACTGTATGCGTCAACCGGAGTGCCAGTGATATGCTCTAAAGTGATCACAAGTGCATACGATGCAATCCGAGACAAGAATCCTTCTTTTTCCGTTCCCAAATCTGCTTTGACAGAAGAACAATGGGTTGAATATCTAAAGAATCAACAGCTTTCCTCCAATAAGCCCTGGCACTGGAGAACTTACTTACAATATATGCTGCATGGTGCGCCAACAGCATATCTGAAGCTTGTGCTGCAGCATTCGCCAGATTATCCAACGTTCAAGCGAGAACTGGTTGGGGCCATTCTTCACGTTCCACATTCCTCTGATGTTTTTTCAGCCCTATATCAAGAACGTAAATTGTTTCTTCGCCAGTATTCGGAAATTGACATCAGTGAATATGTCGGGGATTCTTTGATAAAGGACGTTGATCGAATCTACTATCTGACCGATAATACCCCTGCAGAAAAGCACGCCATCATTGAAGAAGTATCTCGTCGGAATCTCGGAATAGAGGCAATCGCCGAAGTGTATCCTGACCTGGCTGCGTATTTTACTGTTTATAGCTTCTCTGGGCCTGAACATGAGCTGTTCACGCAGTATTTTACTGAGTATAAGCGACAGAAGGTACAAAACAAACTCGATGAGGCGTTTCTCGGATGTGTTCGTGATATTTCCATGCCCCGGCAACGGAAATACGTTTCGTTGCCCACCAGAAATCAGTTGCTCCTCCAGATGAAAGAGGAAAGAACCGGCCTCTATTGGATTGATGCTTTGGGCGTAGAATACTTGGGCTATATCAAGGCCCTTGCGAAGGAGCTTGGTCTATGGCTTGAAATCAGAATTGGGCGAGCTTCCTTACCAACGTTAACAGAGTTCAACCGTGACTTCTATAACAATTGGACGGGGTTTAAGAATCCAAAAGAATCTCGTTTGGATGATACCAAACACGACGGTGTAGGGGCGCACTCTAGCACAGACCCCGCCATCCACCTTGCGGAAGAATTAGCGATTATTCGCGAATCTCTCCTGAATATTAAGCTGAGTCTTAGAGATGACAATGCCGACAATATTCTTCTTACCTCCGATCATGGTGCCAGCAGACTGTGTGTACTCCACCAACGAGAAAACAAATGGCGAATTGTTAACTGGAGCATGGAAGAAAAAGGAAAGCATTCGGGCCGGTGCTGTCCCGTCAGTGACGCAGACACGTGCCCAGAGTCAGCAACAAATGAGCGGGATTTTTATATTCTTGCCAACTATGACCGTTTTAAAGGTGGACGTCGCGCCAATGTTGAAGTACATGGCGGTGCCTCTTTGGAGGAGGTCCTGGTACCAGTTATTAAGATCTCTTTGGCAAATAAAAGCATTACGTGCCGTATTCACGGATCAGATGAGGAAGTCCCGACGATTATAAAACCTTTGGATGGCAAAATGCGGATGGGATTATTCTGCACAAAGGCCTCAGCAAAATTATCACTTGAAATCAATGGAAAAAACTATCTCGCCGTGAACAAGCCGGAAAATCCAGCATTGTTTGATGTTGACCTTAGCATTCACGGAGAAATATGGCATCCCTCTTCGGTGTATATGGCGACTGTGCTTGACGGTGACAATGAATTAACCACGTTACGTTTCAAAGTGCAGAGAGAAAGACGCACTATGAGAAATGATCGCGATGGGCGCGATTTCTTTGGCAACTGAAGGAGGCAGTATGGTAGCAGAAAAACTGCGTGACTATTTTGATGACATGGTTGTATATAAGGACCTGAAGAACAATAGCGTTTTCTCGGCCTTAGGACTTCCATCCTTTACTCGTGATTGGCTGCTGCGTAGATTTGAAGATGATGAAGGCAATTTTGACATTGACGAATTATCCACCTTCGTGCGCCGATTTATTCCACAGCGAAGCAATTGGAATGCAATCAAGAGCCGCATCGTTAAGGACCATGAGCGTGTCAAGATGCTGACCAAAATATCAATTGACGTCAATATCCGAACTGGTGAAGTATGCTTCGCCTTGCCTGACTTAGGCCTATCTCCCAAAGAAACAATTATCGAGGATTACGTGTGGCAGGAGGTAAAGAACGAACTGGTCACTGGTCAAGAAGTTTGGGGTATGCTGGAACTCGGATATCGAGATCCTGATGAAACGACAAAACCTAGAACACTCGGGAAAATTCGGCTTGTAAATTTTCAAAACTTCTGTCCTTATACGATTGATTTGGATTATTTCAAAGAGTTGCGTAGCCATTTTGAAATTGGCGAATGGATTGATATCTTGCTAGGCGCCATAGATTATAACGCCGCTGGTTACAAGTCCGATGAAGAAAAGCTAACCATGCTGACACGCCTCCTTCCTTTTGTTGAGAAACGTCTGAACCTAATCGAGCTTGCCCCTAAGGGAACCGGAAAATCATATCTTTACGGGCGCGTCAGCAGATTTGGCTGGCTCTCTTCCGGCGGGGTTATGAGCCGTGCTAAGATGTTCTATGATATTTCACGTGGGACAGAAGGATTGGTCTCCGGATATGATTTTGTTACGCTTGACGAGGTGCAGACGATCTCCTTCACAGATGTTGACGAGATGCGATCTGCTTTGAAGGGATATCTTGAAAGCGGCGAATATACCGTTGGTAATCACAAGGGCATCGCTTGGGCAGGGATGATTCTCTGTGGAAACATATCCAAGGAGATTATGGATAACGATGCAACAACAGACATGTTTACGGAGCTGCCTTCAGAGTTCCATGAATCGGCCCTGCTGGAACGCTTTCATGGGTTTATTAAGGGGTGGAATATTCCTCGAATGAATGATGACCTCAAGGTGAATGGGTGGGCGCTGAATTCAGAATACTTCTGTTCAATTATGCATGAGTTACGGAACGACTCTAGTTATAGAGCAATCGTGGATCGCCTAATTGAAGTGCCGGATGGGGCGGATACTCGTGATACAGAAGCAATTAAGCGTATTGCCACAGCTTACTTAAAACTACTATTTCCGCATGTTCGCCATCCCGAAGATATTCGACCCGCTGATTTTAATCGCTTTTGCCTCCTCAGAGCATGTAAAATGCGGTCCATTATTTTGCTGCAGATGGGCATTATGGATATAGAATATGCAGGAAAAGACATTCCACATTTTAAAGTGAGATCATTATGAAGACTACAAAATCATGTTCAGCCTGCGGAAAAGAAGCTCTTTCCAAAGATGAAATTGGAATCTGTAAAAAACTGCTTGGAACTAACACCAAACAATTCTATTGCATCGATTGCTTTTCAGCGTATTTAGACACAACAGCCGATGAACTCCTGGAAAAAATAGAAGAATTCAAGGAGGAAGGATGTAAGTTATTCTCATGAGTAAGCCAATGATTTATGCTGATAACGCAGCAACGACAAAACTTGACCCAGAAGCTTTTGAATCGATGAAGCCATGGCTACTTGAAGAGTACGGAAATGCTTCGCAACCGTACTCCTTTGCCAGAAAACCGAAAAAAGCCCTTGCGGAAGCAAGGGCTACAATTGCAGCGTGTATCAATGCACTTCCAGAGGAAATCTTCTTTACCTCTGGTGGTACCGAAAGCGATAATTGGGCAATCAAGGGTTCTGCTTTCTCCGACTCAGAGCATAGAGCAACTATTACTTCCGCATTTGAGCATCACGCAATCCTCCGCTCCTGTGCTGCGATTGAGCGACTTGGTTATCCTGTGGCATATCTTTCGCCAACGCCAGACGGTCAAATCACGCCGGAGAACCTGGCGAGTGTAATTACTGACAAAACTCGGTTGGTTTCCATTATGTTCGCCAACAATGAGATAGGCAGCATTCAGCCAATCAAAGAACTGTGCAAGGTTGCCCATGCTCATGGAGCACTGTTCCATACTGATGCGGTTCAAGCTGTCGGTCATTTGGAAATTGATGTGAAAGACCTCGGCATAGATATGCTTTCCGCATCCGCCCACAAATTCAACGGGCCAAAAGGAATTGGATTCTTATACATTCGAAAAGGCGTAGCGATTTCTTCCTATGCAGACGGTGGAGCACAAGAAGGCAACCGGCGTGCCGGCACGGAAAACATAGCGTCAATCGTTGGCATGGCAACTGCTTTGAAGGGTAACTGTAATCTCATAGAACACAATCGAACAAATATACTGAAGCTGGAAAAGCAACTTTTACAAGGGCTGAACGAGTCCGGCGTTGAATACATCAGAAATGGTGGTAGCAACACTCTTCCAGGGTTGATTAGCATTTCTTTTCCCAATATGGATGGTGAGGCCATACTCCATAGACTTGATCTGCAAGGAATTGTAGTTTCAACAGGTGCTGCTTGTGATAGTGTGAATACAATAATATCACACGTATTACAATCAATTAACTTACCGGAAGAAGCTGCAATAGGAACAATTCGGATTTCGATTGGTAAATACAATTCACTTACTGACATTGATGCAATCATTGCATCAATAAATAAAGAGAGAGTTCAGTAAAAAACTTTAGCCAGAGCCAGAACGAGATAGTATAGTTTTATCTACATGCGACTATTCGTTAAAATATTTGAAGAGGGTGATTTGCTTTGGATAAACCCGAATACGCTGGATGGACTGTTGTTCGTGAGATTGGTCATGGAAGCTTTAGCACTGTTTACGAAATTGAAAGAGATTTATTCGGATCAATCGAAAAGGCTGCGCTGAAAGTTATCCCCATTCCAACAAAAAAAGAAGATATTGATGATTTAAGGAGCCAAGGGTTTTCTGATGATGAGATTAAGCAAGGATTCAAGAGAATGCTTGAACGTATAGCATCAGAGTATAAATTTATGGCAGAGTTGGGAAAAAGCGCACATATTGTAAATTGCGATGATTTTCAGTTCATACAAAAAGATGATGGGTTTAGCTGGATCGTATATATACGAATGGAGCTATTAGCACCATTGATTAACTCACTTAAGCCAAGTTATGACGAGGAATCTGTCCTAAAAATCGGGGTAGAGCTTTGTGCTGCTTTATACGACATGGAATGCAAGGACATTCTTCATGGTGATATTAAACCGGAAAACATTTTTGTTTCTGAGGATGGAAGCTATAAGCTGGGAGATTTTGGCCTTGCTTTCAACTCTAACGCTCCGCGAAAAGATAGAGTCGGCACATATAATTATATGGCACCAGAAGTATATCAAGAAAACGCTTATTCGGCGAAATCTGATATCTACTCGCTCGGCATGACATTATACTGGCTGATGAATGATAGAACAGGCCCGTTTTTGCCTGCTCAAAAGCAGGAAGTTACCAGTGCTCAAAAAGCCTTGGCTGCCAAAAAAAGATTTGATGGGGATCCACTTCCTGCGCCGAGAAATGGCGGTGAGGAGTTAAAGAAGATTGTGCTTAAAGCTTGTTCATATGATCCGAAGGACAGGTTTATTAGCGCATCTGATATGCTTATTGCGCTTGACAATTATGCGGACCAAAAACTACGGGAAGAAAAAAAAGCAGAAAAAGAAATGGACCCCCAGGTAATAGATGTCCTAATAAAAACAAAAGCAATGAATTACACCCGAGAGGGGTGGCGCAACGCAACAACTAAGACAACCATGATAACCAGCCTTGCAAGTGTGATAATCGCTATGACGGCTTTCCTCTTCGGCTCAGGAATTCTAAAAGAGATTAATCCGGCCGACAATCCAAATTCGCTGCCCAGTATTCTTGCTTCTTCTATTTGTCTTATCATTGCAATTGTAGTAATTACAGTACAAAGAGTTTTCTACATTAGGACAAATCGCAAGACGAAAATTTTGCTAGAAAAAAAGGATAATCCTAATGATCAGAAAGAAATTAAAATCTCTAAGAAGAGTGAAAAATCGACATCTTTTCTAAAAAGAAAACCATTGATTGTAGATACTTCATATAAGAAAGTAAAAGAAGAGACAGTAGCATACAATGCTGAGGTGCTCATTAATTCCATGTCGGATAAAAGGACAAGGTGACCTATGAGACAGATATCATATGACAACCCTTACGATATTCTTAAAGGCATCGCATATAGACGATTTCCATTGTTAAAAACAGTCTGTGTTCCGAATGGGTATTCTGATTTTATTCAAAATAGAATGCCGTATATTGGGCATAATCGCTATTTATCTCAATTGGAAGCTGCACTTCGCAACAATGACAGTGGTTCTTTTTTAGTTACCGGTTTCCGTGGTGTAGGAAAAACAGTATTAGTTCAAACTGCAGTGCATAAACTGTCCGAGATGTCAAACGGACCAATTATCAAAGTTGACATCAATTTTTCTGTTCAAAGAGAATACATCGAAGTCCTTTTTGAGTTAACTAGAAAACTTCATGATGCGGTTAAAAATTCGAGCGTATGGTATGCTCTTCCTAAAAAAACGCGCAATCAAATAGAACTGGTGAATCA
>LXOW01113100.1_pt1 | contig 17538 bp, 11 predicted proteins | sample 1368591 | NCBI WGS metagenome assembly LXOW01 (sample SAMN04884650, study PRJNA319009) | bovine gut metagenome | isolation source: Cow rumen | host: Bos taurus | place: Italy: Legnaro (PD) | collected 2014-07-09 | reverse complement strand
AGATGTGTATAAGAGACAGCGCTACCGACAACGTGGGCTGGAACGAGCCGAAGGACATCAAGGCTGAAACAGAAGTGACGACCAGCGGCACGGGCATCAACAGCATCCTTATGGATGATCCTGCCAACAGCGAGTTCATCGACATGCAGGGTCGCCGCCTCAAAGACCCGAAGGCTCCTGGTATCTATATTCAGAACAAGAAAAAGGTCTTTATCAAGAAACTTGTTCAGGACGATCACGAATAGAACATATTCTAACAAAATTATAAAAATATGAAAAAACTACAACTATTATTACTGTTGTTGCTGGCGTTGCCAATAGGGATGCTGGCGCAGGGAAGTACGTGGCAGACAGCCACGCTGATTAACAACGGTTCGTCAGGCAGTGCCGCACTCGATGACAAGACCGGTGAAGCCTATTTCAAAATTGTTGTGCCAGAGGAAGGCCGTGCGCTCATCACCATGACACTCAGTGGAGACCTCTCCATGAACTGGGTCGATTTATGCTGGTACCGATCAAGCGACGGAGAGTATCACAGTCGCACGGGTACAGGATGGTATCCGGAGAATGGCGCAACCATCGACATGACCAATGCCGGCAAGGGTACTTATTATCTTCGTGCCCAGCGTAGGGGCGGTAAAGGTACTGTCACGTTGAAATACCAGTTCACCCCCTGCTCTTATGCCAACGATGCTGAGCCTAACGATGATTGGGGTACAGGCACCACACTGGAAAGCGGCAAGACCGTTGAGGGTCGTATTGGCTATAGGGACGAAAAGGATTACGTGGATGACAATGACTGCTACAAGATTGTCGTAACAGAAGACGGACGTGTGGATCTGACTTACCAATTCGACCAGACATACGAACTCAAAATGAACTGGATCGATATGGATTGGTATCGTGCCAGCGACGGATCATATCAAGGTCGCAAAAGTACAGGATGGTATCCTGAGGCCAACGGTACGCTTACCATTACCAACGTAAGCAAGGGCACCTACTACTTTAAGATGCAGCGTAGAGGTGGTCATGGCGGTTACAAGCTGAAGTATGTCTTCACACCAAGCAACTATACCAATGACATTGAGGACAACGACAACGACGGCCAAGGCACAGAGATTCCCATGGGCGAGACAGTGCAAGGCCATTTAGGCTACGTCGACGGCAAGGACTACTGTGATAAAGATGACTGCTACAAGATTACCGTACCACAAGACGGACGTGTACAGCTGATCTTCAATTGCGAGCAGACATACGATCTCAGCCTGAACTGGGTGGATGTCAAGTGGTATCGCGCGAGCGATGGCTCATATCAAGGACGCGACGGTTCAGGATGGTATCCTAATCCCAATGACACCGTCACCATTACTAATGCAGCTAAGGGCACCTATTATGTCCACATGCAACGTAGGGATGGTCACGGCGGCTACACGATGAAATACATCTTCACGCCCAATCGCTACGGCAACGATATTGAAGACAACGATGAAGATGGAAAAGGCACAGAGATAGCCATGGGCCAGACCATACAAGGTCACATAGGCTATCTTGACGGCAATAACTATCGTGACGAAAATGACTGTTACAAGTTAGAAGTTCCTAAAGACGGGCGTGTACAGCTGATCTTCAATTTAGAGCAGACATACGATTTAAGACTGAACTGGGTAGATATCAAGTGGTATCGTGCAAGCGACGGAACATATCATGGGCGCGACGGTTCTGGATGGTATCCTAATCCCAACGACACCGTCACCATTGATGATGCCAGTAAGGGTACTTATTATGTCCACATGCAACGTAGGGATGGTCACGGTGGCTACACGATGAAATACATCTTCACGCCGAACAACTATGCCAACGATACGGAACCAAACGACGAACGCGAACAAGCAACAGATGTTCTGAAGAACGGATCATCCATTACAGGTCACTTAGGCTATAAGGATGGCAACGACAAACGTGATGACAACGACTGGATCAAGATAGACACAAAGAATGCTTCCACCATGATGGTCATCAGGATAGTGCCGGATTCAACCTCGACGCTTGCGTTCAATTGGGTAGACATCAGATGTGTGAAAGGCGATAAAGACAATACTGCAGAATCAAGTGGCTGGTACCCCAAAGGCCCTATAAATCTATTAGTTAATAACCTCGACTACGATGCCACCTATTATATACACCTGCAACGCAATAGTGGCCATGGTGGCTACACCGTAACCTACAATGCTGTAGAGCGCGCTGCAGGCAGCGACATCCGTATTTCCGCTATCGGTCGCGGCACCACACGCTATGGTATTTCCAGTCCGATGGACATCAAGGTGGAGAACATTGGCAGTAATCCGACAGGTAGCTTCTACATTGCTTTGCCTGCCACACCAGACATCGAGTTCCTGAGCGCAAAGATTCCAACGGAAGACGGCGTAATGGAAGTTGACCGTGAGGAATTTGCCTTCTACGATGCTGAAGAGGGTGACTGTGCTGTATTCGTAATGCCCAACCTGGGTCCGTTCGAAAGCTATACCTTCACGATCTACACGCAAGGCATTGTCAGCAATGCTGCTCGCAGCAACAGGGTAGCACCGCCTGATAAACAGAAGGTATATGCAAGTGCCATGAAGTACTCTGAGAAGAAGTCGTTTGGTGACAACTTCTCATGGCAAGCCTTCGCAGAGGATGGTACCAGTGTAGCACTCGTGGATGCTTTCGTTGATACCTACATCTTCCCGGAAGAGCAAGCCAGAGGATACTCTAAAGCGATTGGAGAGGCCGATCATGGGTATAGGGCAAGCTACCGTGCACCAGTTGCCAACCCCATCACGCACTACACGACAAAGATTATACAGAAAGCCAACCCCGTCATGGCTATCCCCAATGCCTTGGTAGCATCCGGTAAGATTGCCAACGCGGTGGTAACAGGTCTGCGCCGCAGGTTCTGGTCATGGATCTATAAGGAGATCGGCCTCATTAAGGATGAACCTCAAGTGATGGACGGTGATAATGCTGTGAACGGTATTGTACGCTCATGGGATCCGAATGAGATGTGCGGTCCTGTAGGCTATGGCGACAAGCATTATATTGCCGAGACAAAGACCATGGACTATCGCATTCTCTTTGAGAACAAGGCCGAGGCCACTGACAACGCTTATCGCATCATCATCGACGACCAGCTCGATGAGAACATCTTCGATGTCTCTACCGTCCGCTTTGGCGCTATGAGCCATGAGGGAGCGGATTACAACTGGAAGGTCAGCCGCGATGGCAATAAGCTGAAATGGGAGATCGAGGGCATCGAACTGCCGCCAAACGTGAATGCGCCTGAGGGCGAGGGTTACGTATCCTTCAGTGTTGACCTGAAGCCAGGTCTGGCCAACGGCACACAGATCAAGAACAAGGCAGCTATCAGGTTCGACTACAACGAGGTGATTGAGACCAACGAATATGTGAATACGTTGGATCTCACTGCACCCTCAACAACGATGAAGAGTGTCGCCAAGCAGGATGACGGAAAATTCGTAGTGACCTGCGAGGGTAGTGACAGCGAGTCGGGCATCAGCCACTATCTGTTCTATGCTTCTAAGGAAGGTGAAGACTATCAGTACTTAGGCCAGAGCAAAGAACCCAGCTTCACTTTTGATGCTGGTCAGACGAATGCCAACTACAGCATCATCGCCTATGCCGTGGACAATGTAGGTAACACCCAAAATTCGGCTCCTGAGGCTCTTGTCTTCAACCCGACGGGCATCCGCACTGTCAATGCCATTGCCGACGACCAGTGGGCCATCAACCGTCTGAATGGTACCAGTGTTGCCAAGGGCAAGGGCGTACCCGATCTGAATCTGCCGGCTGGTGTTTACATCATCCGTCAGGGCAACAACGTGCGCAAGGTGATCATCAAGTAATTTACGACCAATTTTACAAAAAACCGGCAAAAGTAACGTTTTGTCGGTTTTTTGTTGTAACTTTGCACGCGATTATATAAAGACTTGACAATATGAAGCTATTCGACGTATATCCGCTCTTCGACGTGAACATCGTAAAGGGCAAGGGCTGCAAGGTATGGGACGAGAAAGGTCAGGAGTATCTGGACCTCTATGGCGGACATGCCGTCATCAGCATCGGTCACTCGCATCCGCACTATATAGAAAAGGTGACCGAACAGCTCAATAAGATTGGATTCTATTCCAACTCGGTGATCAACAAGCTGCAGGTGCAACTGGCTGAGCGACTGGGCAAGATCTGTGGTTACGACGACTACCAGCTGTTTCTGATCAACTCAGGTGCCGAGGCCAATGAGAACGCCCTGAAACTGGCATCTTTCAAGACCGGCAACACCCGCGTGCTGAGTTGTGAGAAAGCCTTCCACGGCCGTACAAGTCTGGCTGTGGAGGTAACGAACAACCCCAAGATTGTTGCTCCCATCAACGATAACCATCACGTGCGTTTCCTGCCTCTGAACGACCTGGAGCCTTGGGTTCGCGAGTTGTCGAAGGGTGGTGTGGCAGCCGTCATCTTGGAGTGCATCCAGGGCGTAGGCGGCATCCAGATGGCCACGCCGGAGTTCGCACAGGGACTGGCCTATGCCTGCAAGCGCTACGGGGCCGTGCTGATCTGCGACGAGATACAGTGTGGCTACGGACGGAGCGGTAAGTTCTTCGCCCACCAGTGGTTGGGTATCAAACCCGACATCATCACGGTGGCCAAGGGCATCGCCAACGGCTTCCCCATGGGTGGCGTGCTGATTTCACCTGATTTCGAGCCCGTCTACGGACAGTTGGGCACCACTTTTGGAGGCAACCATTTGGCTTGTGCCGCTGCCCTTGCCGTGCTCGACGTGTTCGAGGACGAGGGACTGGTGGAGAATGCCCGCGTGATAGGTGACTACCTGATGGAAGGTATCCGGAATATCGGCAGCTCGCACATCAAGGAAGTGCGTGGCCGTGGTCTGATGATCGGCATTGAGTTGGATATGCCGCACGCCATGGTCCGCAAGCCGCTCATCAAGCATGAGCACTGTTTTACGGGCTGTGCGGGACAGAATATCCTACGTCTGTTGCCACCGCTCTGCCTGTCGAAGGCAGAGGCCGATGACTTTATAGAAAGACTGATCAGAGTTAAACCAGAAGAAATATAGGCGCTACGCTAATGAATAGTGAATAGTGAACAGTGAATAGAGAATAGTGATATGAAGATAGCAGTGATAGGTGCTGGTGCCATGGGTGGCGCCACCGTGGAGGGTCTTATCAAAGGCCAACAGTTCAAGAATGAAGACATCACCGTGAGCGATCCCTCACAGGCCGTGGTGGAGAAATTTGAAAAAACAGGTGTCTGCGTAACGACAGACAATAAGTTGGCTGCTGATACGGCAGACATCGTCTGTGTCGTTGTCAAGCCCTGGCTCGTAGAACGTGTACTGAAGGACATCCAACCCGAACTGGATCCCAAGAAGCAGATTCTGATTGTGATTGCCGCAGGCGTCTCCTCGGCAAGCATCAAGGAGTGGTTGGGTGAAAGCTGCCCTCCCCTGTTTCTCGTGATTCCCAACATCGCCATCGCCGAAATGGCTTCGATGACCTTCGTGGTACCCATAGGTGCCACTGAGCAGGCCATCCAGACGGTTGTAGGCATCTTCGACGAGATGGGTAGCACCCTGATTACCGACGAGCAACACCTCGCCGCCGGCACGACTTTGGCCTCCTGTGGCATAGCTTACGCCATGCGCTATATCCGTGCAGCCTCTGAGGGCGGCGTGGAGCTGGGGTTCAAGGCCGATGACGCCAAGGCCATCGTGATGCAGACGATGAAAGGTGCCGTAGAACTGCTCGAAGCCAGCGGTCTGCATCCCGAAGCCGCCATCGACCTGGTGACGACGCCTGGTGGGGTAACCATCAAGGGTCTCAACGAGATGGAGCATGCCGGGTTTACATCGGCGGTGATCCGAGGACTCAAGGCGGGTGCGAAGTAATGGCGCTGCGCTAATGAATAATGAATAATGAATAGTGAATAGTGAAAGCGCTGCGCTAATGAATAGTGAATAGTGAAAAGTGAATAATTATGGATGAACAACTGAAGCAAATCGGTGAGCGTTTGCGCGGATTGCGCGATGTGCTCGACATTCCGGTGAGTGAGATGGCAGAGACCATCGGCATGGATACGGAGAAGTATGAGAAGATAGAGGCGGGTGAACTCGACATCACTATTTCGAACCTGATGAAGATTGCCCACAAATACGGTGTTTCGACAGAAGAGCTCATCTTTGCCGAGTCGCCCCACATGAAATCATATTATGTGACGCGCAAGGGACAAGGCATGTCCATCGAGCGCACGAAGGCATACAAGTACCAGTCGCTCGTGGGTGGTTTTGTAGGTCACAAGGCCGATGTCTTCATCGTCACCGTCGAGCCCAAGCCCGGCGTTCGCACCATTTACAAGAACTCACACCCCGGTCAGGAGTTCAACCTGATCCTTGAGGGCAAGATGGAACTCTATATCGGCGGAAAAACCATCATCCTGGAAGAGGGCGACAGCATTTATTTCGACTCCACGAAGCCGCACGGCATGCTGGCAGTAGGCGACAAAGCCGTGAAATTCCTTGCATTCACAGTAGAATAAACTAAACAGACATGATAGAGAGATTTTTAAAGCAGACGACATTCACATCTGTTGAGGATTACAACAAAAATCTGGAGTTCATCATCCCTGAGAACTTTAATTTCGCCTACGACGTGATGGACGCGTGGGCTGAGGAGGCCCCTGAGAAGCTGGCCATCCTCTGGACCAACGATCAGGGCGAAGAGATCCGTACCACCTACGGACAACTGAAAGAGCAGTCTGACCAGGCCGCCTCATATCTGATGTCATTAGGCATCGGCAAGAACGACCCTGTAATGCTGATCCTGAAGCGCCGCTATGAGTGGTGGGTAGTGATGCTCGCCCTCTGTAAGATCGGCGCCATTGTGATTCCAGCCACCCACATGCTGACAAAGCACGACATTGTCTATCGCAATACCCGAGCCTCTGTGAAGGCTATCATCTGCGTGGACGATCCTTATGTCGTCGGTCAGATACAGTTGGCCATGCCCGAGAGTCCCTCGGTAAAACAATATATCACCATCACCGACCACGGCAAGCCCATTCCTGAGGGCTTCCGCGACTGGCAGAGCGAGTGGCAGCAGGCGCCGAAGTTTGTGCGCCCGGCCTTCGTCAACGAGAACGACGATACCATGCTGATCTATTTCACCTCCGGCACCAGCGGCGAGCCGAAGATGGTGGCACACGACTATCTCTATGCCATGGGCCATCTGTCAACGGGTGTCTTCTGGCATAACCTTCACGAGGGTTCGCTCCATCTGACGGTTGCCGATACCGGTTGGGGAAAGGCTGTATGGGGCAAGTTCTATGGCCAGTGGTTTGCCGGTGCCACGGTGTTCGTGTTCGACCATGAGAAATTCAATGCCGACACGCTCCTCCGACAGATGGAGAAATACCACGTCACCTCGTTCTGCGCACCGCCTACCATCTACCGATTCATGATCCGCGAAGACCTGTCGAAGTACGACCTGTCATCGCTCGAATACTGTTGTACGGCCGGTGAGGCGCTGAATCCCGCTGTGTTCGACAAACTCAAGGAGAAGATCGGCCTCAACATCATGGAAGGCTTTGGACAGACGGAGACCACCATGACCCTCGGCACCTTCCCCTGGATGACGCCCAAACCGGGTTCCATGGGTATCCCCAATGCCCAGTACGACATCGATCTGATCCGTGCCGACGGTACGCCCTGTGAGGATGGTGAAAAGGGTGAGATTGTGGTCCGTGTTGGCGACCGCAAGCCCATCGGTCTGTTCAAATACTACTATCGTGACGAGGAACTCACCCGTGAGGCCTGGCACGATGGTCTCTATCACACAGGCGACATGGCCTGGCGCGACGAGGACGGCTACTACTGGTTTGAGGGCCGTATCGACGATGTGATCAAGAGCTCCGGCTACCGTATCGGCCCCTTCGAGGTGGAGAGTGCCCTGATGACGCACCCAGCCGTAGTGGAATGTGCCATCACCGGTGTACCCGATGATATCCGTGGTATGGTGGTCAAGGCGACCGTCGTACTCGGCAAGGAATGGAAAGACAAGGCTGGCGACGACCTCATCAAGGAGTTGCAGCAGCACGTGAAGAAAGAGACGGCTCCCTACAAATACCCACGCATCGTGGAGTTCGTTGATGAGCTGCCAAAGACCATTTCCGGCAAGATCCGTCGTGTGGAAATCCGCAAGAAGGACGCGGAAAAGTAAAAAGGTAAAAAGGTAAAAAGGTAAAAAAGTAAAAAAGTAAAAGTGGCGGCTCACAATGAGTTGGGACGATGGGGCGAGGATCTCGCAGCAACCTATTTGGAAAAGAACGGTTATGAGATCATCGAACGTGACTGGAAGTCAGGGCGTCGCGACATCGACATCATTGCCAAGGACGAAAACGGCACTATCATCTTCGTGGAAGTGAAGACCCGCCGCAACCATGTGTTCGGCGAACCGGAGGACGCCATCGACTACAGGAAGATGCAGAGTCTGCAACAGGCCATCAACCACTATATCAAATTCCACTGTATCAACAGCCAAGTGCGCTTCGACATCATCAGCATCGTTGGCACAATCGGCTCAGAACCGGAAATCAATCACATCAAGGATGTTTCGCTCATATGAAAAAAAGAGTAGTAATAAAGATTGGATCGAATGTGCTGACGCGGCAGGACGGCAAGCTCGACGTCACCCGCATGTCGGCGCTGGTGGATCAGGTAGCCTGGCTCCGGAAGCAAGACATTGAGGTGATCCTCGTGTCATCAGGAGCTGTGGCCTGTGGTCGACGGGAACTGATTGTCGATCACTCCCTCGACTCCGTAGAACAGCGACAGCTCTTCTCGGCCGTGGGTCAAGTGAAACTCGTAGGCCTCTACTACGACCTGTTCCGCGAGTTCAATATCCATGTCGGACAGGTACTGACCATGAAGGAGAACTTCCAACCCGGTGAGCAGTACCGTAACCAGCAGGCGTGTATGACGGTAATGCTGGAAAACAACGTGCTGCCCATCGTCAATGAAAACGACACCGTCTCCGTCACCGAACTGATGTTTACGGATAACGACGAGCTCTCAGGCCTCATCGCCCAGATGATGAAGGCCGACTCGCTGATCCTGCTGTCAAACATCGACGGCATTTATACCGGCCATCCTGACGATCCCTCTTCAGAACTGATACGGACAGTAGCCCCATGTACCGACCTCTCGAAATATATCCAGACCGAAAAGAGTGCCTTCGGACGTGGTGGCATGCACTCTAAATATCATACAGCCAGCAATGTGCAGGCGGCAGGTATACATGTCATCATTGCTAATGGTACACGTGATAATATTCTGATTGATCTCATCGAGAAACCAGAATCAACGCCTCATACAGAATTCTTAACATAGAAGATACATGCAACTGAAAGAGACTTTTGAAAGCGTCAAGCGTGCCAGCAAGCGTCTGGCTCTGCTGAGCGATGCGCAACGCAATGAGATCCTGAATGCCGTTGCCGATGCCATCATCAAGAATCAGACAAGAATCCTCGAAGCCAACGCCCAGGATCTGGCTAAGATGGACAAGTCAAGTCCCCTTTACGACCGTCTTCAGTTGACGGAGAGCCGACTGGAAGGCATCGCTGCCGACATGCGCAACGTGGCCACCCTGCCCTCGCCCTTAGGCCATATCACCAATCAGAAGACATTGCCCAACGGCCTGCGGCTCTGTCGTGTCAGTGTGCCCTTCGGCGTGATCGGCATGATTTACGAGGCCCGCCCCAACGTCACCTTCGACGTCTTTTCACTCTGTTTCAAGAGCGGTAATGCCTGCGTGCTGAAAGGCGGCAAGGATGCCGACTGCTCCAACCGTGAGGAGGTGGCCCTGATTCATGAGATCTTAGAGGAATATGGGGTGCCGAAGGATGTCGTTGCCCTATTGCCGGCCACCCATGAGGCTACGGGCGAGATGCTTAATGCCGTTGGCTATGTGGATATCTGCATCCCACGTGGCGGCCGCAAACTCATCGACTTTGTCCGCGACACGGCCCGTATTCCGGTTATCGAGACGGGTGCCGGCGTGGTGAACACCTATTTCGACAAGGATGGCGACCTGGAGATGGGCAAGGCCATCATCAACAACGCCAAGACCCGCCGCGTCAGCGTCTGCAACGCCCTCGATTGCCTCCTAGTTCATCTAGACCGGCTAGCCGATCTAGACAAGCTAGTAAAGCCCCTCGCCGAGAAGAACGTCATCATCTATGCCGATGAGCAAGCGTTTGCCGTTCTCGACGGCCAATATCCTTATCTGGAGCACGCCACTGCCGACAGCTTCGGCACGGAGTTCATGGATTACAAACTCGCCATCAAGACCGTTGCCTCCCTGGAGGAAGCCCTTGCCCATATCGATGAAAACGGTTCCGGCCATAGCGAATCGATCGTCACGATGAACGAAGCCACAGCCCGCAAGTTCCAGATGCATATCGATGCCGCCTGCGTGTATTGGAACGCACCCACCTCATTTACCGACGGTGCCCAGTTCGGCCTTGGTGCGGAGATCGGCATCTCTACCCAAAAGCTCGGCCCCCGCGGTCCCATGGCGCTCGAAGAGATCTGCACATACAAGTGGCTCATCGAAGGCGAAGGACAAACGAGACCGTGATAATGAATAGTGAATAATGAATAGTGAATAATGATATGAAGAGTTTTATCAACGTACAGGATATCGGCCCGCTGGATAAGGCGATGGCCGAAGCATTTGAGATCAAGAACGATCGTTACAAGTATCAGCATCTGGGCAAGAACAAGACCCTGATGATGATCTTCTTCAATAATAGTCTGCGCACGCGTCTTTCTACTCAGAAGGCCGCCATGAACCTCGGCATGAATGTCATCGTGCTCGATGTGAATGCCGGTGCGTGGAAACTGGAGACCGAGCGTGGTGTCATCATGGATGGTGACAAGAGCGAACATCTGCTCGAGGCCATCCCCGTGATGGGTTGCTACTGCGACCTCATCGGTGTTCGCAGCTTTGCCGGCCTCACTGACCGCGACTACGATTATGCAGAGACCGTCCTCCAGCAGTTCATCAAATACAGTGGCCGTCCCGTCTTCGCCATGGAGACCGCTACCGTGCACCCCCTGCAGGCCTTCGCCGACCTCATTACCATCGAAGAGCATAAGGTGGTAGAGCGTCCGAAGGTCGTTTTGACCTGGGCGCCCCACTGCCGTGCCTTACCGCAGGCCGTACCCAACAGCTTCGCCCAGTGGATGAACGCTGCGCCCGATGTGGATCTCGTCATCACCCATCCCGAGGGCTACGAGCTCGACCCGCAGTTCGTGGGTAATGCCGTCGTGGAGTACGACCAGAAGAAAGCCTTCGAGGGGGCAGATTTCATCTATGCCAAGAACTGGAGCAATCCGGGCGTGACCAATCCCGCCGACTATGGTAAGATTACTTCTAAGGATATGTCGTGGACGGTCGACACCGAGCACATGTCATGGACCAACAACGGTAAGTTCATGCACTGTCTGCCCGTGCGCCGTAACCTCATCGTGACCGATGATGTCATCGAGAGTCCCAACAGCCTCGTCATCCCAGAGGCCGCCAACCGCGAAATCAGTTGTTCGGTGGTCATCAAACGTATGCTCGAAGCACTATGATCTCATTCGAATGTGACTATAACAACGGTGCCTGTCAGGAGGTGATTGACAACCTCATCAGGCATAACGATGCCAAGCCGACGCCCTATGGCTTCGACGAATTCTCGGAGCGGGCCAAGGACCTTATCCGTAAGGCCTGTGGTCTGCCCGATGCCCAGATTTTCTTCCTCACAGGCGGCACTCAGACCAATGCCACCACCATCGACTCGATGCTCTACCAATACGAGGGCGTCATCTGCGTGGGCAGCGGCCATATCAACGTGCATGAGGCCGGCGCCGTGGAATTCACGGAGCATAAGATCATCACCCTGCCTGACAGCGACGGCAAACTCGAGGCCAAGACCCTCGACAAATACCTCGATGACTACATGCACGATGGCAACAAGGACCATGCCGTGCATCCGGGACTCGTCTATATCACCTTCCCCACGGAGTTCGGTACGCTCTACAGAGCCAGGGAACTGGACGACATCTACCAGGTGTGTCAGAACTATGAGATACCCCTTTACATCGACGGTGCCCGTCTGGGCTATGGTCTGATGGCTGAAGGCAACGACATCACCCTGCCCTATCTGGCCCGTCACTGCGACGTCTTCTACATCGGCGGCACAAAGATCGGCGCCCTCTGCGGCGAGGCAGTGGTCTTCACCAACCGCAAGGCCCACAAGCACTTCTTCTCCATCCAGAAGCAGCACGGCGCGGTAATTGCCAAAGGCGCCCTCATCGGTCTGCAGTTCGAGGCGCTGTTCACCGACAAACTTTACTTCAAGCTCTCTGAACATGCTATCAAGATGGCCATGCGCATGAGGGAGATCTTCATCCGAAAAGGCTTCCAGTTCCTGGTCGACTCCCCCACTAACCAACAGTTCGTCATCATTGACAACGAACAGGCAGAGCGTCTCAGCCAGAAGGTACAGTTCACCCATTTCGGCCAGACGGACAAATATCATACCATCTGCCGCTTCGTCACCAGTTGGGCCACGACGGAAGCGGAGATCGACGAACTTGAGCGGATCCTAAATCAATAAGNNATGTAAATAGTACTCGGTTTCGGTCGTGTACTATTTACACTTATTGACCCTTTTAACACATTTCCCATCCTATTTTGGGTTTAAAAGGTGGGAAACAGCAAAAAAGTATCAACAATGGTCAAATAAAGTTACGTGCTTTTCGGTAAATAAGTGTACTTTTGCAACGATTTTCTAACTAGAGAACTGTAACTCTTTAACAAAATAAGTATGAACAAAACTTTTAGGAAAACAGCGCTGTTGGTGGGTGCATTCTCCCTATTGGGATTGTGTTACTCACCGAATGCCTATGCCGCTGACTCTCCTCAGGAAGTACAGCAGGCAAAGAAGATCACAGGTACTGTGGTCGATGCTACGGGCCCCGTCATCGGAGCCAGTGTTGTCGTGAAAGGTACGTCGAACGGTGTTGCCACCGACTTCGACGGCAACTTCTCACTAAACGCCAGCCCGGGTCAGACTCTGGTCATCTCTTACATTGGTTACCTGACTAAGGAAATCAAGATCACCGCTGCCCAGAGCAAGTACAACGTCACCCTCGAGGAGGACAAGAAAGTATTAGACGAGGTGGTGGTAGTTGGCTACGGTACGATGAAGAAGAGTGATATCTCTGGTGCTTCTGCAACGGTTGGTGAGAGCGCCATTAAAGGATCTCTTATTACCTCACTCGACCAGGCCCTGCAAGGTCATGCTGCCGGTGTCAGTGCGGTATCCACCTCTGGTGCTCCCGGATCTGGCTCATCTATCCGCGTTCGTGGTACAGCCACTATCAATGCCAATGCCGAACCTCTGTACGTCATCGATGGTGTGATTGTCCAAAGCCAAGGCCTGACAGGCTATGACTACGGACTTGGTGATGCTCTTGGTAATGGTTCGGTATCAACCATCTCCCCGTTATCTACCATTGACCCACAGGACATTGTAAGCATGGAGATCCTGAAGGATGCCTCTGCCACCGCTATCTACGGTGCCCAAGGCGCTAACGGCGTCGTGCTGATTACGACCAAGCATGGTAAAGCCGGCGAGGCCAAGTTCTCTTATAGTGGAACAATTGCTTTGAATCGCCAGACCAAGCGACTCGACATCCTTGATTTACGCGAATATGCCGACTATTATAATGCCTATGTGGATATTGGCGAAGCCTCGGCCAACCCGATATTCCTCGACAAGAGTTTACTTGGCAAGGGTACGAACTGGCAGGATGCCGTCTTCCAGACAGCCTTGATGCATCAGCATCAGGTGAGTGCACAAGGCGGTACTGACAAGGTTCGCTATTACGTCAGTGGTTCGTATATGAAGCAGGAGGGTACCATTATCGGATCGGAATTCAATCGTCTGTCGGCTCGTGCCAATGTTGACGCAGATCTGAAGTCCTGGCTGAAGATGGGCATCAATGTAGCTTTCTCTGATTCTAATGATGATCTGAAACTGGCAGATGGTGAAGAAGGTATCATCAACTACTCACTGACCACAACACCAAACCTGCCTATCTACGATATGGACGGCAACTACGCCTCCAGCTCTTATGAAGGTTCTTCAAGTCCGAACCCCATTGCATTGGCTTTATTAAACGAAAACAAGCTGAACCGTCAGAAGTTGAATGGTAACATCTTCTTTGATGTCAAGTTCTACAAAGATCTGACGTGGCACACAGAATTGGGTTTCGACCTTGGTTGGAGCAAGGCAGACCGTTATCGTCCTATCATCAGTCTGGCCACCTATCATCAGAACAACAACACTGCTTCAACTCAGAAAAACTCTAATAAGTTCTGGCAGATTAAGAACTATGTAACATGGACTCACACATTTGCCGACCAGCATCATGTGACAGGTATGGTGGGTCAGGAAGCCTGGGAGTCTTCATGGGACTATTTAAGTGCCTCCAACACCGGTCTTCCCAACGATAAGGTTCACAATGTAAAATTAGGCACAGGAAATCCCACTGTTGATTCCGGATTCGGCGAGGCTTCTATGGCTTCATTCTTCACACGATGGACTTATAGCTACAACGACCGATACAATGCCACCTATACTTACCGCTACGATGGTAGTTCAAACTTCGGTCCGAACAAACGTTGGGCAGGATTCCATTCCTTTGCTGCCAGCTGGCGTTTCAATAACGAAGCCTTTATGAAAGACCTGACTTGGCTCAGCAATGGTAAGCTGCGCCTCGGTTGGGGACAAACCGGTAACTCCAGTATCGGAGCTTATAAGTGGGGTGTCGCATTGAAGACACAGACCTCTGCGCTTGGTTCCGGTAACAGACCGGCAAACATTGCCAACACAGCCATTCAGTGGGAAAGCCAGGAACAGTTTAATGTAGGACTTGACCTTGGTGTCTTTGATAACCGCGTCAATCTGACCGTCGACTGGTATCGCAAGGAGTCGAAAGACATGCTGATGGGCCTTCAGCTTCCTGCATATATGGGTACCAGCGGCAACAGTTCTTCTGCCCTCGAAGCGCCTTCTGGCAACTATGGTACCATCCGCAACACAGGTCTTGAGATAACACTGAGCACCCATCCGATTGTTGGTAAGTTTGAATGGGATTCAGAGTTCCAGATTTCATTTAACAAGAACAAACTGGTGGCTCTGAACGATGGCACCGGAAATGCGACCTTGAAGGGCTGGGGCCAATGGGGTGACCAGGAGCCTCAAGTATCTCAGACAGAAGTAGGCGGCTCACTGTTCAGTTTCTATGGTTATGTCTGTGACGGTTACTATACTTCCAAAGAGGATATTGAGAATTCCCCCACACCAGTACATCCTGGCGTCGACGGCGTCTATGCCAAGAACAGCACCGTATGGGTTGGCGATATCAAGTACAAGGATCTGAGCGGTCCTGACGGTGTGCCCGATGGAAAGATCGATGCATACGACCGTACTGACATCGGCTCTCCTTTACCAAAATTCACCTTCGGTTGGACCAACACCTTCCGTTGGAACAACTTCGACCTGAATATCTTCATTAACGGATCTTATGGTAACAAAGTCGGTAACTACAACAAGTACAAGCTCACCCACATGAACAACACCTGGATCAACCAGCTCGATGATGTTCTTGGTGCCACCCGCCTGGAGCCCATCGATCCCAACAAGGACTACTCTGCAGGTGTAGACCGTGGTGACGGCCAGTTGATATGGAATTGGTACGATGATATTAATAATGTACGTATAGCCAATCCGGGTGCTTCTCTGCCTCGTATGTCAATGGGCGACCCCAATGACAACGACCGTTGGAGCGACCGTTATATCGAAGATGCAAGCTATATCCGTCTCAAGAACATTTCTTTAGGTTATACATTCCCCAAGAAGATGGTTCGCAAACTCTCGTTGGAGACGCTCCGTGTAAACGTCAACATCCAGAACCTGTTAACGATTACCGGATACGACGGATACGATCCCGAGGTAGGTACCAGCACCCAGTCCAGCTTCGTCGCCGGACTCGACAATGGCCGTTATCCCTCCCCGACTACCTATTCATTTGGTATTAACGTAACATTCTAAACACTGTAGCATTATGAAATTCATGAATATAAAGACCGTTGCACTTGTTGCGATCGTGGGCTTTGGTCTCACTGCCTGTGACGACTTTCTGAACAAGCCAACAATCGACAACTATAATGCCGACAATTACTATGGTTCCGATACAGAATGTCTTTCTGGAACATCCTACTTGTACAGTTCTCCATGGAGTGACTTCACACGCAACTTTATCAATGTCGGTGAGGTCTTGTCCGGAAACTACTATCCGGGTACAAGTCCCTACCTGGACTTCTCACTGAACGGATCTGACTCAGAACTTGGCGCCATGTCGAACTCTTTGTGGTCGGCAGTAGCTCACTGTAACACCGTATACAACTATATCAAACAGGGAAGCGCTTCAGAAGCCGGCAAAAACCAGACCATGGGCGAATGCCTGGTATGGAAGGCTCTGGCATACTTCTTCCTCGAACGTACCTTTGGTGACATTCCCATCATCCACGACAACACTGCAGAACTTGAATCCGGCAGCTATAACACAGCCGTCAAAGTGAAGAAGGCTGATGTCATGGAGTATATCATCATGACCTTGGAAAAGGCCATCGAAATCCTGCCTGAGACTCCTATGCAGGCTGGCCGCATTGACAAGGCAGCCGCAGAAGGCCTCTTAGCCAAGGTTTATCTGACCAAGGCAGGTATCAGCGGCTCTATCAGCACCGACGACCTTAATAAAGCCATCGAATATGCCCGCCTATGTCTTGGACACGGCAGTCACTCGCTGATGGCGAATTATGCCGATGTGTTCCGCCTGGCCAACAACATCAATCCTGAGTGTCTGATTTCCTGGCGTTGGAATGCCAACAACAACCAATGGACGGACCAAAGCTTTATGCAGAACGACTATGCGCCGAAAGGCATGGGCGATGATGACTGTTGGGGACAATGGAAAGGTATGAGTACAGACTTACAGGAGGCTTTTGGCATCAAGGTCCTGGAACAGACGCCTGACGTATGGCTTAACCATCGAGACGCCCGCCTGAAGGCAACCATGATGCTTCCTGGCTATAAGTATGATTACTTCTGGACAGACAAGGGTGGTTTCGACTTCATTCGCTTTATTTATGATCAGGAATACAACCCCTCTGTTGAGATTGAAAACGACAAGCCGCATCTCGTTTGTCCTACGGGTGCTTATCCCGTTAAGCACATCTATGGCAACAATGCAGACCATACAGCAGGCATTGGTTATCCCGCAGCCCGTATGGCCAACAGCTTGGCAACGCCGCTGTTGCGTGTCGCCGACGTCATGCTGATTCTTGC
>LXOW01194971.1_pt2 | contig 17540 bp, 13 predicted proteins | sample 1368591 | NCBI WGS metagenome assembly LXOW01 (sample SAMN04884650, study PRJNA319009) | bovine gut metagenome | isolation source: Cow rumen | host: Bos taurus | place: Italy: Legnaro (PD) | collected 2014-07-09 | reverse complement strand
AGGAACTATTCAGATGCCGGTAAACTTTCCTACAAAGAGGATAACGCCAGAGGATGCTTCGCGAATCACATAGACAAAGGGGCGGTTGGCGTGGAAGGTTGCCTTGGGATAATCATCAATAGATGGACCAGAATTCTCATATATACCACCAACTGTGACAGCGGCAGCCTCAGAGCCCTCCTCGTTCACCTTAATCTTAGCCTTTTGACGCATCATTTCGATATGGACGGGCACTTCGCACATATTGGGAATCTCCGAGAAATTGTGGTCAAAGGCCAGATGGATGCCCATTTTCTGCATAAGTCCGATAAGTTTACCATTCAGGTCGTCCGTATCTGATGCCGTCTCAAAGCGTGGCAACTTCAAATCTACCTCATAAGACGAAAATACACCGCCCCCTGTACCACAGAAACTTTCTATATTGCGAAAGCCAACAGTAGACAGATAGTTGATAACATCGTTAGTGCTCTTTTCTTCTTTAGGCAGGAATACCGTCATGTTCCACATGCCGTTGCCATAAGGTATTTTAATGGCAGAGAACTCTTCATTCTCCACATAGCTAATCAGCACTTTCTGGTGCATCATCGGCAGTTCCCTGAGATTCTTCTCGTGGTTCACTGACTGGAATTCTTCTAACTTGGTGTTCTTTGGGTCGAACTTCGAGCCCCAGTCAGCCTTGAAGTAGATGGCATTCAGCAGATACGACATCATGCCAGGATCAACCTCATCGAGGATAGTGGGAATCATGCCCCTGGTCTTGTCGTTACACCATCCGTTGATGTGGTCAAGTGTCTCAGGCGATGAGAAGTCAAGCGCCTCAGCCTTCGCATCGTAATAGTACTTCATGTCCTGTTCGAACTGCTTTTTCAGCGTATAACCTTGATTTACAAAGATGGCATTGGCAATATTCAGCGTCACGTCTTTGTCTACCTTGGGCAGTCCCTCAATCAGTTTCTTGCAGTACTCGTTCACAGCCTGGATACCTCCCTCGTGGAAGCCTAAGGTCTGTTCCAGTTCCTTCTCAGTTTCTCCAACAGCAGCATCGTTCACCATACCTAATACATAGGTAATGCTCAGTGGCGAGTAGATAAAGCTCTTGCCACTTTGATCAACCTCGTTCACCGTTTTCAGGAAGTTCAGCGTGAACTGGTTGTTGTCGTTGGCAAAGTCTTGCTGCGCAGGAGTCAGTTGGATGTACTCTGGATCAGACAACATATTTATTGCTTGTTTGGTGTCACCCAAATCCTCTGTAACATCCGATGACGAAGAACATGACAGCAAAACGCAATTTAGAACAATAACTGTCGCTATCAACAAATTCTTTTTCATGTCTGATAATTTTATAGTTTATTATTTCANNAATCTACAGTACCACTGATTATATAGCCGTTTTCGAAAGTCAGATGGTAGATTTGGAAGGTTAACTTTGTCGTCAGCCTTTGACCTTTCTTATTTGTAAGTTTGACGCTCCCTTGCGTGGCTTCATATTGTGTGGCGGCATCGTCTTCGACTGGTACCAAACTGGCATTGAACTGGTTCAATTGAAACGATTCTCCTACTTGAAAACCATCCATATCCGTCTTAACACCCCTGAAACGGATAATCAAGTTTTTCAACTCGGACGATTCAATGTCACAATGGAAAATTAAGCCAGGTTCATTGTCTAACGGCGGCATCCTATTGATATAAAACTTTCCGTTTGTTACAGCGTAATTGCCTGTGTTAGCATTTCCGTCATTGCTGATTTGCAGCATGTTGGAGAATAAAGAATGATCATCATTCTCATCATTGTCACTGCTGCTGCATCCTGCCAATATCAGTAGTAGAAACGCACTTATCCATAATAGACTTTTCTTTTTCATATTTGAATAAGTTTATAAGTCGATTGTGATTACATTCTGATCCTTGAAGGAGATATAACCATCATAATCTGTCCATGTCTCTTGGTGTTTTGAGCCGTCTTGATCTACAACAGTGACAGTACGACGATTCAGCACCAGGTGATAGTTTTGCATGGTAGCATTACGGATGGTGAAGTAGATGTTGATGTGGCAGATGCAATCTACCATATTCTCGGCTTCGTTCCAAGGGTTCAACACGAGCGTACCGTCAGCATCCTGCTCGATGTTGATGCCTGCATCAGTGTAGTCGCAACTCAGCATATAATTGATGTACTCACCCGTGATGGTCTGATCTGCCTCGTTATATGTCAGTTTCAGTTTCGATTTGTAAGGATTATCATCATCTGTGCGAGTCCGTGAAGCATGGTTCTCACATTCGCTGTGCGTGACTTTCGAGAGCGAAACAGATTCTGTGATGCTGTCGCTGGTTGAACAACTGCTTAGTGCTAGCATTACTGCGCTCATCCAAAAGATAAAGTATTTATTCATACTTGTTTGTTTTGCTTGATTTTTTAATTCTTTCTGCAAATATAATACGGAAAAGCCTCAAATCTTGCATGGGGAAGCGTTAAAGAATCTAAAAAGGCAGCAAAGTCATACAAGATTTGCGTACTTTTGAATTATTAAAGTAGAACGCAAGAAAAAGGAAGATGGTCAGTCAACTCGTTGAGCGCATACGGCAGAAAGACCAACGGGCGATGAGCCAGCTCTATCAGATGTACGTTGAAGAGCTCTCATCGGTCTGCTACCGCTATGTGCCTTCGGAGGACGATGCGAAGGACGTGCTACAGAACAGTTTCGTGAAGATATTCACGTCGATACCAACCTTCGAATACAGAGGTGAGAGTGCCTTCAAGGCGTGGATGAAACAGGTGGTAGCCAACGAGGCACTTGCGTTCTTGAGAAACAGGAAGAAGTTGCTGTTTGTAGAACAGGACCAGACTGCTGACAAGGCAGATGAGGAAAGTGCAAGCCCTAATACAGAGCGGATTTCGCCTGACGAGCTACACCAACTTATCAGCGAACTGCCTGACGGATACAGAACGGTGCTAAACCTCTATGTGTTTGAGAACTACTCTCATCGGCAGATAGCCAGCCTGTTAGGCATCAAGGAGAGTACATCAGCCTCTCAACTCTATTATGCAAAGAAGCTATTGGCAAAGAGAATCAAGGATTTAACTAAGGACAAGCAATGAAAGAAAACTGGACAACCGATATGAAGCAAAAGCTGGAGGGTCACAAGATGGCTCCGCCTGCCGGACTTTGGGAGGGCATCAGCAGCGAGATGGGTCTTCAGAAGGAGCCAGCCCCTAAAGCTGTTGCCATTGGGCGTTGGCATTGGGTTGCCGCTATGCTCTTAGCCCTCGTAGGATTCTTTGCCCTCTATCAGTTCTCTCAGGACGAATCGTTCCCTCAGGTTGCTCAAACATCTCAGGAGCAAGAGGCTCCTATGACGAAAACAGAAAGTACTGATAACCAACCGTTGGCGCTTACAGACAGTCCTCAACCTACTCACATACAGGTTTCTCCAAAAATAGCAGAAGATACAACTCCGCAGGATGCAGAGGAAACAGCATCTCAGCAGGTTGCGGAGGAAACAGCATCTCAACAGGTTGCAAAAGAATCATCAGCCAAGCAGATTGCAGAGGAAGCACCCCAGCAGACTTCTGTAGTGACCCATCGTCAACAGCCGTCAGAAGAACAACATCATACAGCACATCACCCAACCAAACAACCCTCAGCCTCTGTGACTGACAACCAATGGTCTGTTGGACTGAATGCCTCTGGTGGATTACTTGCTTCTTCTTCTTTTGGAAAAAGCAGCATGGGGCAGAGTTATGCATGTGATGCTGATGTAGTTGATCCTGGTGTGGATGGTACTACTCAGCCAATTTCTTCCTCTACGACTTACGATGTTGAGGCTAAACATCGTTTGCCAGTCACCTTGGGACTTAGTGTGCATTATCAGCTGAATGCCCGCTTGGCATTGCTGACAGGCATTAACTATACCTATCTTTATTCAGAGTTCAGCACCCCCCTCTATCCCAACATCTATAGAGAACAGAAGTTGCACTATCTGGGAATTCCTGTGGGTCTCTCGTGGCTGTTCTGGAAAACGAGTGCGTTCAGCTTCTACCTCTCAGGCTCCGCCATGCTTCAGAAGTGTCTGAACGAAAAGCCCTGGCAGTGGTCTATAAATGCCTCTGCAGGTGCAGAATATGCCATTACGCCTCTGGTGGGTCTTTTCCTGCAACCCTCATTGGGCTATTACTTCCACGACGGCACCTCTTTCGAACATTATTATAAGGAGCATCCCTTGGCACCTTCTATCGAATTTGGACTCCGTCTGCACCTTTCAGGCAAGTAAAGAAGGGTCCTCACTTCTAACTTGAGCTTGCGAAAGTTGAACTTATTATATAAAAAAATGTAATTTCTTCATGTGTTACAATGGTTTTGTGTAATTTTGCATGCAAAATTTCGTAATAACATGAGTATTACTCAGATTATAGGAAAGGTATTTGAGCCCCGTCAGAAGGCTTTGGAGAAGCATCAGAGTGGGGGAGAGGCATTGCAACAGACAGTGCTGGAACATTTGATTCATACTGCCAATGATACAGAATATGGACGAGAGCACGGTTTTGCCACCATCAAGGGTTATGAGGATTTTGTGAGATACAATCCTGTCAACACCTACGAGGAGCTAAAGGGACAGATAGACCGTATGCGTCACGGCGAGCACGATGTGCTGTGGCCAGGTCGTGTGAAGTGGTATGCCAAGTCGAGCGGAACCACCAACGACAAGTCGAAGTTTATTCCTGTCAGTCAGGAAGGCTTACAGAAGATACATTATGCAGGTGGTTTCGACTCCGTAGCCCTCTATCTTCGCAACAATCCCCATAGCCGCCTGTTCGACGGACGCGCCCTGATACTGGGTGGCAGTCATGCGCCCAACTACAACCTGCCTGGTTCACTGGTAGGCGACCTGAGTGCCATCCTGATAGAGAATATCAATCCGCTGGCAAACCTAGTTCGTGTACCTAAGAAGGAAACAGCCCTGCTTGCCGACTTTGAAATCAAGCGAGAGCGCATTGCCCGTGAGGCGATGAACAAGAATGTTACCAACATCAGTGGTGTGCCTTCGTGGATGCTCTCCGTTCTGAACTGCATGATGGAAATCACGGGAAAGACGCACCTGGAGGAAGTATGGCCCAACCTGGAAGTGTTCTTCCACGGAGGAGTGGCCTTTACACCTTATCGTAAGCAATACGAGCAACTCATTACGTCGCCAAAGATGCATTATATGGAGACGTATAATGCCTCCGAGGGCTTCTTCGGTTTGCAGGACGACCCTGCTGACAAAGCCATGTTGCTGATGCTTGACTACGGAGTGTTCTACGAGTTCGAGCCCATGGATGGTGGCGATATCGTTCCGTTGTGGGGCGTTGAAAAGGATAAGAACTACGCCATGATTATCAGCACCTCATGTGGACTATGGCGCTATAAGATAGGCGATACCGTCCGCTTCACCTCCACCAATCCCTATAAGTTCGTCATCTCCGGACGCACCAAGAGCTTTATCAATGCCTTTGGCGAGGAGCTGATTGTGGACAATGCCGAGCAGGGATTGGCTTACGCTTGTGAGCAGACAGGTGCCGAGGTGTTGGAATATACCGCTGCCCCAGTCTTCATGGATGCCAAAGCCAAGTGCCGCCACCAGTGGCTCATCGAGTTCTCGCGTGCTCCAGAGGATTTGCAGCGTTTCGCTCGTCTGCTGGACCGTAAGCTACAGCAAGTGAACAGCGACTACGAGGCGAAGCGATACAAGGACATCACCCTGCAGCCTCTGGAAATCGTTAAGGCGCGAAAGGGACTTTTCAACGACTGGTTGAAGCTTCGCGGCAAGTTGGGCGGGCAGCACAAGGTGCCCCGACTCAGCAATACGCGTGAACATATCGAACAACTTCTCAAACTAAATGAGAAATGAGGACTCGACCTTGGTCGCTTCGTACCTTTAGGTCGAAGAATGATTAATTAGAAATGAAAATGAAGAATGAGATATTGATAAGCCTGAGAAAGAGGTTGGTGACAATGAGAACATTAATGAAAATGCTGTATATAGCATTTCTCATTCCTCATTTCTCATTCCTCGTTTCGAGCTGTGCCCGTATGGGACAGCCCGATGGCGGCTGGTATGACGACGACCCGCCCCGCGTGCTTTACAGTGTTCCTGCCGAACAGGCTACCAACGTGGATGCGAAGAAGATGACCATCTACTTCAACGAGTTCATCAAGTTGGCAGACCCCACGCAGAACGTCATCGTGTCGCCCCCTCAGTTGGAGATGCCTGAGATTAAGGCTACAGGAAAGAAGATAGTGATAGAGCTGCAGGACACGCTGATACCCAACACCACTTACACGGTGGATTTCAGCGATGCCATCACCGACAACAACGAGGACAACCCGCTGGGCAACTATACCTACACCTTCTCGACGGGTGAGCAGATAGACACCTTCGAGGTGGCCGGCCACGTGCTGGATGCCTCCAATCTGGAACCTGTCAAAGGCATCAGCGTGGGTCTTTATGCCGACCTGGCCGACTCCGCCTTCCGTACCAAGCCGTTGCTCCGTATAGCCCGTACTGACGGACGCGGTCGTTTCTGCATTCGTGGCGTGGCCCCTGGCGAGTATCGTGTCTATGCCTTGCAGGATGCCGATGCCAACTACAAGTTCTCGCAGAAGAGCGAGATGATAGCTTTCTCGCATCAGACCTATACCCCGTCGGCAGGTCCTGATACGCGTCAGGATACCATTTGGCGCGACTCGCTTCACATCGACAACATCTTGACGGTGCCCTATACGCATTTCTATCCCGACGACATCGTCATGATGGCGTTCCAGGAGGTGCAGACCGACCGTTACCTGCTGAAGACGGAGCGTAAGGATCCCGACCGTATCGGTGTTTATTTCAGCTATGGCAATGCGCAGTTGCCCATAATACGAGGCTTGAACTTCGATGCCGACTCTGCGTTTATCCTGGAAAGCACGCCCAAGCAGGACACGCTGACCTACTGGTTGCGCGACACGCTGCTGGTCAACAAGGACACGCTGGAGATGTCGATGGAGTACTTGATGACGGACACCCTGGGTCAGCTGGTGACGCAGATAGACACGCTGGAGCTGGTGGCCAAGACGCCGTATGCCAAGCGACTGAAGGCCCAGCAGAAGGAGATAGAGGAGTGGACGAAGGAACAGGAAAAGCGTAAGAAGCGCGAGGAGCCTTACGACAGCATCTTCCCGGTAAAGCCCCTGGTGATGAAGTATGAGGTGGCGCAGTCGATGGACCCCAATCGCAGTGTCTTCATTGAGAGTCCTACACCGCTGGCCAGTCTGGACACGGCGGCCATCCACCTTTATTCCAAGATAGACACGCTGTGGTACAGGGCACCTTTCGAGTTCCATCGGTGCGACTCCATGTTGCGGCGCTACGAGATAGTGGTGGACTGGCATCCTGACACGGAGTACAGTCTGGAGATAGACTCAGCGGCCTTTATAGACATCTACGGTCTGGCCTCCAAGCCTTATAAGGAAGGAATCAAGGTGAAGTCGCTCGACGCCTATGCCACCTTGCAGATGCAACTGGTCGGCCTTTCGGAGAAGCAGGTGGTGGCCCAGCTGCTGGACGGTAGCGACAAGGTGTTGCAGGAGTCGCACATGGAAAGCGACGGTGCTGCCCCGTTCTATTACATCCTGCCCGGCACCTACTACATGCGAGCCTTTGTGGACCGCAACGGCAACGGTGTGTGGGACACGGGCAACTACGATGCCGACCTCCAGCCGGAGGATGTGTATTACTATCCGCGTGAGATTGTGGCCAAGGAGAAGTTTGACATGACGCTGCAGTGGAACGTGACGGAGCGCAAGCGCACCCAGCAGAAGCCCGGCAAGATAGTGAAGCAGAAGCCCGACCAGGAGAAGAAGCGCAAGCAGAACCGCAATGCGGAGCGTGCCCGCCAGTTAGGCATAGAATATATGAAAAGTAATATGAAATATGAAAACGAATAACATTATAAATATGGTGAAAATGAATAAACGAATATGGATGGTAGCAATACTATTCACTATTCACTGTTCACTGTTCACTAGCAGCTCTGCTGCGCAGTGTGGCATAGAGAACACGGCGTTCAAGTCCGGCGAGTTCCTGGGTTACGACTTGTATTTCAACTGGAAGTTTGTGTGGGTCAAGGTAGGCACCGCGTCGATGTCCACCGTCAAGTCGCGCTATAAGGGTGAGCCCGCCTTCCGCAGCAGCCTGATAACGCGTGGCAATGACAAACTTGACAACATGTTTGTGATGCGCGACACGCTGCTGTGCTACACCGACATGGACCTGTCGCCCCTATACTTCCGTAAGGGAGCCCGTGAAGGCAGCCGCTACTATGTTGACGAGTTGTGGTACAGCTATCCCAATGGCAACTGCCATTTGAAGACGCACGCCATAACCAGCAGCGGCGAGCATTTCTGGAAGGAAATGGAATACAAGGACTGCATCTACGACATGATGAGCATCTATCTGCGTGCCCGCAACTTCGATGCCTCGAAGCTGAAGGAAGGCGACAAGATACCCCTTCCTATTTCCGATGCCAGCAAGATAGCCAATTCGTGGTTGAAGTATGGTGGATGTACAACTATCAAGATGAAGAACTCGAACGACAAGTACCGCTGTCTGGTATTCTCCTTCATTGAGCGTGAGGACGGCGAGAACCACGAGCTCATCCGTTTCTACGTCACCGACGACAAGAACCACCTGCCTGTCCGTCTGGACATGTTCCTCAGCTTTGGTTCAGCCAAGGCCTACCTCACTGGCTTCAAGGGTTTGCGCAACCCGATGGAGTCGAAGGTGGACTGATGTCTCTTGCCTTTTACTGCACGGCACGTATGCAGCGTCCGCTGAAACGGTTGCTCGACAGGTTGCCGTAATCTACGTTAATATCCGAGAAGTTGAACTCCAGGCACCACGCCTTGTTGGGGTTGTTGGTGTAGAGTGACGATGTCCAGTAGATGCCGTTGATGCCGCGGAACTGGGTGTCGGCATAGAAGCGGCATCCCGTGATGGGCAGGAATATCGACTTGCCCGTCTTCTTACTGGAAACCTTATAGCCGTTGATGCCGTCCTTGGTGGTCCACTCCCACGTACACTTGTTGATGAGTTCCTCAAACTCATCGACGGTGGGCATGCGCCACTTTCCGCCCCAGTTGGCCTGTGCAGCGTCGTCCGACGGCGCCAGCTGCGTCTTGCGGTCCTCCTTCGAATACTTGGTCAGGAACTGTGTGTCGCCCTTGCTCCATGCGTAGGTGTTCCACGAGTAGTACTGCTTGGGCTGAGTCTCGCCCCATGCGAAGTACGTGCCGTAGCCGGTCGATTTCTTGGCTCCCACGTTCATGTTAGCCCATTTCACACTCAGTCCCAGGTCCACAGCCTCCACTCCGTCGGGAGTCTTGGCGTCGTTGTCCGTTACGTTCACCTTGGCGTCGCCTACTGTAGCGCAGAGCATGGCAGCCAGTGCCATCAGGAAAATCTTCTTCATCTGTCTTAGTCTTTTTCTTTTATAGTTTTTCTTTTGGCTGCAAAGGTAGTGCAAATCGAGAGAAATGCAAAACAAATACCCATTTATTTTCATGGTTCGAGATGCAGCCAGCCAAAGAGCAAAGACTCATGATATCTGTGGACAGTCCCTCTGCGAGGTTTGCTGAAACGACGGAATGTCAATACTTTTCGTAAATGCGTTGCCCATCCGCGAAACTGGCTGACGAGGGGCCAAAATACGCCCCCAAAGTCCTTACCTCGTAAGGATAGGTAACTCGTACCTCGTACGAATGACCTATTCGACCCTCGTAGGTGTTTTTGGCTCTATCCTGGATAAGACCAGCAACTTTTTCCATATTCGTAATTTTGTAAAACTTTTATCGATGTGATTTTGGATTTCCCTAAAATTATCGTACCTTTGCATCGATAATTAGTTAGACATTAATAATATGATGATGACGATGAAAAAGTGGATGATTGCCGCCATCCTTATTTGTGGCATGACAACGGTGCTCACTTCATGCAGTGACAATCAAAGTAACCCCGCAACGCCCAGCCAACAGGAGATGGAAGAGAGTCTGATTGGACTGTGGCAGGAGGAGTTCGACTATCAGGACGTGACCGAGGACGGAAAACCCTTCAACCGCGCCTTGATAGTGGTGGAGGCCAAGGCCGACCATACGGGCTACATAGCCCTGGCCGTGTTTGACGACGAGTTCAACGAGCCGCTCGAGGTTTACGGTGGTCCAAAGGATGCTCCGTTCAAGTGGCAGGTGACCAGCGAAGGGAAAATTCTGTTGACCGACCCGGAAACAGGCTCCGCCCTGCTGTCGGCCCGTAGAAGCAGTGACGGTAATCACAACAACTTTGTCGATATCAATCAGATAGAGATGAACCGTACGTCGTCGGGTAACATCGCCTATAGCAATGCTGCCCATGCGGGCTCGCTCACCAAGACTAACGACCAGAACGGTTTGATTCAGGAATGGATGGCGAAATCAACCCTGCCGCGGCCCTGCATCACCGACAGCATCCCGGTGGAGATATTCCCCGACTATATGAACTACGTGTTCAATTATCCTTCGGTCGATCCCTTCGGCAATCCCTGCACGCTCAGCGGTACCATTACGGTCGATAAGTCACGGATAGCGGACGATAAGCCATACCACGGCATTCTGCTCTATAACCACTTCACCATCTACGCCACCACACAGGCACCTTCGCGTGGAGCCGTCGAGTTCCCGACAGGGGCTGCCTTCACCCACTTCATCGTTGTAGCACCCGACTACTACGGCTTCGGCATCACCGAGAAAGAGCCGCAGGCCTACTGCATCTCACGGGCCAACGGGCGCGCCTCGCTCGATGCCTACCTCGCTGCCAAGCGTTTGATAGAAGACCTGAATGTGAAGAAGGGCGACGACTTCGTCATTGCTGGCTACTCGGAGGGTGGGCAGACCACGATGAGCGTGCTGCGCGAAATATCGGAACGCCATTCTGAGATCAAGGTGAAACGAGCCTTTGCAGGCGACGGTCCCTACGACATCAACTCGATGTACGACACCATCACCAAAGGCACCACCGAGATGCCCAGCACCGTCTGCAACGTGCTCTATGCCTTCAACCACTTCTTCCGTCTGGGTTACGACATCCACGACTATCTGAAGGACCCCGTGGCACAGAACTTCGACGAGTGGTTCCTTAGCAAGCAATACAAGCGCAAGGCTCTTGACGAGGAGCTTATCAAGACCAAAAAGACGGGCGACATCTGTACGGACGCCGTACTCGACACCAGCAGTGAACTGTCGCGCCGCTTCAAGGGAGCCTTCACCACCGATGCGCTTACCAGCGGATGGACACCGCGCAGCGACTTCGACGTGATGCTCTTCCACGACACGAAGGACGATGTCGTACCCGTGGAGAACTTCTATGCCATGAGCCAGTTCCTCAAAGACCATGGCATCAAGACCCAGGAGTTCGTGGGTGAGTACAGCTCAGAAGCGACCAAGGAAGCCGGCATCAGCAACCACGAGACATCGGCACTTACCTTCTTCCTCAGAATCATCGAGTGGGTGCGTGCGAACTACTAAGGTCACACGGTGAAACAGCTCCTTCTGTGTTATGGAATACCATTTTGCAGTATGAAGGTTTCAGAACTTTTTGAGCGCTGTGTGGAGCTGACGAGGGTAGAACCGTCGGCAGGAGCGTTGCGTTATCTGCACGAGACGCTGGTGCTGGCGTGTGCTGAGGCATTGCGGGGTAGTCGTCAAGGCTTTGGCAATGTCTTTGCACAGGTCGATTTTCTGTGCAAGCAGCATGGCATAGCTTTGCCTGAACGTATCGCCATCCAGCAGATGCGTCGCCACTCTAATGGCACGAAAGAGGCGGAACCTCTTTCGCAAGACGATTGGCGCTATGACCTCCGAGCCCTTGCGCTCTTCATCTCTGCCATTTTCCATGAGGATATTCCACACCAGTTGCTGACGCGCTTGCCTGCAACAGGATGGCAACAAGAGCATGGTGTACAGGTTAACCTGCGCTATGTCAGATGTGTCGTTGATGATTGGGATGACCGCTTTATCTATGCTTCAACAGCCGATGGTCCCATCTGCATTGAGATAACCTCTTCCTTATCACTTCAGACCTCAGACCTCTCATCAGGCATGCAGCTGAACCTGTTGGACTGCCATAGTGAGGGTACGACGATAACAGCAGGTCTGATCGTTGTGGAGCCCGACTTCCTGGTTGACATCTCGTCGATAGCAGCCTGTTTCCAGGACTATGGCCATCACCCCATGAGCTATTTGTTCAACCGCCTGAATGCACGTTCTAATACGCAACCTATCCTGTTGGGTAACTTTGCAGGAACAGCCCTCGACGACCTGATAAACAGTCCTGCAACACCTTTTGCTGACACGCTGCGCAAGTCGTTCAGCGAACAAGCCCTGCAGTTCTGTACGTGTAGTGGCTTTGACGGTATGCGTTTCAAGGCTGATGCCCAACAGCAGGAAGCGAATATCCGTGAGGCTGTGGATATCTTGTTTGAAGACGACAGTCAGCGAGAACGTGCTTTGGTGGAGCCCTCTTTTGTCTGCGAGCGGCTGGGGCTGCAAGGACGCGTCGATTTGATGACTGACGATATGCGTTTGCTGGTGGAGCAGAAGGCGGGCAAGAACTGGAACATCGATCGACTGATGCAACAGTTGCCACCCGTCAGTCCCTATCCGTATAAGGAAGACCATTATGTGCAGTTGCTGCTCTATTATGGAGTGTTGCGCTACAATTTCCAGTTGTCAGCAGACAAGGTGGACATCCGCTTGCTTTACTCCAAATATCCTGCCCGTCAGGGCTTGTTGGTAGTCAACTACTACCAGCAGCTGTTCCGTGAGGCTATTGCCATTCGTAACCAGATTGTAGCCCAGGAAGTACGCATGGCTCGTGAGGGCTTTGCGACGGTACTGCCCCAACTGCATGCTGACATCTTGCTTGAGAATGAAAAGAAGGTCGACTTCTTCAACAAATATATCCGTGAGGAGCGGGAAGCCGCAGTGGCACCTCTGCACCACCTTTCTGAGCAGGAACAGCAATACGTCGAGCGCATGCTGACCTTCGTCTATCGTGAACAGTTGGCGCAAAAAACTGGGGTACAAGAAGGGCAGAATGGGGCACAAGCTGATCTGTGGAACATGCCTTTGGACGGAAAATTGGAAACAGGCAACATCCTGCTGGGGCCTGTCATCAATCACGACAGTGAGCATGTGACGCTGAGCGTCGATACCAGTCAGGTATTGCCTAACTTCCGGCGTGGTGATATGGTGTATGTCTATCGTTATGGCGACCAGCCTGATGTGTGCAGCAGTATATTATATAAAGGTGTCATCGAGCAGCTGACGGATACACAACTGGTGCTTCGTCTGAACGAGCGACAACAGAATCCACACGTGTTCAGCGAAGGCCACTATGCTGTTGAGCATGCCTCTTCCGATATAGGTACCACCTCTGCGCTGCGCAGCATTCTCTCGTTCTGTAGAGCTTCAGAGGATAAACGGCAACTGCTGTTAGGACTGCGCGAACCACGCAGGGACACGTCGATTACCCTCTCGCGCAGTTATAGCCCGCATTACAACGACATTGTACTTAAAGCCCGTCAGGCGCAGGACTATTTCCTCCTGCAAGGTCCTCCGGGAACAGGCAAAACCTCGATGGCTCTCCGCTTCCTCGTCGAAGAAGAACTAATGGTTCAGGGTTCAGGGTTCATGGTGAATGGTTCAGGGTTAGAATTAAATTCTTCACTCTTCTTTGACCTAAAGGTGCAAAGCGACCCAAGGGTCGAGCGCACTCTTCACTCTTCACTAGAGCAAAGCTCGCTTTTGCTGACCGCCTACACCAATCGTGCTGTCGATGAGATATGTGGCATGCTGGAAGAAGCTGGCATTGACTATCTGCGTGTGGGTTATGAGGCCTCGTGCGACCCTCGTTTTGCTGACAGGCTCATTGATAAGGTGTTGGAGCGTCAGCCACGATTAGACGCTATCCGCCAGCAGATACAAGAAATACGAGTCATTGTCAGCACGACGTCTATGCTCCAGTCGCGCTCGTTCCTGTTGGAGATGAAGCATTTCTCGCTATGCATCGTCGATGAGGCCTCCCAAATTCTGGAGCCTAACATCATCGGACTGTTAACCTCTAATAGCATCGATCGCTTCATCCTTATTGGCGATCATAAGCAGTTGCCTGCTGTGGTGCAACAGCCCGACGACGAGCCCTCGTTGCACGAATGCCGCCTGTCGCTCTTCGAACGTTTGTTGCGACAGGAGCGCGAGGCTGGTCGTGACGCATTTACAGCCATCCTGCGTCGTCAGGGACGCATGCATCCAGACATTGCAGCCTTCCCCAACGAGTTCTTCTATGCTCGCGAACACTTGCAGCCCGTGCCGTTGCCCCATCAGGAAGAGGCGGAACTCGACTATTGCCAGCCCTCAGAGGATGCCCTCGATGACCTCCTGAAGCAGCATCGTGTCCTGTTCTTACCTAGCGAAGAATGGACTCCAGGCAATTCGTTCTCGGAGAAGGTGAATCCCTATGAGGCTCATCTGGTGGCAGACCTGCTGCGTCGCATCTGTCGCCAGTATGGTGAACGCTTTGATGCCACGAAGACGGTAGGCGTCATCGTGCCCTATCGCAACCAGATAGCCATGATTCGTCGCGAAATAGCCAAGTTGGGCATTCCCCAATTGCTTGATATCAGCATCGATACCGTAGAGCGTTATCAAGGCTCGCAGCGTGATGTCATTATCTACTCGTTCACCATCCGTCGTCCCTACCAGCTTGATTTCCTTACCGCCAACTGTTTCGTAGAGGACGGACACACCATTGACCGCAAGCTGAACGTAGCGATGACGAGGGCCCGCAAGCAACTATTGATGACGGGAAAAGCCGATGTTTTACAGCAGAACGGCATTTTTAAGGAATTAATTCGCCGTTATTCCATATAAATTATGTACCTTTGTAGCCTATGGAAAGTGTTGTACTGCAAAACCTAAGTATAGGATATGTCACGAAAGACAGCCGGAAAGTGGTTGCCACGGGCTTGAATGCTACTATCAATAGTGGTGAACTGACCTGTCTGCTAGGTCGTAACGGCATTGGTAAATCGACCCTGTTGCGTACCCTTTCTGCCTTCCAGCCGGCATTGGACGGCGACATCAGCATTGCTCTCACCTCTCCGCTCGAGCTTGCTCGCTTTCCTCAGAAAGACCTTTCACCTCTCACCTCTTTATCCGACAAGCAGTTGAGCCGTATCATCGGTATTGTGCTGACGGAAAAACCTGATGTGCAGAATATGACCATTGAGGAACTGGTGGGTATGGGGCGTTCTCCTTATACTGGTTTCTGGGGCACACTGGACGCTGAAGACGAAAAGATAGTGCGTGATGCTATCCGGCTGGTGGGCATAGAAAACCTGCAGGGACGCATGGTTCATACGCTCAGTGACGGTGAACGGCAAAAAGTCATGATAGCCAAAGCTTTGGCGCAACAGACTCCTATCATCTACCTAGACGAGCCGACAGCTTTCCTGGACTTCCCCAGCAAAGTGGAGATGATGCAGCTCTTGCGCAGGCTGGCTGCTGAGGAGCAGAAAACTATTTTCCTCTCTACCCACGACGTGGAACTGTCGTTGCAGCTGGCTGACAAGATATGGCTGATGGAACCGGAACAGCTGAGTGTAGGTACGCCTGCCGAGTTGGCTGCGGAGGGTGTGCTAAGCCGGTTTATAGAGCACGATGGCATCGTCTTTGACAAGGACTCTTTAACCATCCATATCCGCAAATAATGGCTTGCGTGATACCGTTAGACAGGATATTTGTAGTATAAACGCGGAAAAAATGCGAAAATCATGCAAAATATTTGCAGGATTCACGGAAAATGTGTAATTTTGCAGCGTTCAGAGGAATGAGGGGCTTTACGAAGCCTCTCATTCTTGTTTTAACTAACAAACATTTTATGATAGACAAGAACGTCATTAAGACAGCAGTTGAAGAATGGTTGGAGAAGGGCGACTACTACCTGGTAGATGTCGAAATGACTCCTGACGACCGTATTGTAATTGAAATTGACCATGCCGACGGAGTATGGATTGAGGATTGTGCTGACCTGAGCCGTTTCCTTCAGGAGAAACTGGGCGAGGAACTGGGCGACTACGAGCTGGAAGTAGGCTCCGCAGGCATCGGGCAGCCCTTTAAAGTGGTGCAGCAGTATCGCAACCACATAGGCAAGGAGGTGGAAGTGTTACAGCAGAACGGCCAGAAAGTGCAGGGCCTCTTGAAGGAGGTCAGCGAAGACGGCACCCAGTTTGTTGTAACCACCAAGGAGAAGCAGCAGGTGGAGGGCAAGAAGCGTCCCCAGCTGGTAGAGGTTGACAAGACTTTTGCCATTGATGCGATAAAGTCTTGCAAATATTTGCTGAATTTTAAATAGGTAAAAAAATAAAAAACAAAATATATTATGGCAACAAAGAAAGAGAAAGGCCCCTCAATGATTGAGACCTTTCAGGAATTTAAAGAAACAAAGAACATTGATCGTACCACACTGGTGAGCGTGCTGGAAGAAAGCTTCCGCAACGTCATTGCCAAGATGTTCGGTTCGGACGAGAACTACGACGTGATTGTAAACCCCGACAAGGGTGACTTTGAGATTCACCGCAACCGTATTGTGGTGGCTGACGGTGAGGTAAAGGACGAGAACAAGGAAATCAGCTTGACAGAGGCACAGAAGATAGAACCCGACTACGAGGTAGGCGAGGAGGTTTCTGAGGAAGTAAACTTCCAGAAGTTCGGTCGCCGTGCCATCCTGAACCTGCGCCAGACCCTGGCCTCTAAGATTCTGGAACTGGAGCACGACTCACTGTACCAGAAGTACAAGGACAAGGTGGGACAGATTGTCAGCGCTGAGATTTACCAGATGTGGAAGCGTGAGGTACTGCTCATCGACGACGAGGGCAACGAGCTTCACTTGCCAAAGGCCGAGCAGATTCCATCGGACAACTACCGTAAGGGCGAGACCATCCGTGCCATCGTGAAGGAAGTACAGAACGAGAACAACAATCCCCGCATCATCCTGTCGCGTACCAGCACTCAGTTCCTGGAGCGTATGCTCGAGGCCGAGGTTCCTGAAATCAACGACGGCCTGATTACCATCCGCCGCATTGCCCGTATGCCGGGTGAGCGTGCCAAGGTGGCTGTGGAGAGTTACGACGACCGCATCGACCCAGTAGGAGCCTGCGTAGGTGTGAAGGGTAGTCGTGTACACGGCATTGTCCGTGAGCTCTGCAATGAGAATATTGACGTCATCAACTATTCTAACAACACCTCGCTCTTCATTCAGCGTGCCCTCTCACCCGCCAAGGTGACCAGCATCACGCTGAACCCCGAGGAGCATAAGGCTGAGGTCTATCTGCAGCCCGAGGAAGTTTCGCTGGCCATCGGTAAGGGTGGTCTGAACATCAAACTGGCCTCCATGCTGACCGAATATACTATCGACGTATTCCGTGTGGTCAA
>LXOW01158877.1_pt1 | contig 17544 bp, 20 predicted proteins | sample 1368591 | NCBI WGS metagenome assembly LXOW01 (sample SAMN04884650, study PRJNA319009) | bovine gut metagenome | isolation source: Cow rumen | host: Bos taurus | place: Italy: Legnaro (PD) | collected 2014-07-09 | reverse complement strand
CGTCGCTCTCCCCAAAGGTGTGCTGAGCAAGGACGTAGTATCCGCCGAGATACCCGTCCGCCCGGTCCCCGGTGTCCGCCGCTAAATAGCGGCTCTTGATGGCGCAGAGCCACAGCTCGTCGGGCTCGCTCTCGCCCCGGCGCATAAGGGAATACAGGATGTTGGTATAGAGGGCCTCTAATTTCTCCTCATTTTTAAACTCAAAGCCGGTAGAAAGGGTGAACACCCGGGTATCCCAGCGCCAGGTCAAAGGCGCTGCCGTGGCCGCGGGCGTTTCTGTGACGGCGGGCGTGATGGCAGCTGTCTCCCCCGGGGCGGCGGCCTGGGTGGGGTCGCTCCTTCCGCCGCTCAGCACGCCCAGGAGCACGATCGCCAGCACGGCGGCGGCTGCCGCCACGCTGATCGCGCCCGCGAAGATACCGGTGGCGGTGGGACGTTTTTTGATCTTCACGCCCTCTTTTTCTAAGGTCTGGTTCAACTTCCGCTGGAAGGACGCGGGCATCTCAGGGAACAGGTCGTTTTGGAGCCTGTTTTCAAAATCGTTCTGCTTCATTTGGCTGCCTCCTTTTCCTGCAGCTGGGCCCGAAGGCTGGCGCGGCCCCGGGAGAGGCGGCTTCGGACCGTCCCCTCGCTGACCTCGGTGAGCTTGGCGATCTCCCGGGTGTCATAGCCTTCGTAATAGTAGAGGGTGATGGCGAGGCGCTCCTCCGGGCTCAGCCGGTCGAAGGCCCGGTTCAGGTCCAGATCCGGCACGGCCATCTCATAGCTCGCTTCCCCCTGCCCCTCCACGTCCAGGGTGGGGCGGCGGCGCTTGAGCATGTCGAAGCACTCGTTTTTCAGGATGGAGATGAGCCAGGTCTTAAAGTAGCGGCGCTGTTTCAGGCTGTCCAAATGCCGGTACGCCTTCAGCACCGCGTTCTGGGCGGCGTCCTCACTGTCGGTGCGGTGGCGCAAAATGGCGAAGGCGACGCGAAACAGGGTGGGCCCCAGGGCTTCCACCTGCCGGGCGAACCAGGCGTCGTGTTCGTGGCTGCTCATACGCGCTCCTTTCTGCGGTGGATGATCATCTACCCATTAGACGGCGGGAGGCGCAAAAATGCTGCAAGACATATTCAGATCTGTGTTTTTGCATAGGCCAGGAGGGCCGCCCGGTCGTTCTTCAGGGCGCCAACCGCCACCTGCTCCAAAATATCGTTCAACAGCTGGCCCATGCGGGGACCGGGGGCCATGCCCAGGGACAGGAGATCGTCGCCGGAGACGGCCAACGTTTTCAGCGAAAGGCAGGGCTTTTCGGAAAGGACCTTATTGAGAAGGGCCTCCCATCGGTCGATCGTGACGAGGGCCGGGTCCCGTCCATAGGCGGAGTGGGCCATAGCGTCGCAGCGCTGGACCGTGAGCAGATCCCGTACCCGGTCCACATCCTCGTGGAGGAGGAAGCGGCGCATATTCTTCTCCGTGCCCGGCAGCCAGGTGTCGTGCTTCTCGACGAGATACAGCACCCGATCCAGGGTATCGTTGTCGCATCTCAGGCGGCGGAGGGCCTGCTCGCAAAGCGCCCGGCTCTTTTGGGGGTGGCCGTAGAAATGGCCCACGCCCTTCTCGTCCTGGAAAAAGCAGGCAGGCTTGCCGCAGTCGTGGAAGAGCAGGGCCAGGCGGAAGACCGGGTCCGCGGGGCTCGCTTCCAGGGCCCGGATCGTATGCTCCCACACGTCGCTGTCGTGATAGGGGGTATGCTGCTCGAAGCCCGCCATGGGGGCAAGCTCCGGCAGGATGGTGAAGAATACAGGTGCAAACTCCCGTAGGATACGGCCCGCGGCGGGGCCGAGCAGGATGCCCTTCAGCTCGGCGAAGATGCGCTCCGCGCTGATGTTGTGGAGGAGCGCCCGCTCCTCCACCATGGCCCGGGCGGTCTCCGGCTCCACGGCGAAGTCCAGACGGGACGCGAACCGCAGGCCCCGGAGGATCCTGAGACCGTCCTCAGAAAAACGGTCCATGGGGTCCCCCACGGTGCGGATGACGCCGTTTGCGAGGTCCTCTCGACCGCCGAACAGGTCTATGGGCCCCTCGTTCTCGTCCAGGGCCATGGCGTTGACGGTGAAGTCCCGGCGAGAGAGGTCGCCTCTAAGATCGTTCAGAAAGGTCACGGTCCGGGGGTGGCGGTTGTCGAAGTAATCGCCGTCGGCCCGAAAGGTGGTGATCTCCACGGCCTTGCGGTCCAGAATGACGGCCACGGTGCCGTGCTTTTTGCCCGTGGCGATCTGGGGAAGATCGGAGAACACATTCTCCACCTCCTCCGGCCGGGCGGAGGTGCACACGTCCCAATCGTGGGGCGTCACGCCCCGGAGAAGGTCCCGGACGCAGCCGCCCACCGGGTAGGCCAAAAAGCCCGCCTGCCGGAGCCGGGAGAGGATGCAGTTGACGTACGGGGGTATCATGGTCCTATTATGGGCAGGGCGGCCGGTTTTTGTCAAGGAGCGGGTGGATTTTTGCCCGGCTCTATTGTATACTGTAGCCATGCACGAACGAATGAAGCCCATCCTCCGACAGGCGGCCCTGTTCCGCTGCCCCCTGTGCCACGGTCAAATGACGGCCGGGGAGACCTCCCTGCGCTGTGAAAAGGGCCACGACTTTGCCCTTTCGAAGAAGGGCTACGGGGACTTCTGCCCCGGCGCCCGGGCGGGGGCCTACGACGACGCCCTCTTTGACAGCAGGAGCCGGTTCATCGCCGGTGGCTTCTATGATGTGCTGATAGAGGAATTGAAGGCCCTGCTGGCCAAATATGCCCCTCAGGGGCCCGTTCTGGACGCGGGCTGCGGCGAGGGCAGCTTTTTGAAGGCCGTCTGTCCCGACCCGTCGGAGCGTCCCTGCGTGGGCCTGGACCTGTCCCGGCCCGGCGTCCAGCGGGCGGCCCGAGGGGGCGGCGGCTGGCTGTGGGCGGTGGGGGACTTGAGCCGCCTGCCCCTCCAAAGCGGCTCCATGGCCGCCATTTTGAACGTCCTCTCCCCCGCCAACTACCCGGAGTTCAGCCGGGCGCTGCGGCCGGGGGGTGCGGTGCTGAAGGCGGTGCCGGGGGAACGGTATCTCGGGGAAGTCCGCTCCCTGGTAAAGGACAGCCTGCGCTCGGAAAGCTACAGCAACGCCCGGGTGGTCCGGCTCTTCGAGGAGCGGTTCCACCTGCTGGAACGGCGGGAGATCTGCGGGACCTTTCCCCTGACCCCGGCGCAGGCGGCGGACCTCGTCGCCATGACCCCCCTGACCCAGGGCATAGAAAAAGAGCAGCTGAGCCTCGCTGCCCTCGATCGCGTCACCATCCATATGCACATTTTGGCGGGCAGGCCTCGTTAGTTTACCGGCCCGCCGCCCGCAGGACCATGGCGTCGTGCTCCACGTCGGCCATGTTCAGCACGTCTGAGGTGCTGCCCTGGAAGTAAACGTGGGCGGTGGCGTTGTCGTACTGCATGGAAGCCGCCACCTGCCTGTCGCCGATGGTCACCGTCACGCCGATCTTATAATAGCTGTTGCTCTCCCCCATCCACTGCTTCATGGCGGCTCCGTTCGAGTAGGCCGCCGCCGGGACCATGTGGGCGTGGTTCTCCCCGCCCCGGTAGACCACCCGGCAGATCTCCCCCGTGGCGCAGTTGGTTAGGACGTAGGTCTCCCCCTCCACCAGCTCTTTTTTGACCTCGGACCAGTCCCACAGCTCCCCCGTCGCCTGGAAGCGGCTGCTCTGGCCTGGGAAACTGACGGCGATGGACGCCGCGTAGGGGGCCCGGGTGGCGGTGCCGGAGAAGAGGTCGTCCTGCTCCTCCGGGGTCAGCCGACCGTCCTGCTTGGCCCTTGCGGCCCCCTCATAGACCAGGGCAGCCCGCCGGGTCACCGCCTGATAGCTGCCCGTAGGCTTGTAGTTGTAGTACCCCAGGTCCTTGAGCCGCAGCTGGATGCGGACCACCAGCTGCCCCTTGGTGCCCAGGATCACCGTCTCTCTTTCCTTTTCCTCCGCCAGGGCCGTGGCGCCGACGCACAGGCACAGCAACGCCAGCAGGAGCATGAGCATACGTTTCATGGAAGCAGTATACCATGTTCCTTGTGTTCGGGGGAAGGGTGTGGTATACTGAATTTACAAAAGATACGAAAAGGGGGCGAAGGGTATGCGATGCAGCTGCAAGGTGTGCGGCACCTATATGGTCCAGCGGGAGCAGGGCGTGGAGAGCGGCTGCGTCTGCCCGGAATGCTTCTATACCTGCTCCGCCTGCGTCACCCCCGAGGGGGGCCAGCCGCTCGGTCCCGATCAGCTGCGGGCCCTGCTCCTTTCCCGCCAGTTCCTGGACCGGGAGGAGGAAGGCTGCGGCGACCCCTTCCACGGGCCCATGAAGCCGGAGGAGTACGAGGATTAGGGGCCGGGCCTTCCCCTTACAGCCGCTTCGCCTCCAGTATCCGGGCCATGTCGAACGCGGCCTGGAACGCTTCCCGGCTGCCGGGCTGAGGCCGGGCCGGTCTGGGCGCCACGGGGGCGTTCCTGGCCCAGGCCTTCAGGGCCGCCTTCCAGTCCCGCATGGGCTGAGAGCCCATCATCCAGCCGTTGGCTTTGTAGTAGTTGTAGAAGTGGTCCGGGTCCACAGGCAGAAAGACCTCCTGAACATACTGCCGGATCTCCTCCAGGGTGGGATAGGTCTCCTTTCTCTCCGTTCCCTCAGAGGATCCCATCCCTCCCAAAGGGGGGCATGTTTCTTTTTTCTCCCTCTCCACAACAACCACCGGTTTTATCTCTGCTCCCACCGACGGTCCGCTTCCCTGGAAAAAAGAAATATCATTGCCCTTGTCATTGTATTTGGATTTGTCATTGTCATTGTCTTGGCCATCCCTGCCATCTTCAAAATGGCGTATGCCATCCGTCTGGGCCGTTCGGTTCCATCGGGCGGCGGCGCCCTTTTTCCCCTTCTCCCTCATGTTCCCCACCTTGGTCTCATAGGCCTCCTTCTCCCGGTCGATATTCTGTTTGGCCACGATCCACAGATACCGCTCGTTGCCGGAAAGCTCCGATTCCGTGCCGTTTTCCGCGTACAGGAGCATGGCGCGGAACAGGGCGCCGGCTTCCTCGTTGGTGAGCGGCGTCATGGTCTCCCGAAAGTCCGTGAATATCTTCAAATAGGTCATACTGTCCACCTCCTGGCCCCATTGTACCTCGGTGGGAGGGCCTGTGCCTCCGATAATTCGTTCATCTTTTGCCCGGGCCATGGGCAGGCAGGTCGGGGCTGTCCCCGCATGCCCACGCCTTGTCAGGGATGGCGCAGGCATAAAAAACGGGAGGTCGCATTCCCTCCCATGGTGTCGGTATACGCTTTATTTTCCCACGCAAAAGCGGGCGAAGATGCGGTCGATGACGGCGCCGTCCACGTCCCGGCCGGTGATGGCCCCCAGGTGGTGCAGGGCCTCCCGAATGTCCGTGGCCGCGAGGGTCAGCTCCTGGGCTGCCTGGGCGTGCCGGAGGGCGTCCCGTGCGTTCTCCAGAGCCTTGATGTGGCGCTCGTTGGTGATGGCCGCCCCCTCTCGGGCTCCGGACAGGGCCACGATGCGCCTCTTCAGCTCCTCCAGGCCCTCCCCCGTCCTGGCGCTGACGGTCAGCTCCCCGAAGTCGTCCGGTCCCTGCAGAAGGTCCCCCTTGCTGCGGAGGATCAGGCGGGTCTTGCCCTCGGTGAGTACGAGGAGCCGGGCGTCCTCCTCGGTGAGGGCCTGGGTGCCGTCCAGGAGCAGCACCGCCACGTCCGCCCGATCGAGGGCCGCGCGGGCCCGGTCGATGCCGATCCGCTCCACCAGGTCCCCGCTGTTTCGGATGCCCGCCGTGTCCACCAGCCGCACGGGCACGCCGAAGAAGCTGGTCTCCTCGTCCAGGGTGTCCCGGGTGGTGCCGGGCAGGTCCGTGACGATGGCCCGGTCCGAGCCGATGAGGGCGTTCAGCAGGGAGCTTTTGCCCACGTTGGGCCGGCCCACCAGAGCTACGTACGCCCCCTCCCGCAGGATGCGGCCCTGGCGGCCCTCGTCGATGAGGGCGTCGATCTCCTTCCGGGCCTTGACGAGGCTCTCCGGCAGGGCCAGGGAAACGTCTTCCTCCACCTCGTCGGGGTAGTCCACCGCCGCGTCGATGGCGCTGAGACCATCGATCAGGAGCTCCTCGATGGCCGTGATCCGCTCCGAAAGCCTGCCGTGGAGCTGGTCGAGGGCCGCTTTCAAACTCTCCTCCGCCCGGGCGGAGACCACGTCCATGACCGCCTCGGCCTCGCTCAGGTCCATCTTGCCGTTGAGAAAGGCTCTTTTGGTGAACTCCCCGGGCTCCGCCGGCCGGGCGCCGGTGCAGCTCAACCGCTCCAAAATACGGGCCACCGTGCGGCTGCCGCCGTGGCAGCTGAGCTCCAGCATGTCCTCCCCGGTGTAGGTGCCCTTCCCCGGCAAAAAGCAGGCCATGCCGTCGTCCAGCACCCTATCCCCATCCAGCATGCGGACGAAGCGGAGCATCCGGGGCGTCTTGGTCACGTTCCGGTCCAGCATCTCCCGGGCTATCCTGGGGCACAGGGGCCCCGACACCCGGATGAGGGCGATGGCCCCGCCGACGGCGGTGCTGGGAGCGTAGATGGTATCGACGGTCATGGGTCTTTCTCCTAACGAAAAAGGGCCCTGATGGGCCCTGTGTGTGTCAGTCCTCCGGAGTGATTATGACCCGGCGGTTGGGCTCCTCGCCCTCAGAGTGGGTGGTGACGCCCCGGAAGCTCTGCAGCGCGGAGTGGATGACCCGGCGCTCGTAGGGGTTCATGGGCTCCATGGCGAAGGACCGGCCGGTCTTGGCCACCTTCAGGGCGTTCCGGCGGGCGAGACGCCGCAGGGTGTCCTCCCGGCGGGCCCGGTAGCCTTCGGTATCGATGGCGATGCGGCGGTAGCCGTTCTCCTTGCGGTCCTTGTTCTCGTAGAGGGAAACGATGTACTGCAGGGCGTCCAGGGTCTCGCCCCGGCGGCCGATCAGGAGCCCGTCGGTATCGGACTCGATCTTCAGCTTGATGCCCTCCTCGTTCTCGAAGGCGTACACGGTGCCCTTGACGCCCATCTTACCGAGCAGCTCCTGCAGGAACTTGGCGGAATCCAGCTCCTGGGCAAGGTCCCTCGAATAGGGGATCTCCTCCACGGGGGCGGCCGATGCCTTCTCCTCCCGGGGCTGTTCCCGGCGGCCGCTGGACCGCTTGTCGCCGCGGCCGCGGCTGTCCCGGCGATCGTCCTTCCGATCCCGGCGCTCCCTGCGCTCGCCCCGCTGCTGCTCCCGCTGCTCGCGGCGCTCCTCGTTGATGGCGGTGAAATCGGGGACCACGGGGGTCTCCCGCTCCACCAGACGGACGATGGCGTTGCGGGCGCCAAAGCCGAAGATGCCCTTGGTCTCGCTCTGCACGGTGATGATGTCCACCTGGTCGATGGTGACGCCCATCTCATTCAGGCCGTGGAAGATGGCCTCGTCCACCGTCCGGCCGGAAAACTCCATACTTCTCATGGGTCAGTTGCTCTCCTTTATCAGCTTGGCTTCCCGCTTCCGCTTGTCACGTTCCACAGCGGCCGGAAGCGTTTTGTTCAGAATGAAGTTGATGCCTGTGGCGATGACGTTGCTGATGATCCAGTACACGGAGAAGGTGGCGTCATACTGCCAGCAGAAGAATATGGACATGACGGGCATGATGTACATCATGCTCTTGCCCATGTTGGCGGCCTGGTTGTTGGCGTTGGGGTTGGTGAGCTCGGCTTCCTTCTGCTTCTGGTTCTGCTGCTGCATGGAGACCCAGGAGAGCAGGAAGGACGTGGCGCCGGCCAGGAGCGGCAGGATGGCGTAGCCGTTCACATAGCCCTTGTAGGCGTCGATGCAGGGGCCCATGATGGACTCATAGGCGGTCAGGAAGGCGGTGTTGTCCTCCGCGATGGCGAGGGCGCCCGCGGCGTCCTTCACGAAGAAGCCCATTCGGAGAAGGAGCTCGTCCAGCGCCTGCTGGTGCTCGGTGTAAAAGATGAACTTGTCGATGTAGGTGGCCTTGGTCTCGGCGAAGGTGCGCCAGAACTGCTCGCCGGTGAGGACGGCGGAGCTGGTCAGGTTGTCGGGCCGCCAGATGTTGAGAATCCAGAAGAACTTGTACTGGCTGAACAGCTGGATGCCGGCCTGAGCGTCCCTGTCCATGGTCAGCAGTAGGGACAGCATCTGCTCGTTGGACCAGGCGCGGAAGGCGTTGATGAACATGAAGAGGAGCGGCATCATGATGAGCAGGGGAAGGCAGCCGGACATGGTGCTGACGCCCTTCTCCTTCATGAGCTTGGTGCGCTCCTGGTTCATGCGCTTGGGGTCGTTCTGATACTTCTTCATCAGCTTATCCAGTTCCGGCTGGATCTCCTGCATCTGCATGGAGGACTTCCGGGACTTGATATCGCCGAAGATGGTCAGACAGCGAACGCCCAGGGTGAAGAGGAAGATGGTGAGGACGATGGCATAGGAGGCCTGCATCCCCGTGGAGGAGACGATGGTCTCATACAGCCACCGCATGCCGTTGAGCAGCCACTTGGTGAGAAAGAAGGATTTAGTCAATGTGGTTCTCCTTTATAACCTGTGCCGGCTTTCAGGGAACGGGGTCGTAGCCGCCCTTGCAGAAGGGGTTGCAGCGGAGGATCCGCCAGACAGCGAGGCCCGTGCCCTTCAGGGCACCGTATTTCGTGATCGCCTCCCAGGCATACTGGGAGCAGGTGGGGGTGAAGCGACAGTGGGCGGGAAAGCAGGGGGAGATATGCCTCTGGTAGAAGCGGATCATGGCGAGCAGGACCTTCTTCACGGCTGGACCGCCTCCAAAACGGCAGGCTCCTCGTAGACCCCCGCCCGCTGCAGGGCGGCGACCATGCTCCTCTGCATGGACAGGAAGGGGGCCGTGAGGGACGAGGACCGGGCGATGAAGATCAGGTTGTAGCCCGGCTTCACCCGAGGGAGCAGGGGCGAAAAGCAAGCCTTGAGGCGCCGCTTGGCCCGGTTGCGCTGGACGCTGTTGCCGATCTTTTTGGATACAGAAAAACCGACCTGGACCTTGCCCTTTCGGTTCCGGGCCGTCACCAACACGAAGCTTCCACCGCCGACCTGACGGCCGGTCCGATAGGTAAATCGAAACTCCTTATGCCGTTTCAGGGAGTACGTCCGATTCAAAAGCAGCGTATACTTTCCCGTAAATAGCAACGCACGGCAAGCCATGGCCTGCCGCAGCGCTACAAAGTTTGCGGCGTATGCCGCGTCGCGGGAGCACCGCTCCCGTACACCGCCCAAGATGGCGCCTGCGCTCAGGCGCTCAGCTTCTTGCGGCCTTTGGCGCGCCTGCGCTTCAACACATTGCGGCCATCCGCAGTGGCCATGCGTTTACGAAAACCATGGACCATGCTCCGCTGCCGTTTCTTCGGCTGGAAAGTGCGTTTCATGCCATACACCTCACTTAGTTTAGAATATCTTCATGGAAAAAGCGCCCGACGCGCTATTTTCCAAAATGAACCTGTAATATTATACGGGAAAGGCCATATCCTGTCAAGCACTAATTTATAAAGAAAAAACGGCGTTTCCGCCGCAGCTTGCAAATGTTCTGGCGCCCGTATGGACAGCCTTACGCGCCGCCGACCAAGGGGAGGAACTCCTCTTCCCCCCGACCGCTGGAAGCGGAGAGCTCGGCCACCAAGACCTGCCGGGCGGTGAGATACATCTTGCGCTCGCCGGCGGAGAGGCCCCGCTCCTGGTCCCGCTTCATGAGGCACTTGACCACGTCGGCCACCACGAGAGCGTCCCCCTGCTTGAGCTTGTCCAGGTTCTCCCGGTAGCGCTGGTTCCAGTTGTCGCTCTCCCGGGAGCAGTCGCCGCACTTGAGATACTCCACCACCTGGCCGCAGGTGCCCTCGTCGATCAAAGGACGCAAGCCCACGTTGGCGGCGTTCTTCACCGGCACCAGGGCCGTCATGCGCCCCATGAGGAAACGCAGCAGATAGTATTGGTTGGTCTCGCCCAGGATGCTCTGCTCCTCAATGGCTTCCACCTTGCCCACCCCGTGCATGGGATAACAAACCATATCGCCTACCTGAAACACGCGCAGCCTGCCTCCTTTCCCTATTACTGCTGTCAGTATACCACAGGTCCCCCTGGATTGTCAAAGATATTTTTTATTAAAAATTTAGTATTATAGTACAGGCCGTGTACCGTGTCAAGAGTTTTTTTCGGGCTTTTCGAGGCCGTTTCGAGCCAAAACCAAAAACAGGACGGCATAGCGTCCTGTTTTCACTTGAATCTTTTTTCGGTCCGATCACGGGGTGCCGCTGCCCGTTCCTTCGCTGGCCAGAGGGCTGGTGGAGGGGCTGACAGATTCGGAAGCCATGGGCGTTTCGCTGGCTGCGGGAACGACTGTGGCGATGGCAGTCGCCATTGCCGTGGCCACGGGCGCCATGGTGGCCGTCCGCGTAGGCGCAGCCGAGGCCGTGGGCTTCACGCTGGCGCGGCAGGTGCAGCCGCCCAGCAGCGCTGCGATGGTCAGCACCGTACCGAGAAAGATCCGGATCTTGTTTCGTTTCAAGGGGCATACCTCCTTCGTTCAAGTGATGCCCTTAGTCTTGCCCCTTCGCAACGAAAACATCCATGCCAGGTCTTGCCAGTTTTTTCGCTTCGACGAGAACGGTCTTCACCCGCCCGCCGCGCTCTATGAGCTCCATCCGCTTGGGCTCCAGCCGGTTCTGGCGGAGCAGCGAAAAGAGGTCTATAAGGCCCTCCGCCCGATAGCAGAGGCACAGCCGGCCCCCGTTGTCCAGGAGCTGGAAGGCGGCGGCCAGAAAGTCGCCGAGCCGGTCCCCGTGGCGCTGCCGGGCCCGCTGAGGGTCCTCCCCGGCGGAAGCCTGGGTGTAGTAGGGCGGGTTCATGGTGACGAGATCGAACCGGCCCCGGCCCAGGGCCTTGGGGGCCTCGCTGACATCCAGCTCATAGAAGGGGACGTCCTGCCCGTTCCGCTCGGCGGACAGGCGGGCGAGGTCCAGCTGCGCCCCGTCGAGGTCCAGTCCCGCGAAGGGGCAGCCGTAGAGGGCGTTGGCGTAGAGGGGTATGATCCCGTTGCCCGTGCCCAGGTCCACCGCCCGCTCGTTGGGTTTTGCGCGCAGAAAACGGACGAGCCGCACCGGGTCCTCCGTAAAGCGGCCCAAGGCCTCGTCCTGATAGATGCCGTAGTGTTCGTATCGAAGGCTTTCCCAGCGCATGGTCAATACTGGCCGATGACGCCGATGTCGACGCCGGTGTAGTAGTGGGTGAGGATGGTCCTGTAGTCCGCCCCGTCGGCGGCCATGCCGTTGGCCCCCGCCTGGCTCATGCCCACCCCGTGGCCGAAGCCCTTGGTGTGGAAGATGACCTGGGTGTCGGTGAGCTCCACGGTGAACATGGAGCTGTCCAGGCCGAAGGCCTTTCGGGCGGTCTTGCCGGTGATCACGTCCCCGCCCAGCTGCAGCTTCTGCACCCGGCCGCTGGGATAGAGGGACAGGATCTTCAGCTGGTCCTCCAGCTTGTCGGCGGCCAGATCAGCCTTGGGCACGGCCCCGTTGGCCCGGGCGACGAACTCGCCCCGGCCGAACTTCACTTCGCCGGTCTGACGGCTGCCGATCTCATGGGCGCTCTCCACGGACCGAAGGTAGGGGACGTAGTTGCCGTACACGTTCTCGCAGCTCTCCGTCCATCCGCCGGAGGCGCCGTGGTACATGGCGTCGATGACCTTGCCGTCGTAGAGCATGACCTCCCCCGCCGTGTCCATGACCGCCTTGGCGATGACGGAATGGTAGTAGGGGTACTGGTCCCCCCACTTGCTGTGCATGCGGGCCTCGGAGTTGTAGGTCTGGCAGCAGGAGCTGGAGGTGCAGATGTCCGCGTTGGGGTTGGTCTTGCAGCCCCCGTGCTGGATGGAATAGAGGGTGTAGGTCCGGGCGGCCACGGCCTGGGCTTTCACCGCCTCCAAGCCGTAGGACGCGGGCATCTCGCCGGACACCACGCCCAGGATGTATTCTTCGAGGAGCATGTCCCGGATCTCCCCTTCGTCGTTGAAGAAGACCTTCACGTAGGTGCTGTGGACCTTGGTGAAATCGATGTCCACCGGGATGGGCGACCGGGTGGGCGCGGCGATGATGGGCTCCGGCGAAGCCTCCACCGTGGCCATGGCCTCCCCCTCCGGCAGGGCGCAGGCCCGCACGACCCCCACGAACAGCAGCACCACCGCCACCAGCAGGGCCGTGACGGCCAGCAGGATGGGCCAGTGGATGGTGTAGACCTTTTCCTTTTTGCGGGAGCGCTTGCGCTTCTTCTTCGTGCTCATGGTATCATTATATGCAAAAATTTGTGCAGAATAAAGAGGAAATTGACGAACAAGCGGTAAACTTTCTTCCGGTCCGTTCCCCATTCTTCGCCTTGCAAGTTGTTTTCCCCTATGGTATACTTCCAGCATATGAACGTGCATTTTTCGACCGAGGCCCGGAAGCGGGAGCAGACCCCGGTGGACAACCTGTTTTTCAGCGAATACATGCCTGACGCCGACGGCGAGGCCGTGAAGGTGTACCTGTACGGTCTCATGCAGTGCCGCTACCCCTCCATGGGGGAAGTGGCCATCGCCGAGGCCCTGGGCATGCCGGAGGGGGCTGTCCGGGCCGCCTTCGTGTACTGGCAGAGCAAGGGCCTGGTCCGCATTCTGAAGGACGAGCCGTTGGAGGTGGAGTACCTGACCATGGAGCAGCCGGCGGGCACCACGGCCATCCCCATGAAGTATCACACCCTGGTCCGGACGCTGAACCAGCTCACCGCGCCCCGCCAGTTCACCATGAACGAGCTGGGCCACATCTACGACTGCATCGAGATCTTCCGCCTGGAGGAGAAGGCGGTGCTGGAGCTGGTGAGCTACTGCCTGGAGCTGAAGGGCGCCAACGTCCGCATCCAGTATATCATGACCGTGGCCAAGGGCTGGGCGGACAAGGGCATCACCACCTATGAGCAGGCCCGCAAACAGATCGAAAAGGAACGGATCCTCTGGCACGGCGCGTCCCTGATCGCGGACCGCCTGCGCCTCGGGCGGCTGCCATCGGACGACGAGATCCGGCTGTACGAGACCTGGGTATACGTGTGGGGCTTCGACGAAGAGGCCATCCATACGGTCTGCTCACGAATGACCGACCTGCGCAGCCCCACCTTCAAGAAGCTGAACGATCGGCTCCAGGAGCTGTATGAGCAGAACAAGGTGAAGGCGGAGGACGTGGAGGCGTACAGCGCCGAGCAGGATTCCGAAAGGGCCTTCGCCAGCCAGGTGTTCAAGCGCATGAAGAAGGTGTCGGCCCCCACCAAGGACGAGATCTGGCAGCTGTCCACCTTCACGAACGGGCCGGAGGGCCTGCCCCGGGAGGTGGTGCTGCTGGCCGCGGACGCCTGCGCCGACGCCCAGTGGCCCTTCGGGAAGCTGAAGACCATTTTGAAGGACTGGGCGGAGAAGAAGGTACGCACCGTGGAGGAGGCCCGGCAGGCCCTCAGCGAGCGGCAGACGCGGTATGCTCAGGCCGACAGCCGACGCAAGACCCGCAGCCGGAACACGCTGCTGAACTATGCGGAGAAGGGCGTATCCCACGCGAATCTGGACGAAATCGCCATGGATATAGACGAGCTATGAGTATGGATCTTCAAACCTATTACGCGGATCTGCGCAGCAGAGCCGTGCGCCAGCTGGAAGCCCGGCGGAAGGAATGCGCCGCCCTGGACCCCGCTTTCCCCGCCCTGCAGACCAAGCGGAGCCGGGTATTCTCTATGCCCGCCCAGGGCGGCAAGCTGGCGCTGTCCACCATCCGATTGGAGGAGGAAGCGCTGCTGAGGCGATACGGTCTGCCCAAGGATTACCTGCAGCCCGCCTACCGCTGTCCCCTGTGTCAGGACACGGGCTACGTGGGCAGCCCTGTGAAGAAAAAATGCGCCTGCCGGCTGAAGCTGGAACAGCAGAACATGGCGGAAAGCGCCCGTATCAATGATCGGGAAACTTTTGAGACCTTCCGGGAGGACGTCTATCCTGACGAAGCCTCCCGCCAGATCGCGCGGCGGATCGTGGCCTACTGTCAAAAGTACGCCGACACCCTGCCCGCGCCAAACATCCGCCAGCTGTATCTTTTCGGCCAATCGGGCCGCGGCAAGAGTTTCATGGGCAACGCCATCGCTGCCCGAGCCATTGAGCACGGTGTGGAGAGCTTGCGGCTCACCACCTACCGTATGAACGAAGAGGTCACCAGCGGCTTTTCTACCAACTCCTCCCCCCTGTCCCGGTTTACCCAGGTGCCCCTGCTGGTGCTGGACGATCTCGGTGCGGAGCCCATGATCCCCAACGTCACCTCGGAGACCATTTTCGCCATTGCAGACCAGCGAAACACGAGCCGCCTGGCCACGGTGTACATCTCTAACCTGAACGCAGAAGAGCTGGCTCAACACTATGGGGAGAGGACCGCGTCCCGCATTTTGGACGCTTCCATCTCCCGGTCCATCGACTTCAGCGGAGAGAGCCTCCGGGTCCAAAAAGAGGGGCGCCGCTGATGCTGTACCTCATCGCCACCCCCATCGGGAACCTGGGGGACATCACCTGTCGGGCCGTGGAGAAATTGCAAAGCTGCGACGAAGTCTGGTGCGAGGACACCCGACAGACCGCCAAGCTCCTCAATCACCTGGACATCAAAAAGCCCCTGACGAGCTGCCACGAATACACCCAGAAGGAGAAGGCTCCCCAGCTTTTGGAGAAGCTGCGGGCGGGCCTCGACATCGCCTACGTGTCCGACGCGGGCATGCCGGGCATCTCCGACCCGGGGGCCGTTTTGGTCCAGGCCTGCCTGGATGCGGGCCTCCCCTATACCGTCCTGCCCGGCCCCTCGGCGGTGCTGACCGCGGCGGTGCTGTCGGGGCTGCCCCTCCGCCGGTTCACCTTCTTCGGGTTCCTGCCCCGGGAGGGGGCGGAGCGTAAAAAGGCCCTTACTGATATTGCCGCCTGCGGCTGTACAGCCATCCTCTACGAGAGCCCCCATCGGGTGAAGGACACCCTTGCGGACGTGCTCGGCGCCGTGGGCGACTGCCCCTGCGCCCTGGTGCGGGAGCTGACCAAGGTCCACGAGAGCTGCCAGCGGGGCCTCATTACGGAGGTCCTGGCCGCCCTGCCGGAGGAAGTGAAGGGCGAATGCGTGCTGCTCTTTGAGGTGCCGCCCCAGGCGGAGGACGCCCCCACGGCGGCGGAGCTGGACGACCTGCTGCGGCGGCTCATGGCGCATATGAGCTTGAAGGACGCGGCGAAGGAGGCCAGCGAAGCGTTGAAGATCCCCCGCAAGCAGGTCTACGCCCGAGCGCTGGAGCTGAAGGATCGGTAAAGAAAAAGCCTGTCGGAATTTCCGGCAGGCTTTGTTTTATGTCGTTACAGGGACAGGATGCTGGCCACGATGGTGAAGAGGAGACCGATGACCATGAGCAGCGCCATGAAGATACACATCCAACGAACGAACCGGCTGTGCATGCTCTCTCCTCAGGCGGCGGGGTCGTAGGCGTTCACCACGTCGTCGTCGATGACGATCTGGGCCTTGCTCCGCCAGGCCTCCACCTGGGCGTTGTAGTAGTTGGTGTTGACGTAGCTCTTCAGGGTGTCGTCGATGACGGACTTGACCTCGGCATAGGGGACGAGGCCGGTGGTGCCCTCCACCCGCTTGACGATGAAGCAGTTGGTGATCTCGTTGCCGTCGCTGTCCGTGCCGGGAACCTGGGTCATGCCCACGTCGCCCACGTTCATGCCCTGGGCCAGGGTGTACACGGCGCCGTCGAAGACGTTGTCGTTCTCCGCGATGGCCACGCCGTTGGCGGCAGCCTGGGACTTGCCCACCGTGCTCTCGTTGTCCTCGGAGATGCGGTAGGTCTCGAAGTCCTCGCCGCCGTTGATCTTGGAGAGGATGTCCTGGGCCTTTTCGGCGTCGGAGAGCTGGATGACCTGGACGAAGAGGAAGTTGTCGGGGATGTAGAGGTAGGGGATGTCGGTGTAGCCCTGCGCCAGATACTCCGTCTGGGAGGCCACATAGCCCTCGATATAGCTATCCTGATAGTAGGTCTTGGCGTACTCCTCATAGATGGCGGGCAGCTCCGCCTCGGTCAGGCCCCGCTCCGCCACGAAGTGCTCCTGGATCTTGGAAGCGTAGGCTTCCGCCAGGGCGGAATGCTCGTTCCGCTCCAGGAAGATCCGCTGGTTGATGCCCATGTTGGAGAAGTAGTTGGCCAGCATGGTGGTGGCGTAGGTCTCCGGGTTCTGGGAACCGGCGGACTTGGCGCTCTCCAGGATCTGCTCCTTCAGGTTGTTGAGGGCGTCTTTGGCGCTTTCCTTGGCCGCGGACTGCTCCTCCGCCGTCAGGGTGATGCCCAGGTCCTTGGCCATCTGGATATAGACCTCGGCGTCGATGAGGCTGTTGAGGATATCGTTCTTCAGGTTCTTCATGCCGCTCTCGGAGGCGGTGTCGTAGTATGTGCCGTAGCCATAGTACAGAGCGTACATATTGTAGGTGTCGATGTTGCTGTAGTAGTTGGTCAGGGACGCGGCGAACTCGTTCTTGGTGATCTTCGCCCCGTTCACCGTGGCCACGGCCTTGTTGCGGGTGAAATAGTTGTCTCCGAAGGAATCCTTCCTAAGGAGCATGATGAGACCCGCCACCAGGACGATGACCGCCAGGGCCGCCGCGGCGATGAGCAGGATCTTTTTGGTCTGACGCTTCATGATAGGTTCTCCTGTTTTTCTAAACAATCCTGTGAATTATAGTATAAAAGACCGCCCTTGTCAATTCAAAGGCGGTCCCTTCACGGTTTTTTTCACGATTATTCCATTATTTCAAACGCAGGAACGCGGCCATGCCCCCCGTCCTTCCCTCCCGCCGGTAGGAATAGAGGTTGGCGGTCTCCATNNCTCCCGGCACACGTCCTCCCCCACCTCGAAGCACTTGGGGCAGATGGAGGGGCCCACCCCGCAGAGCATGTCCCGGGGATCGGAGCCGTAAGCCAGCTTCATTTGTACGATGACGTTGCCGCCGATGCGACCCAAAGCCCCCCGCCACCCGGCGTGGCAGAGGCCGATGGCCTTTTTCACGGGGTCGAAGAAATAGAAGGCCATGCAGTCGGCGTGGCCGGTGATGAGGGTCACCTGGGGATCGTCGGTGATGAGGCCGTCGCAGGGCGGCAGGCTCTCCCGGGTGTAGCCCCGGCCCCGGTCCCTGCGGTCCACCCGCAGGACCGTGGTCCCGTGCTCGTAGCTGTCCATGACCATGGTATCCTCGGGGAACCCCGCCCCCCGGCTGAAGCGGCGGTAGTTCTCCATGACGCAGTCCCGATCGTCGTTGGTGAAGCTCAGGTTCAGCCCTTCGAAGGGGGCCCTGCTGACGCCGCCGATCCGGGCGGAAAAGCCGTGGTCGATCTCGGGCCGCTGAGAAAAGGCAGGCAGGGTGTAGATGCCC
>LXOW01400818.1_pt1 | contig 17551 bp, 14 predicted proteins | sample 1368591 | NCBI WGS metagenome assembly LXOW01 (sample SAMN04884650, study PRJNA319009) | bovine gut metagenome | isolation source: Cow rumen | host: Bos taurus | place: Italy: Legnaro (PD) | collected 2014-07-09 | reverse complement strand
ATCCCATTGTCACCTTGGGAATAATATGTACTTTTGCAATATCGAAATGATACTACAACGGAATTTCATTAATAACCATAAAATTCCATAAGGAAACTATGAACTTTCTTGAACTTGTAACGAAGAGATATAGCTGCAGGGCATACCAGCCTCTCAGCATAGACAGGGAGAAACTTGACTATATCATGGAGTGTGTGCGCCTTGCCCCTTCTGCTGTCAACAGACAGCCTTGGAGGTTCCGTATCGTCAGCAGCGAAGACGACAGAAGGAAGGTGCAGCAGTGCTACAACCGCGAATGGTTCCTGACGGCTCCGACGTATGTCATTGCCTCGATCCTCCACAATGAGGAATGGGTGAGGGGCGACGGCAAGCATCATGGCGACATCGATATCGCCATTGCTGTTGAGCACCTGTGCCTGGCGGCTACGGAACAGGGGCTGGCCACATGCTGGGTGTGCAACTTTGATGCTGCATTGTGCAGCGAGCTGTTTGAAATGCCCGACAATGAGGAGCCGGCGGTTATCATCCCACTGGGATATGCTGCCGACACGGCTAAACCCAAGAGCCGCAAGGCCATTGAGGATATAACGCAATAGCAAGATAACGGTAATTACAGGATTATCCGAGTCAAGAGAATGCCCATCGCACTACATACCACGCCCAATGCAACATCGATGATGTAGTGGTGACCCGTATAGACTGCAGCGAACCATACCCCGATGCAGAAGATGGCGAAGAGACCAGCCCAGAAACGGCTGATGCCTGGTGTGCGAAGCGCATACCAAAGGGCTACGGGATAATAAGAGGAATGCAGGGAGGGTATTGCTGCGAAAACGTTGGCATTGGCGGTGTACATAGTGTGGAACACGGGTATGCCCAGGGCATCGTCCACACGCAGCAGACCCGCAGCAGAGCCTGCGGTGTCTTTCAGAAACCGGAAGCCATGTTCCATAACGTACCAAGGCGGTGCTGCGGGATAACAGTAATATCCGACATAGCCCACCAACTTGGTGAGGAAGAGCGCCATCGTTAGTCTTATGGCATATTTCTCGCGGCCTGTGAAGAAAAGCCACAGGGAGAAGAATACGGGCAGGGGAATCCAAAGAATGTAGAAGATTCCGGAGAGAATGTCGAGGAAGCAGTTGTGATGAGCGGCAAACCATTCGCTCGGTGTTAAGACGCCGTTAGGCGTTGCGATGCCAAAGAGCATCTGCTCAAGGGCATAGGGCTGGCGTATGTGAACCTCGTTGACCATATAGTTGGGCTCCAAGGCTCCCATGCCGAAATATACCATAGCGAGAAGTGCATACGGCAAAAGTAAAAGCAACAGCTTTTTCATTTTTTCAATCTTCAATCTTCAATGGTCAATGGTCAATGCTCAAAGCTCAAAGCTTAATGCTTAATGCTTAATGCTTAACGCTTAACGCTTAATACTTCACAAAGCGCAGTTTCAGCGTGTTTGTGGAGAGCACCATTGTTGATGCATCGAGGTTTTCTATCCTGTATGTCTGAGTCAGCGAGTCGACCATCACATTCTTCAGCACCACCGCCGTGGTCTCGTCCAATGCGGGGTCGCCTCCCGGACGGTCGTTGAAGTAAAAGGAGTGCAGGCGCAGCAGGTTCTCATTTCTTTCGAAGCGGCAGAACACATCTGGGCCGTCAACGAGGGCACGGAGGTTTGCCAGCCTCACCTGGAAAGACCAGTATATGCGCTGTGGCACAACATCGTTTATGCCACCCGTGGCGATAGTATCAACCTGCATGAGGTGCCACATGCCGTCAAGGTCGCCATTGTCGGAAGTCTCCAGCTCGCAACTGCTGAAGAATGACAGCGACAGCGAGAGGAGTATTGCCGGTAATATTGTTGTAAGTCGAAGTTTATACATTAGCCTTACGAAATTTATTCTTGAATTCGTCAAAGAGTCTGCAATACAATAACATTCTTAAATTTGTCGAAGAGTCTGCAATACCATCGCAGACATTTCCTCACAACAGCCAAAGCTTAATGCTTAAAGCTTAAAGCTTAAAGCTTCAACAGCCTATAGCCTATCGTGACCTGCATACCGCTGTTGTTGCCGAGTATTCTTCCCCTGTCAAGACCGTATGCCAGACGCAGCATCAGGCCCTTGACCCATTGGTGCGACGGCTTGTCGGACATCTTGAGCAACGTTCCGCCCATAGTAGCCTCAACGAGCAGGGAGGTGTTGTATTGCGGCTCGTCATAGGGGTTGTCGTATGTGCCCCACCCTTTCTGCGAGGAGAGCAGCAGACGGTAGTGCAGGCCGTGGCAGGGATCGCCGCTGACTCCCATGTGGAAGGCACGTGTGCGGTTGTCCTTCACGGTCAGGGTGCCGTCATTATTATATATGGCAGAGCGATAGAGCGGGTTGCCAATCACCTGACCCCAATGCATCCAGCCACCATAGATATTGTGGTTGTAATAGTTGTCCTTTCCGGCTATATGGTCGGAGATGTTATAGGTGTGGTCATGATAGATGGGGCTGCTCTGATAGGTGCTGTTGAGATACTCCACCACCACGCTGTTGACGGGCTTGAAGCGCTTGAGGCGCAGCTCCACGCCAAGCAGCATATCCTTGAAGTCATAGAGCAGCCAGCGGTTCTTCACCTTTTTGGTATGTTCCTCCTTCTCGCCGAAGCCGTCGTGGTTGAGATGATACATAGCGGAGTGGTCCTCAAAGAAATGGTCTATGTACGCCGCAACGCTCCACGAGGGCTTCTCCCACATGAGACGTGCCACCCACGAGCCGAGGTGGTTGCCGCTGGCGTTGTTATAGTTGTCGTCAGTAGCATCGGAACCGCCGGGAACGAGGGCATTCCAGAAACCCTTGACGCCTCCGTCGCCCTTCACGGTCTGCTTGACATTATCCCATCCCAGCACATTATATGCCGTACCGCCAAACTGCGTGGCCATCTCCAGACCTATCTCGAAGGTGAGTGGGAACGACTCACGCTTGCCCACACGCAGGAAGGCCGACTTCTCGTGGTAGAGCACACTCCGGGCATACAGCTCACCAGGTGCGGCAAACGACTCCTGGAAGGCTCCGTCGGTGAGCCAGCCATAGGAGAGGTGTCCCTTCAGGCCTACCCAGCCATGAAGGATTTTCCAATAGTCGCGAAGGGCAAGGCGCACCTGCGGAACGGGACGTGCATTCCTGCCGAAGGTCTGTTCTCCTGATGACAGCTCGTTATTCAGCATCTGCATGGGCTGCTCACGCTGACCGATGGTCAGGGAGCCCAGCTTATACTGGAACTCTGCATACAGCTGCTGCACCACGAACTTGGAGGTATAGTTGATGGGGACTGCCACATCGGCACCATAACCGAAGCGCCACAGACGCGCTGAGTCGTTGTCGGCAAGACGCTCGGCTCCGATACGCCAATAGCCGTTGGAGGACGACAGGGATGACAGGCCGTACTTGTTGGCATTAAGCCACAGAGGCGTGGCGCCATCAGAGAAGGAACCCTGCACCTCTGTCTTAACCTCAAGACCTTTGTCGGCCTCGTCGAACATCGTCTGGCCGAACACCGAGAGAGGTGTCAGCATGATGGCAACGAGCATCAGCCTGCCCCTTACGTGCATGATGCGGTGCAGGGCCGTGATGTTCGAGAAGAAGGCTATGATGGTTAGTGATGCTATGAGTAGCCACAGGCTGCTGAAGGGCAGCAGGCCTTGCAGCATGCCACAAAGGAGCATGCCCAGAATAGTTAGCACCACGCGTTCGGGGCGCTGCATGAGTCCTATCTTGCAGTCGGTGTGGAGCCCTTCAGCACGGGCCCGAGTGTAGCTGACCATAAAGGAGCCTAAGAGGGCGCACAACGTGACGAGTGCTGCCCAGGGATGAGATGTCTGCATAAAATAGAAAGAAAGGGCTGCGAGGGTGACAAACTCGCTGTAACGGTCAAGGACGGAGTCGTAGAAGGCTCCGAACGTCGTCTCCCGACCTGCCTTGCGAGCCATATATCCATCGACCATGTCCATTACGGAAGACAGGAGAATCACAGCTCCTGCCCAACCAATGAGCCCGTAGTCGTCAGCGGGGCGGCAAAGGGCGGAACAGACCACCATTGCTGCACCGACGATGTTGCCCAACAGTCCGAAAGTGGTGACAATATTAGGGGTGATGCCCATCTTCAAGGCACCTCCCACCAATGGGTCTATCACGTGATAGACAGCCTGCTGAATAGCGTTTCTGATTGTATTGTAGTTCAAAGCAAGGTAAATAGTGTAAGAATCATTGCGGCATAGATGCCTGCGAGGATATCATCGAGCATCACTCCCCACGACCCGCTGATGTTACGGTCTATCCAACGGCAGCCGAGGGGCTTCCAGATGTCGAAGAGCCGGAAGAGCAGCAACGCCGCCAGCGGCCAGTACCACTCCCGTGACGGGGGGACAGCGATGAGTGCCATCCACGTGCCTACCATCTCGTCGATGACGATGCGCGAGGCATCATGGCCCCATTCACGCTCCACGCTGTCGATGGCGGGAATGGAAAGGATGGTGAAGACCGCCGTGAGCACTATGGTGATGAGCAGCACCGCAGCATAGCTGTCGATGCTATATGCATACGCACACCATATCGCTGCTGCGAGGATGGCCCCTGCTGTGCCCGGTGCCCAAGGGCAATAGCCCGCACCGAAGCCGGTGGAGAGAAGGCGCGAGAGCTTCATCGGCATAGCTTAAAGCTGCGGCGAACGGTGAGCATAGCGCCGAAACTCTTATTGAACAGCTTGGCGTGGTCCACACCCACTGCCACACGACCGTACCATCCTGGCAGCCAATGGGGCTTGTAACCACACTCGGCCACGAAGTAGGTCTGATGGATGGAACCGGGGTATTCGTTATTCCTCTCACCAAAGTTCTTGGAGAAGCTGTATTTTACAAGCCAGTCAATCTCGTCGGAGGGTTGTCCCTCAAGTGCGAGATGCCATGCTGTAACCTGATTATCCTGGAAATAGAGAATGTGCTGACCGTTGTTGATGGTGTAGATGGGCGAGAGTATCATGGGGTTACCCATAGACATTCCCCACGAATGCCACCCGAGACCGTTCTCGTCATTATAGAAAGAGTCGGAGATGTGCTGGCCGTTGGTGCCGAAGTGTTCCATCACGAACGACTTGACGAAACGGTTCTTGGGGAAGGACACCTCTATACCGAAGAGGTGGTCCTTGATACCGTGCCATCTGAAGAACTGCGACATATTCTCAAGATAGTGGTCGAAGTATCCTCGTATGAGCCACGTGCCAAGGTCGAAGGTGAGGGCAGAATTGATGGAGCCGATGGTATTGTGGTTGTTGCCCTCAAAGAGGGTGATGGCATGAACGCCCAGTTCGAAGCACATAGGGAAGCGGGGCTCCTTGCCTATCTTCATATATGCTACATTCTCGTTGATGCGACGGTTGGAGGTGTAGGTGGAGACACTCTTGTCAACCCACTCTTTCTGCCAGTCGCCATCAAGGACAAGACCGTAACCCGTGCGCCCCTTGAAACTAAGCCATCCACTGGTGCCGGGGAAGGCGACATAGTCCGTCTGAAGCATTGCCATCGGATTGGGACGCGCATTGATGCCCTGCGTCATGCTGCCAAGGGTGAGGCGGTTGTTGCGGAGCTCTATCTGCCGTTCCTTACTACCAAGGGTGAATTGCAGCTTCTTCCACTTCAGTTCAACGAAGGCCTGCTGCACGAAGAACTTGTTCTCGGCATTCTGAAGCAGCTGGAGGTCGAGGCCATAGCCCCACCGCCACTGTCGCAGCGAGTCGTTATCGATGCTGCGCAGCAACGCTATGCGCTCATTGGCACTATTGGCATATGGCGAGACGGAGCCGTAGTGGTTGTTGCTAATCCATAGCGGAGCATAGGTGCCGGTACCAAGGCCGCCCTGAACCTGAATGGACAGCTCCGCACCACTGAAAAAGGACTCTTTGCCAATGGAATCGGACTGCTCTGCCTGGCCAAAAACGACAAGGCTGAAGGCCGATAGTATTACAATTATCAAATGTCGATGTGTCATAGAATGTGCTGATGTTGCTATGCTATACGCTATAATAACTGTGCAAAGTTACGAAAAATTGTCTGATACGACAAGCAAATATGTTATTTTAAGTGAAAAATAGCAATTTTCACATAGTCTTTCACACCTATTAAATAAATTATTACTACCTTTGCATGTGTTTTTTCCGAAAGAATGTAGAAACTGTATACACAACTATGAATCTTGATTTACTTACAGCCATTTCTCCCATTGATGGTCGCTATCGTGGGAAGACTGCTGCATTGGCCGACTATTTCTCGGAATATGCCCTGATAAAATATCGCGTAAGGGTGGAGATAGAGTATTTCATCTGCCTTTGCGAACTGCCGCTGCCGCAGCTGAAGGACTTCGACAAGAGCCTCTTCCCTGTGCTGCGCGGGATATACCAGGACTTCTCTGAGGCCGACGCACAGCGCGTAAAGGATATAGAGAAGGTGACGAACCACGACGTGAAGGCCGTGGAATACTTCATCAAGGAGCAGCTCGACGCACTGGAGGAGCAGCGCTTGGGCAAGGGATACTTTGAGCAGAGCCGCGAATTCATACATTTCGGCCTGACATCGCAGGATATCAACAACACCAGCGTGCCGCTGTCGGTGAAGGATGCCCTCGCCGAGGTGTTCATACCACAGGTGGAGGAGCTGATAGCCCAACTGGACGAATATGCCGAACAGTGGCGCGACGTAGCCATGCTGGCCAAGACCCACGGACAGCCGGCTTCGCCGACACGCCTGGGCAAGGAGGTAGGCGTCTTCGCCTATCGACTGAAGGAGCAGCTTGCATTGCTCAAGGCATGCAAGTACACCGCAAAGTTCGGCGGGGCTACAGGCAACTACAATGCACACCATGTAGCATATCCTGAGTACGATTGGAAAGAGTTCGGCAACCGCTTTGTGAGCGAGAAGCTCGGGCTGGAGCGTGAGCAGCTTACCACACAGATATCCAACTACGACCATTTGGGTGCCATCTTTGATGCCATAAGGCGCATCAACACCATCATCATCGATCTGGACAGAGACTTCTGGATGTATATCTCAATGGAATACTTCAAACAGAAGATTAAAGCCGGAGAGGTAGGCTCCAGCGCTATGCCACACAAGGTGAACCCCATAGACTACGAGAATAGCGAGGGCAATCTGGGAATGGCCAACGCCATACTGCAGTTCCTGGCACAGAAGTTGCCAGTAAGCCGTTTGCAGCGAGACCTTACCGACTCTACCGTCCTGCGCAATATCGGAGTACCGCTCGGACACAGCGTGATAGCAATACAGTCAACACTCAAGGGATTGCGTAAGCTCATCCTCAACGAGGAAGCCCTGCGCAAAGACCTCGACAACACTTGGGCCGTTGTGGCAGAGGCAATACAGACGATTCTGCGCCGTGAGGCTTATCCGCACCCATACGAGGCCCTAAAGGCTCTGACACGCACCAACAAACACATGGACGAGAACACCATACACGAATTCATCCAGACGTTGGACGTCAGCGACGCTGTGAAGGCGGAACTGATGGCAATTACCCCATGGAACTATACGGGAATATAAATTCTAAAAACAGAAATAAAGTATTAACAAAAAACATCATTCATTAAAACCATCAACAAAAAAGAAGAAAAAAGTGGCCGAGAGGCTGCACAATTATTAAACTCTATCATTACTAAAAACCATTAATCAAACGGCTTCATAGTAAGCCTAAAACAAACAAAAGCAACATTCACAGCAATGGAAACAGAGAACAAGGATATTCAGGAGAATGGCGCTGCCGAGCAGCCTCGTCAGCCCCGTCAGCGTGTGCGTATCTCGTCAACTCAGCATAGCGGATATGGTGAGCGAGTAGGCAATGGTCCCCGTCAGCGCTATGGCTATGACAGGAATAACGACGACAACAACTTCCGCCCCGAAGGCTTCGGCTCAAGTCTGGACAGCGGCCAGCGCGGCTACGGCCAGCGCGGAGGCTATAGTCAGCAGCGTCCCTACCGTCAGTATGACAATGGTGAGGGAATGGAGCGCGGAGGATACCAGCAGCGCGGCGGTTATGGCCAGCGCGGCGGTTACCAGCAGCGTGGAGGCTACCAGCAGCGCGGAGGCTACGGACAGCAGGGTGGATACCAGCAGCGTCCCTATCGTCAGTATGACAACGGCGAGGGAATGGAGCGCGGAGGATACCAGCAGCGCGGCGGAGGTTACGGCCAGCAGCGTGGAGGTGGTTACGGCCAGCAGCGCGGCGGTTATGGCCAGCAGCGTGGCGGCGGTTACGGCCAGCAGCGACAGAGACGCGGCGGTTACGGCCAGCAGCGTCAGCACAGTCAGGGCTACGACCCTCAGGCAAAGTATTCTATGAAGAAGCGCATAGAGTATAACGAAAGCCATATAGACCCGACACAGCCAGTACGTCTCAATAAGTTCCTTGCCAACGCCGGCGTATGCTCACGCCGCGAGGCTGACGACTTCATCGAGGCAGGCGTAGTAACGGTGAACGGAAACGTTGTCACCGAACTGGGCACAAAGATAATGCGCACCGACGAGGTGAGGTTCCACGATCAGCCCGTGACACTCGAGAAGAAGGTGTATGTGCTGCTCAACAAGCCAAAGGACTATGTCACCACCAGCGATGACCCACAGCAGCGCAAGACTGTGATGGACCTCGTGGAGGGAGCATGCCCTGAGAGGATATACCCCGTAGGACGTCTGGACCGCAACACCACAGGCGTGCTGCTGCTCACCAACGACGGCGACCTCGCATCGAAGCTGACACACCCAAGGTTCCTCAAGAAGAAGGTGTACCACGTATACCTCGACAAGAACGTGACGCTGCACGATATGGAGCAGATTGCCGAAGGCATAGAGCTGGAAGATGGCATCATCAAGGCCGACGCCATAGAATATGCACACCAGACGGACAAGAAGCAGGTGGGCATCGAGATACACTCCGGAAAGAACCGCATCGTGCGCCGTATCTTCGAGTCACTGGGATACCGCGTCATCAAGCTCGACAGAGTGCAGTTCGCCGGTCTCACAAAGAAGAACCTCCGCAGAGGCGACTGGCGCTTCCTCACAGAGAAAGAGGTAGACATGCTCAGAATGGGAGCCTTTGAGTAAATTAATAATTAAAAATCAAAAAATAATAATTGAGTGAGGTAATCATAATCCTCAATTCTCAATCCTCAATTCTCAATTCGTATATGAAACGTACAAAAATAGTAGATGCCCTGAAGCAGACAACCTTTGGTGTTGACATCTGCGTCAAGGGCTGGGTTCGCACCCACCGTTCAAGCAAGGCAGTTGACTTCATCGCCCTCAACGACGGCTCTACGATAAAGAACATACAGATAGTAGTAGACCCTGCAAAGTTTGATGCAGAGATGCTCAAGCAGATTACCACCGGTGCGTGCATCTGCGCCGAGGGTACACTCGTAGAGAGTCAGGGTGCCGGTCAGGCCTGCGAGATACAGGCCACGAACATCGTGCTCTATGGCGGCTGCGGCGCCGACTATCCCATGCAGAAGAAGGGACAGTCATTCGAATACATGCGCCAGTATGCCCACATGCGTCTGCGTACCAACACCTTTGGTGCCGTCATGCGCATACGCCACAATATGGCAATGGCCATACACACCTACTTCCACGAGCACGGGTACTTCTATTTCCATACCCCACTCATCACGGCCAGCGACTGTGAGGGAGCAGGCAACATGTTCCAGGTAACGACAAAGAACCTCTACAACCTCAAGAAGGACGACGAGGGCAAGATAGACTATTCCGACGACTTCTTCGGGCAGCAGACATCCCTGACCGTATCTGGACAGCTGGAGGGCGAGCTCGGCGCAACGGCACTCGGTGCCATCTATACCTTCGGACCGACGTTCCGAGCTGAGAACTCCAACACTCCGCGACATCTGGCTGAGTTCTGGATGATTGAGCCAGAGATAGCCTTCATGGACCAGGAAGAGCTGATGGACCTTGAAGAGGACTTCATCAAGTACTGCGTACGCTGGGCTCTCGACAACTGTAAGGACGACCTTGAGTTCCTCAACAAGATGATTGACAAGGGCCTCCTGGAGCGTCTGGAGGGTGTGCTGAAGGAAGACTTCGTACGCCTGCCATATACCGAGGGCATCAAGATACTGCAGGAAGCTAAGGCCAACGGCAAGAAGTTTGAGTTCCCATGCGAATGGGGCGACGACCTTGCGTCAGAGCATGAGCGTTTCCTCGTGGAGGAGCATTTCAAGAAGCCTGTCATCATGACCGACTATCCAACGGCCATCAAGTCGTTCTACATGAAGCAGAACGAGGCTACCGCCAACGGCTCCGTGGGCTACAAGGGCTGCGAGGCTCCTGGTCCTACGATGCAGGGCACCGACGTGCTCTTCCCGCAGATTGGCGAAATCATGGGCGGCTCAGTGCGTGAGGAGAGCTACGACAAGCTGAAGGCAGAGATAGACCGCCGACAGATGGACACCACACACCTGTGGTGGTACATGGACACCCGTAAATATGGCTCTTGCCCACATGCCGGCTTCGGACTGGGCTTCGAGCGCCTCATACTCTTTGTTACAGGCATGCAGAACATCCGCGACGTGATACCATTCCCACGTACGCCGAACAACGCCGAATTCTAATCATTCCTACTTCCCTCCTCCCTTCAACAAGGAGGAGGGGGCAGGAATTAAATCTTTATACTATATGAAAAAAAACTTACTATCCCTATTGGTGATGTTTATGGCACTCTTCAGTGCCGCCTCCGCATCTGCTGCCATCACTAAGGAGTATGGCTGGTTCGAATCAGCCGCCATTGAATGGACAGCTATGAGCGGAGCATCCGACTACAATGTTTATGTCAAGCCTGCCGGCGGAGCCTACACGCAGCTCGACGATGAGCTCGTACGACAGTATCCCGGCTATTTCCGTGCTGATGCACTTGGACTCAAGGCAGGCACCTACCAGATGAAGGTAGTGCCTGTTGACGGCAGCGGCAACGAGATGTCCGGCGCACTGGAGTCTGGCAACATCACCGTTGCGGCTCACGACCGCTCCGGCTTCGCACATGTCGGCATGCCTGGCGGCATCGGAGCATATAAGAACGACGGTACCCTCAAGGACGGCGCCAAGGTTCTGTACGTGTGGGCCGACAACGCCAAGACTGTCACCGCCGATGTTGTGACAAGCAACAAGGGCACCACCACTACCGGAAAGGGCCTGCAGGATATCGTATATCTCTATCAGAAAGGCTATGAGAAGACCCCTCTGGCCATCCGTATCATCGGCACCATCAAGGCCTCCGATATGGATCGTTTCGACTCTTCGGCAGAAGGTCTGCAGGTGAAGGGCAAAGGCAACTACTCCGACCTTCCCATCACCATTGAGGGCGTAGGCTTCGACGCTGCATTCTGGGGCTTCGGCATCCTCTGCCGCAACGCTTCCGACGTGGAGTTTCGCAACTTCGCCATCATGCTCTGCATGGACGACTGTCTCTCGCTCGACACCTATAACTCCAACGTTTGGGTTCACAATATGGACTTCTTCTACGGCAACACCGGTGGCGATGCCGACCAGGCAAAGGGCGACGGTACTGTCGACATCAAGGGCAAGTCAAAGAACGTCACCGTCAGCTACAACCACTTCATCGACTGTGGCAAGACAAGCCTCGGCGGCATGAAGAGCGAAACAACCGACTGCTGGATGACCTTCCACCATAACTGGTTCGACCACTCCGATTCACGTCACCCGCGCGTGCGTACCGCATTCTATCATGTATACAACAACTACTTCGACGGCGTTTCAAAATATGGCGTCGGCATGACGAGTGGCGGTTCTTCTTTCGTGGAGAACAACTACTTCCGCAACTGTAAGTATCCTATGCTCATCTCAAAGCAGGGCACAGATGCTGAGGGCAGCGGCACCTTCTCTGGTGAGAGCGGCGGTGTCATCAAGGCATACAACAACCACATCCAGGGTGAGCGCAAGCTGCAGTACTGGAGCAGCGCCGTGCAGTCTTCAGGAGCATGGGATGCCGTGCTCGTAAACTCACGCTCTGAGGCCGTTACCGCAACAGCCCTGACAGGCGGCACAGGCTATAACAGCAGCGCCGACCAGGCAGCACGCACCACCTATATCGAGAACAAGATGGAGGAGCCGGCTACCGTCAAGGCCACCGTAACGGGTGAGCTCGGCGCAGGACGTATGCAGCATGGCGACTTCCAGTGGAAGTTCAACAACTCCCTGCAGGATGAGAACTATGCAGTCATCAGCGAGCTGAAGAGCAAGCTTCAGAGTTATAAGTCAACACTCATCGGCTTTGCCGACGGTACAGCCATCAGCAACGGTGGCGCCACATCAACCGTTACTGGCGGTGACGGCGTGGGCATCTCCGACGAGGTGAACGACTCCTACGTGCCATCATGGGCCGGTGGCGGCGGTTCATCAACCGTCACAGCAGGCAAGTATGTCATCGGAACGAAGGACGATTTCTTCTGGTTTAATGCAGCAAACGAGGCAGCATACAACCAGTATGTCTCTGCAGGAAACTTCACAACCGAAGGTACATTCAATCCTACACGCGAGATTACAAACAGCAAGGTCGGCTCATGCTCAGACTACATCGGTTCTGTACTGTTGCCTGCAGGAAAGTCTTTCACCGCATACTATGCTGACGGCATCGTAAGCGTCAACTTCTATGTTTCCTCTAACGGCTCGCAGAAATGGCTGCTTGAGAAGTCGACCGATGGTTCTTCATGGACCACCGTAAGCACCGTAGAGGGTTCTACAGGCGGACACCCAACCTGTGCCGTCAACGTCTCCAACGAAGAGGGCATCAAATACGTGCGCGTCACCAACCAGGCTTCTGGTGGTCGCGACATCCAGGGCATAAAGATTGCGACCAACGATCCTAACGGCTCTACAGAAGAGCCTACCGACCCTGCTGATGACGATCCAGAAGAGCCCGTTGTCGATGAGCGCAGCAATGATGCTACCGCTGAATTCACCATCAACGGCAGCGAGGTCAGCACATCCAACAACGCCTATACGCTCAACGTGGCATACAATGCTTCTGATGCAGCAGGATACACCGTAACCGTTACCCCTGCCGAGAATGCAACCATCACATCCGTATCTGGTGCAGAAGGCTCTAACGGCACATACACCATCGCCGCTCCCGCTCAGGGAAAGACAGCCACGGCAACATTCCGCATCCTCGCTGAGAACCAGACCACCAGCCGCACATACACCATCAGCATCGTGAAGGCTGTTGACCCGGCTACCATCCCTGTCACAGCGGGTGAGTTCCTCTACTTCCCGACTCAGGCGCCAAGCAACAACTTCTACTCCGTATCAGGTAAGTATGGCGACCCAAGCAAATACGGTTCTACCACATATACCAAGAACGGCGTGACATACGAGTGCACCTACAGCCTGAAGATGGAGTCATCAACATCCGTAAAGTTCACACCCGCAAAGGACGGTACCGTAAAGATTGGTATGTGTCCGGGCTATAAGGCAACAAACCTGAAGCTGAACGGCGAGAAGGTTGCTGCTGTCAACAACGTGATAGAGGCTACCGTAACCGCCGGCACAGAATACACCATCACCAAGGCCGACCAGGCGGGTATCTTCTATATCGACCTCGTATACGAAGGAGGCACTACACCTACACCTGGCCCCGATGACCCAACACCTGGTCCCGATGACCCAACACCTGGTCCCGATGACCCAACAGAGAGAACTACCGTCTATGACTGGAGCGCAAACGTAGGCACTACGACGATGACCAGTGCAGGACAGGCTGACGGCATCTCAAAAGCCACCGTAAAGGTCAACAACACGGCTACCGACTGCATCAAGTTCGGCAAGTCTGCTGCCTTCGAGGATGAGGCCAAGACCATCATCAACGACTTCTTCGTTGCCATCAAGCCCGCCAACGGCGGCTTCAAGGCTGGCGACATGATACACATCACAGGCTGCATCAACAACAAGGAAACCTCTTCGAAGAAGGGCGCCATTAGCATCTACGGTTCTAATCAGGCAGACAGTTTCATTCAGACCACAGAGGACTTCGTAAACACCTACGACACCTCTGCTACTCCTGTTGAGCAGACCGTGCTGGTTACCAAAGACTGCGAGACGCTCATCCTCACCCGTTCAGGCAACACCGCCACATACATCCTTGACCTCAAGGTCATTCGCGGCGAGGCGTCTGCACCCGATCCAGGCGAGGTAGGCATCAACAACGTCAATGTCAACGCCAACGTCAACGTTCCCGTTAAACGCATCGAAAACGGCAAGCTCATCATAGAGAAGAACGGCAAGACCTACAATGCCGCCGGTGCTGTAAGATAAACAACATGACAATCTGCATAATATTCGCGATGGAGGCTGAAGCCCAGCCTCTCATCCAACAACTCAAGGCAGTGGAGCAAGAGAAATTCTTCGCCCCACTGCCTTGCAGGTTATTTGAGGTTCCTGTTCCCGCAGCTCCCCTCACCAACGAAAAGCCTGCGACATCATCGCAGGCCGAATTCTCAATTCTCAATTCTCAATTCTCAATTAATATTGTCACCAACGGTCGCCAGCACGACCGCGACCTCATAGGCTGCGAGGCAGCGGCACTCACCACCGCCGTAGCGATACAACGGCTCAAGCCCGACCTCGTCATCAGCAGCGGCACCTGCGGAGGTTGGAAGCGCAAAGGGGCCAAAGTGGGTGAGGTATATATTGCCAACGGAGCCATGTTTCATGACCGCCGCGTGCCCGGCGACAATGCGTGGGACACGCAGGGATTGGGCAACTATCCCGTATGGGAGGGCAGCTACAGGCTGGCCGAAAAGCTGCGTATGCCGATGGGTAAGGTAACCACAGGCTCTTCCTTCGACCTGCTCCCCATTGAGGAGCAATATATCGACGCCAATGGCGGAGAGCTGAAAGAGATGGAGGGAGCCGCAGTAGCCTTCGTATGCTCCATGTACCACATCCCCGTGATGCTCGTCAAAGCCGTCACCAACCTGCGCGACGCACCCTCCGACGACATCACCGACTTCCAGGCACACCTCAAACAAGTCAGCCAACGACTCTGCCAGGCTAACATCAACATCCTCAGCGAAATACAAACAGCATAGTTTTACTCCCCCTCTAAGATTAGAGGGGGCCAGGGGGGCGTTGACATAATCTTGGCTCAACGTTATCCCTGTATTCTATCCAGCCATCATAAACCTAAACACCTCTTCTCCTGTAGGAAGCCCATAAATCAGCAGAAGTTAGCCTTTGAGAGAATAGCCCTTGCCTCGTTTATCTCGCGACTGAAATCAACGGAGCCGCGACGCTCTTCGCTCTGTTCCATCATCTGGTCGAAGCGGTCTGCTGCCTCGCCTGTAATTACTGGTACTGCAGCTATCGCTAATGCCATTTTCCTGTTCCTTTCTGTTATAATCGTTATTCTTCTATTTTGACTTAGTATTCTATCAAGTCAAGACCTTGGTTGCGGTAGAATGGGAATTTCTTGTCGCTAGAAAGGAGCGTCAGGTGCTCTGTAATGGCGTGAGAAATAATCACGTGGTCGCTGGGGTCGTGGTGGCCCATTGCCTCGTTGAGTGTGAGACTGGAGTAAGTGAACATCGTGCGCTCAGAAATAGGCAGGATATCCACCAAAGCTTCATCCTTCATGGCGAGAAGCATTTCCTCTGCGGTCTTCCAATATTTTGACAAAAGGTTCTTGTTGTTGAATGACACGATGAGTTCCCTTGCCGTCTCAGCACTCACATAGAGTTTGCACTGAGGCTCGTTGATGATGTCCCAAACTTCATCTCCTATAGAGTCTGGGTCGGTCAACCAGTCAATGATAACGCAGGTGTCAAGCAGTAGTCGCATGGGGTTTTAGTCGATATAGGTTGTCAACTGAGCTTTCAGTTCGGGATCATTGACAATGAATGCATGCTTATGAGCTCTTGCCCACTTCACGAAAGGTGTCCTTGCCTGTTTCTTCGAGTTTATGGCGTAGTTTCTTGCCATCCTCCTTTTCTGCTCTTCGATAGACATAATGATGTTCCTTTTCTGTTGTTGTACATTTCCAAAGTTTTCGGGTGAAAATCTGCGATNNAGGAAAACGAAGTAGTTTTCTTCCTACTTTCGTTTTCCGACCTCTCACACCACCGTACGTGCCGTTCGGCATACGGCGGTTCCTATTTTGGATTCCATTCGAGATATGAATCCATAAGACACATATAGCCCTGCAACCGTAGCCTTTCATTTGATACGGCTCTTGCAAGTATCGGGCTATCTGCTATGCGCCAATATGCAAGGCGAGTATTTCCCCATTGGTATGCTTGCCTTTCGGCTATTCCGCACTTTATGAGGTTCTTCACCTTTGTTCTCGGCTTCTTCCACGCCTTCCATATACACATACGTATTCTACGTCTTAACCATTCATCGGTTTCAAGGCAAAGACGTTTCATATTGGCAAGATGATAGTATCCTACCCATCCTTGTATGTACTCTTTCAGCTTTTGCTTTCTCTTCTCATACCCCCATCCGTTGCTCCGACTTGTCAGTTCCTTTAGTCTTGACTTCATCTTTGCCTTGGATTTTGGGTGTACGGTGAGTTGGCATTTGCCTTTGTGTACATAAAAGGAGTAGCCAAGATATTTCACACCTCGTATGTATGACACTACAGTCTTCTCCTTGTTTACCTTTAGGAATAGTTTTCCCTCAATGAAGTTGGTTATTGACTCTCGTACACGCTCTGCTGCACGTTTAGTCTTGCAGAATATCATCGAATCGTCGGCATAGCGTACAAAGGGGTGTCCTCTGCGTGCGAGTTCCTTGTCCAACTCGTTCAGCATGATGTTGCTGAGCAGTGGGCTCAGTGGTCCTCCTTGCGGAGTGCCTTCCTCACTTGCGTGCCACAGTCCTTTGTCTATAACTCCGCTTCGGAGATATTTGTGTATAAGGCTGACTACTCTGCCATCCTTGATGGTTCGGCTGAGTATCTCTATGAGCTTGCTGTGGCTCACTGTATCAAAGAAGCGTTCGAGGTCGAGGTCAACTACATATTTGTAGCCTTCGTTGACTGTCTTCTGCACTTCTCGCAGTGCGTTAAGGCATCCTCTTCTCGGACGGAAGCCGAAGCTCCGCCTGGAGAATTGGGACTCATAGATTATTGTCAGTACTTGGTTGATGGCTTGTTGCACCATGCGGTCAACCACGGTGGGGATGCCCAAAAGGCGCATCTTGCCATTGTCCTTGGGGATCTCTACCCTTCGGACGGGATTCGGACGGTATGTACCGTCAAGCAAGGAGCGTATCAGTTCATCCTTATTAGCCTTTAGCCACGGGAGCAACTGCTCGCATGACATCTTGTCGATACCGCCACAGCCCTTATTCCTCACTACTGCCTTGTAGGCTTCATTGAGGTTGTAGGGGCTAAGGATTACTTCAAATAAATGCTCCTTGTCGAATGGAACTTCCACGATGTTGTCTTCGGTCATCCACATGAAAGTCTGCACTCCCCCA
>LXOW01456864.1_pt1 | contig 17559 bp, 13 predicted proteins | sample 1368591 | NCBI WGS metagenome assembly LXOW01 (sample SAMN04884650, study PRJNA319009) | bovine gut metagenome | isolation source: Cow rumen | host: Bos taurus | place: Italy: Legnaro (PD) | collected 2014-07-09 | reverse complement strand
GAAGGCAACTTCCACGGCCGTACCATCACCATCATCACCATGAGTAACGACCCCGAGAGCTACGCCAACTACGGCCCCATGACTCCCGGTTTCATCCGTATCCCTTACAACGATCCCGATGCACTGGAGCAAGTGCTGGCCAAGGAAGGCAAGGAGATTGCCGGTTTCCTGCTGGAGCCCATCCAAGGCGAGGCTGGCGTGTATGTTCCGGATGAAGGCTACCTGAAGAAGTGCTATGACATCTGCAAGAAGTACAACGTGCTGTTCATGGCCGACGAGGTTCAGTGCGGTATCGCCCGTACCGGTAAGATGTTGGCTTGCGACCACGAAGGCGTGCGTCCTGACATCCTGATCCTGGGCAAGGCCCTCGGCGGTGGTGTGGTTCCGGTCTCCTGCGTGTTGGCCGACGACGACATCATGCTGAACATCAAACCCGGCGAGCACGGCTCCACCTTTGGTGGCAACCCCATCGCTGCCAAGGTTTCCATCGCTGCCCTTGAGGTGATCAAGGAAGAGCACCTGATGGAGAACGCCGAGCGTCTTGGTAAGATCTTCCGTGAGGAGATTGGCAAGATCAAGAGCCCGATGATTGAGAAAGTTCGTGGCAAGGGCTTGCTCAACGCTGTGATCATTAAGCCCAAAGATGGCAAGGAAGCTTGGGACGTGTGCCTGAAGATGCGTGACCTTGGCCTGCTGGCTAAGCCTACCCATCAGCACATCATCCGCTTCGCTCCGCCCTTGGTCATCACCGAGGCCGAACTGCGTCAAGCCATCGAGATCATCAAGGAGGCCCTGAAGTCCTTCGAATGATTTTTCGACTATTGAAATGAAAAAGCCCGGCGAAAGTCGGGCTTTTAATGATTATGAGACGATCCGTAGTTATCATAGCATTGCTTCTGGGCTGCGTTTCCGTGCAGGCGCAACAAAACTCTTTTTGGCAAAAGGTAAACCGTTTCTTGACCAAACCCGCTGTGGTTGACACAACCTGGATTTATCAGCCGAAAGCCGCTCTAGCGTTAGGCTTGTTCACTACGGGACAAAAAGCGAATTTTGGTGTGGATGTCGATTTCGATATCCATTCAGAAGATGGGCGTTTGCTTGAAGGTGTCTCTTGTTACAGCCTCAACGAAAACCTATGCAAGAAAATTGGCCTAGAGGTAGGTTATGGCAACGTGGGTCTCGGCTATAGCATCGAGGTGGGTCACAAAAGTGCGCAAAAAAAGAGATCGTTCGCTTTCAATGTCATGGGGAAATCTTGGGGTGTACGCCTGAATTACTTTAGAATCACCAACCCGTTCACTTCAGGAATAACGATCGGAAACGAAGGCGACCAAGGCTATATCCATGAAGAATTCGTCTCCGTCGAAATGGCTTCATTGCAAAACTTTACCATTGATGGCTATTATGTCTTCAATAACAAGCGCTTTGCCTATCCTGCGGCCTATAAAATGTGTCTGGTTCAGCGTCGTACGAGCGGCTCATGGATGCTGGCAGCGCGCTATATGCAAGGCTACTTATACAACTCTCCTGCCGTTGCTATGGATTCCTACAACTTGCTTGACTGTTTCGGCACCCTGCAAGCTTCGGTAGGCGGCGGTTACTCGGTTAACTTCGTGCTTTGGCATAAAGACCCGGTTGGACCACGTGACGAAAAGTTGCGCAACATCACCGTCAACCTAACGGCCATGCCCATGCTTACGGCGCTCAACTTCTTGAAAACCAGATCTTACCGTTATAATGATGGAGGAGGTTTTATCGGTGTAAAAGACTCCAGAGTGTGGTGCCACCCGGTACCCAATTTCATTGGCAGTGCTGCTGCCAGCATTACTTTGGGAAGGATTTATTTCTCCACCCAGTTCACTTACAATAGATTCTATTTCCGCAGTCGCGATGCCTTTGATGGCAGTCAGATGGATCTTCCGGACAATGTGGATGGCATCAACTTTACGGGTTCTTTCCGTGATTGGACGCTGAAAGGATTGTTGGTTTATAGGTTCTGATAAACGAATTAAACACTAAATATCATGAAAAAAACACTATTTTTACTCGCCGCTGTCGCTCTGATGATGGCCTCTTGCTGTGACAAGAAAACGAATGACGAAAACACAAACGAAACCACTATGAACACTACAATGAACGACTTGCTGACACGCCGTAGCGTGCGCAGCTACACCGACGAAATGCCACCCATGGAGGTGATTGAAGAAATCTGCAATGCCGGCACTTACGCCCCTACGGGCATGAACCGCCAGGCTCCCATCATTGTCGCAGTCACCAACCGTGAGGTGCGCGACCGCCTGAGCAAACTCAATGCCGCCGTGTTTGGCCCCGACCACGACATGGATCCTTTCTATGGCGCCCCCGTGGTGCTGGTCGTGCTGGCCGACACTACCGCTGCCTTCACTTGGAAAGAAGACGGTTCACTCGTCATGGGTAACCTGATGAATGCCGCCCACGCCAAAGGCCTTGGCTCTTGCTGGATTCACCGTGCCAAAGAGGTCTTCGAGACCGAAGAGGGTAAAGCCATCTTGCGTGATCTCGGCATTGATGACACCAAATATGTCGGCATTGGCAACTGCATCCTCGGCTACATCGACGGCGACTATCCGGTGGCTCGCCCCCGCAAGGAAAACTACGTGTATTGGATCAAATAATCAATTAAGCTCGTCACATGATGTTCCTTGGGTTTGGACTTGACGCTTGGATTACCATCATTACGGTGCTGGGATTGTTCAGTGTACTGCTATTCACCAAGATTCGCTCCGATCTGGTGTTTCTTGCCGCCATTGGCATCCTTTTCGTTACAGGTGTACTCAATGCAAAGGAGGCCTTTTCTGGTTTTTCAGGCAACTCGGTCATTACCGTAGGGGTGCTCTTCGTGGTGATCGCAGGACTGACCTATACGGGTGTGCTGCAATGGATTGCGAAGCATTTGTTAGGCCAGCCCGGTAGCTACCACAAGGCAGTGGTTCGCCTGATGCTACCCGTGGCCGCACTCAGCTCGTTCCTCAGCAACACCACCGTGGTAGCCCTCTTCGTTGGCATTGTCAAAACGTGGTCTAAGAAGCTCGGCATCGCTCCTTCAAAACTGCTTATACCACTGAGTTACGCCTCTGGCCTGGGCGGGGTCTGCACCCTCATCGGCACGCCACCGAACTTGATTATCGGCGGCCTTTATGAGGAAAAGACCGGCGAGGCGATGAATATCTTTGCCACCACGGTCCCAGGCCTCTTCTGCTTGGTTGTCGGCGTGCTCTCAGTGATAGCGATGCGCAAACTGCTACCCGACCGCAAGGCCCCCGAGAGCGAATTCGAGTCTACGGGCGAATACACGGCTGAGCTGGTGGTGCCTTCCGACAACCCTCACATCGGTGAGACGCTTGGCCAAGCTGGATTGATGCACGTGCCCGGAGGTAGCCTTATCGAGATTTACCGCTTCGATGAGGAGCAGGCCGTCGTTGGCGAGGACGAATACCTCATGGGCGGAGATCAATTGGTTTTCGCGGGACAGATCGACGAGATATTGGAGCTGACGAAAACTCATGGGTTGGCCATCGCCAACCACCCGGTGTTCTCGGTGAAAGATATAGAGAAGGACCGCAAGCTGCGCACCGCCTACGTCACCTTCGGCAGCCAGCTCATCGGCAACCAATTGGAGGTCGGTGAGTTTGCCGCTCAGCACAACGTCACCATCGTGGCTGTGTCGCGACATGGACACCGCATCGAGGGACCGGCGTGCGACATCGTGTTGCAGGCGGGCGACACCCTACTCCTTGACTTCCCGCCTCGTTTCGACATGGACAAAGTGGAGAACGATCCCAACCTCCATTTCTTCGATTCGGAAAACATACCCAACATCGGCCGTGGAACGCTGATATCAACCCTCATCATGATTGCCATGGTGACCCTGTCGGCTCTCGGCGTGATCCCCCTGCTACAGAGCGCCTTCCTGGCTGCCGCTGCCATGCTTCTCTTCCGTTGCTGCAGTGCCGACCAAGCCATGAAGTCCATCAACTGGAGCATCCTGATGGTCTTCGCCGGTAGTGCTGTCCTTGGCCTCGCCATACAGAAGACAGGCATTGCCGAGCGCCTGGCCACGGGCATCCTTGACGTCTGTGGTACCAATCCCCTCGTCGTGATGACCGCCGTATGCCTCGTGGCAACCTTCATCACCGAGTTTATCTCCAATACCGCTGCCGGTGCCATGTTCTTCCCCATTATGTGGGAGGCCGCCACAAAGTTGGGCTATGACCCCTTCCCCTTCCTCATCGCCCTGATGATCAGTGTCAGCAGCAGTTTCGCCACGCCTATTGGGTCGCCCACGCACATGCTGGTATATGGTCCCGGAGGCTATCGCTTCAAGGACTTTGTCCGCATCGGCTTGCCGATGAACTTCATCATCCTTGCCGCCAACATCCTCATCGTGTATCTCGTATATCCTTTGAAACCGTTATAGGATCATCTTGTTTTCTTTGAAGATGTTCTCCACGGCGTCTTCGTATTCCTTCAACGCATTGATCTTCTTGATCTTGCGCCAGATGTCTTGTGGCTCGTCGAACGAGTGCATCAGGTAAGACCATAGTTCTTTCATCCTTCCCAACACCTTGGGACTGCCTCCGGCATGCCGTAGACGGTCCTCATAAAGGTCNNGGTAGGACCATAGTTCCTTCATCCTTCCCAACACCTTGGGACTGCCACCTGCATGCCGCAGACGGTCTTCGTAAAGGTCGTTGACGTAGTCGTGAAGCCTTTCGGTTCGGTTCATGGTGGCTTGCGGCATCACGCGGATATCCTCCGCCAAAAACGGATTCGCTAATAATCCTCGGCCTAACATAAACTCATGAACAGGCTTAACTTGATCGCTAATCCGTTCGAAGCTTCCCACCGAAACGATGTCGCCATTATACACCAGCGGTGCCTTGATCGTCGGAATCAACTCCGCGAATCGCTGAACGTCGGCTTCACCTTTATACAATTGCTTTCCGATGCGGGGATGGATGATCAGTTCGCTCAGTGGATATTGGTTGAAAACCTCAATCACGGGAACGATCTCATCCGGGCTGAAATACCCTAATCGGCATTTCACGCTAAACTTCAAGTCAATCTCCTCGAACACCCGACCCAATAGAGCATCGATTTTCTCAGGATAGGGTAGGAGTCCGCAGCCACGTTTCTTGTTGGCCACTCTTGGAAATGGACAACCCATGTTCAGGTTGATCTCCTTGTAGCCCAACGCCTTGCATTGTGAGGCAAACCGCAGCATCTCCTCGGCGTCGGTACTCAGGATTTGTGGCGTCAGCGTTTCCACATCATTGCATCGAGGATCGATTTCCTCCCCCTGCATGTTCTTGGCATGATCCTTCTGGATGCCAGTAAAAAAAGGCGTATAGAATTTGTCGATGCCTCCAAAATGCTTCTTGAAAACATTGCGGAAGGGGGCGTCGGTGATGCCTTGAAAAGGACCTAAACTGAGTTTAACGTTTTCCATGGCGGATTCGGCCCAATATAGTCAATACCATGGTTGCAAACAACAACCCGAACGTCATCCACATGGCAATGCGTGAAAGATAATCCCCGTGCTTGGAATAGAAGGTCTTCTCGGTGTTGGCCTTCAGCGTGGCCTTGATGACGTCTTCCTTCCAGTATTCGGTTTTCTGGATCACATCGCCTTTTTGGTTGAAGAAGCCGGATGTGCCAGTGTTGGCCGAACGGGCCACGCAACGTCGATTCTCGATGGCGCGCAGCTTTGAGAACTCGAAATGTTGCTTGTAGCCTGGAGTGTCACCCCACCAACCATCGTTAGTGATCACAAACAGCAGGTCGGCGCCTTTGCGGGCGAACTCGCTTACATAACCTCCAAAAGCGGATTCATAGCAGATGGCTACTCCCACTTGATGGTTGCCGAAACTCATGTTATGGGCGTATGGATCTGTCTTCAAGGTGCCTCTGGCGATGCCCATGGTGATGGTGAAATGCTTCAGGAAGCCCATCCATTCGGGAATGGCCTCCACACCTACCACAAGCTGCGACTTATTGCGGTGCTGCACGTTGAGCGTGTCGATGAGCAATGCCGAGTTATGGGCGTAATAATAGCGGTTTACGCCACTGAGCCATCGTGCGGGGAAGTCGTTTTCCATGCCTTTTGGGACCCACTCGTAGGTGGTGCCGCCAATGACGAAACAGCTCTTAGGGTGTTTCTCAATGAAACCTCCGATGATCTCCAATGCCTTCACATGTTTCAGGTCATGTAGCCAGATGCCTTCTTGGATGGCCGACTCGGAACTGACGATAAATCTGGTATCAGGGGTGACCAACGTCTCGGCCAGGTCCACGTTTTTCTGGATGGTTTTATTGTAGGACTTCGAGTCGAACTGCTCGTTCCATGGGTCGCAATTCTGTTGGATTACGATGACTTCGGTATCTTCGCCCTTTTCTTCGTAGTACTTGTACATGAACTTGCTCCCGATGATGGGTAGGAGCAACAAGGCTATCACGGCTCCCAAGTTCCAGCGCAAGGCTTTCTTCTCGCTTTCCCTTTCGTAGGTGGCGAGGTTGGCAATCAGGATGTTGACCAGCAAGATCCATAGCGTTCCACCGGCGACACCTGTCACAGAATACCACTGGATCCAGGTGGTGGAAGTGGAAAACACATTGCCGAGGTTGAGCCAAGGCCATTTCGTTGCCCAATGGTACTGAAGCAGCTCAAAGGCCATCCAGTAGGGAATGAGCAGGAAGTTGCCGATACGGCTGTTGTGAAGCTTCATCTTGGTGAAGTGGAAGGCCCAGAATACGGTTGACATGAAAAAAGCGGTGAGAAGCCATGCCAAGATGGCGGCCGGCGTGGCGTTCCATACCCACCAGGTGGTCAACACGTTCCATAAGAGGAAAGTGGTGAACGAGAGCCAGAAGATATTGCCCTTTTCGCCTTTGCTGATGCGCTCCTCAAGATAAAGCAATGGAACCAATGCAATGAAAATCAGTGCGCTACATCCTCTTAGTGGCCAAGATGCCCATAACAAAAGTCCGCTGATGACGGCAAAAAGGAGCTTTTGATAGCGTTTCATATCCAAAAATTTTGGCAAAAATAATGATTTGTTAACTATCTTTGCAGCAATAATATTGCATTTTGAAAAAGATACTTCTCATTCGGTTTAGTTCCATCGGCGATATCGTTCTCACCACGCCCGTTGTCCGATGCCTTCGTCATCAGTTGCCAGAGGCGCAATTGCATGTTTTGACCAAGGCGTCGTACCGGTCAATTTATGCGGCAAATCCTTATGTCGACAAGGTTTACGAGCTTTCTTCCAACATGAAAGAGTTGGTGAACAGCCTCCGTGAAGAGCATTATGACTTCGTCGTTGACCTCCATAAGAATTGGCGTTCCTTGCGTGTTCGGATGGCTTTACGCCGTCCCTCGGCTTCGTTCCCCAAGCTTGATTTTCAGAAATTCCTTTATACCAAGTTGAAAATCGGGAAGTTGCCTCCGGTTCATATTGTGGATCGGTATTTCAAGGCGGTGGAAAAGTTGGGCGTCTGCAACGATGGCCAAGGGTTGGATTTCTTTTTCAACGAAGGTGATGAGATGCATTACGAGGATCTCCCTGAGACGTTTCGCGAGGGTTTCGTGGCTGTCGTCATTGGAGGGCAGCACACCACCAAGATTTTGCCTGTCGATAAGGTTGTGGAGGTCTGTGAATCGTTGGACTATCCGGTGATCCTGGTCGGTGGACCTGAAGACGCCGCTCGGGGGGAACGCATCAAGGCAAAGGTGGGGAGCGCTGTTGCAAACAGTTGTGGAAGTCTGACGCTCGGCCAATCGGCATCCTTACTCAATCTCGCCGATGCGGTGCTTACTAACGACACGGGCATGATGCACATCGCCGCTGCCTTGCGCAAACCTATCGTTTCAGTTTGGGGAAACACGGTGCCAGAGTTTGGCATGTATCCGTATTTGCCTCAAGGCATGAAGCCTGCGGCCATCGTCGAGAATAAAAATCTGAAGTGCCGTCCTTGCGACAAGTTGGGTTATGCCAAGTGCCCGAAAGGTCACTTCGAATGCATGAATTCACTGGATAGTAAGGAGATAGTGAAAAAAATAAGAGCCGAACTCTCGTCCGGCTCTTGAGGTGGTACCAGCGGGAATTGAACCAGCGACACACGGATTTTCAGTCCGTTGCTCTACCAACTGAGCTATGGTACCCCATTGTTTGCGGATGCAAAAATACAGCTTTTTTTGAAACCGACAATATTTTTTTCAAAAATTTCAGTTTTTTTTCGGATATTTGCACCCCGAAACAGATTATAATGAAGAATCACAAGAGGATAAAACTGATATTCACGCTGCTGCTTGCTGTCCTATGCACTGGAGCCTTTGCACAAGGCGACATCGATTCGCCGTATTCATTATTCGGTGTCGGACAGTTGAGGGAAGGAACCATGAACGGCCGCCTCAAAGGCATGGGTGGTGTGGCCAACGCCATGGGTGACAAAGCCATGATCAACACCGCTAATCCGGCTACGTACGCGATGATTGACACTTTGGCATTCCTGTTTGATGCGGGATTGTACTTCAAGTCATCCTCATTCAGCACCTCCGCCCTGACGGAAAAGGCTGCCGGTGCCTCGTTCGACTATGTAGCCATGGGCTTTGCCCTCACCAATTGGTGGAAGATGGCCGTTGGCGCCCAACCCTACAGCAACGTAGGTTACAATATTGAGACTTCTTTCTACGACTCATCCATAGGCAAGTATTCCGAGGTGTTCAAAGGTGAGGGCGGCTTGAACCAAGTCTTTTGGGGCAATGGCTTCCGTCTTGGCAAGCACTTCTCGATAGGTGGCAATGCCAGTTACATTTTCGGTGACAGCAAGTCAACCACCACGGTGCTTTATCCAGACACTTCTTTTATGATCTGCACACGCCGCAGCCGCGATTTCATGGTACGTTCCTTTATGTTCGATTATGGTGTGATGTACCAAGGCAATCTTGGCAACGACCTTACCCTCTCCGTGGGCGCGACCTACAAGCAAAAAATCAACCTCAGAGGAATTCAAACCACGTTCATCCGCTCCATCGAAGAAACGGACAATACGATAACGACTGAATATCTGATTGACACCATCGCCTATAATGTTGATAAAAATGCCCGTTATACCATGCCTCATGGCATTGGTTTTGGCATAGCCCTTCAAAAAAACAATCGCTGGACCATAGGTGCCGACTTTAATTGGGCCCAATGGAGCGCCTTTGCGAAAAACGGTGTGAACCAAGGCTTGCAAGATTCTTGGAATGTGGCTATTGGTGCTGAGTTTTTGCCCAAATCAACCTCGTTGTCAAGCTATTGGACAAAGGTGGCATACCGTGTAGGTGGCTTTTATGAACAGACGTTCCTGAATATTGACGGTACCTCCATTAATAAAATAGGTGCTACCATTGGAGCGACTTTGCCGGTGCCCAAAACGATGTCAAAAGTAAATGTTGGGCTGGAATTTGGACATTGTGGCACGAAATCTGCAAACCTCATTCAAGAGAATTACATCAAACTGACCGTCGGCGTCTCCATTTTCGAGCGTTGGTTCGTGAAGCGGATGTATAAGTAAAGAAAAGTTAAACCATAAAAATACAAGAGAGATGAAAACAAGAAGATTTGCAATCCTGGCTGTTATCTTAGGAATGGCTTTTGGCGTTTCCGCACAGGATGTGACTGAATCCAAGTATGGTGCCGACAGCGTGAATTGCGTCACCAAGCTTTCGATTTATCGTGAATATTTTAAGCAATGGGAAGCTACCAAGTACTCTCCCGAATCCGTTAGCGGTGAGATGATTGAAGCTTGGCGTGAGGTGTTTCTTTCATGCCCCCGTTCCAGCCAGCTGATCTATACCAATGGTGAGAAAATCCTGGATTATCTCATTCGTAAGAACCCTAAAGACAAAGACGCATACATCGACACGCTCTGCCTGCTGATGGATACCAGAATCCAGTGCTTCCCGAATGATCCTAAGACGGGTCTGTCGCAAGTGGCAAGCATCATGGGTCGTAAGGGAATGTTGATCTATAATTACAACAAAAAACGTTACGAAGAAGCCTACAATGTGCTGAAAGCAGCCGTCGCCCTGGATCCTTCGCAGCTGCAAGGCGCTTTCATCGACGCTTATTTCAAGGCTACCATTGACATGGTGAACAACGAGAAAGAAGAGAAGATGACCATTATCAATGTGTATCAGGAACTTACTGATGTGCTTGATGGCAATATCAAGGTGCTGGCCGAGAAGGAAACCCAACTGCTTGAAGCCAGAACCAATGCCGAGGAATCAAACGATGCTGAAGCCGTCGCCAGTTTCGATAAGCAGATTGAGAAGAACGAGAAGTCCATTGTCAACTATAAAGGTGTGAAGAACAACGTGGATAACCTGTTCCAACCCTACGCTTCATGCGAAGACCTGATCAAGGTGTTCTCTGCAAAGATGGCCGAAACGCCTGACGATGTCAACCTGCTGAAACGCATTACCACCATCCTTGACAAGAAGGACTGCACCGATTCCAAGCTCTTCCTTGACGCCAGTAAGAACCTCTATGAACTTGAACCCAGCCCTGAAGCCGCTTACAACATCGGTATCCAGGAGTTCAAGAACAAGAGATACAACGAAGCTGCCAAGTACTTTGAACAGGCTACCGCTTCTGAAAACAACGACCGCGTTTACCGCGCCTACCGTAACCTGGCTTTCTGCCACCAAAACGTAGGTAGTTTCGGCAAAGCCCGTGAGGCAGCCAAGAAAGCTTCTCAAGTCGACCCGACAGCAGGCGAACCTTACCTCATCATCGCTCAGCTCTATGCTGAAAGCGGTAAGCAGTTCAGCGGCGATGTCGAAAGCAAGGCCGTGTTCTGGGTAGCTGTTGACAAGTGCTTCAAGGCTAAGCAAATCGATCCTACGGTCGCTGACAGAGCCAACGCTTTGATTCACGCTTACTCACAGCACTTCCCGTCAACTGAAACCATCTTCTTCAACGACTATGCGGAAGGCCAGTCCTTCACCGTCGGAGGTTGGATCAATGAAACGACTACCATCAGAGCCGCGAAATAAATCGGGACGATTCCTACTATGCAACATCACAGCCTTTTTGGCTGTGATGTTGTTTTCGTGTGGGAACCCCAATTCGGTCATCCAGCAGTTGGCTTCCGACGATACGCTGTCGGGCGTTGTCGCATACGACATTGTTTACTATCGCAGCGACTCGGGTATCGTTCAGGTGGCATTGACCGCGCCGATGATGGTCAACCAAGGAAACGATACCAGCTATCTGGAATTCCCCCAGGGCTTTCATGCCCAAATCTTTAACAACAGGCATCAAGTGGTCTCTGAAATCAGTGCCGATTACGGCATCAACCATAGCAAAGAGCGCGTCGTTGAAGCCGTGGGCAACGTCTGTGTCGAAAACCGCGAAAAAGGACAGAGCATGTACTCCGACCGCCTATATTGGTATCAGGATACCAAGATGATCTACACCCGTTCGAAGGTAAGGATTATCATGCCCGACAAGGACATCACTGGCGACAGCTTGGTGGCGGGCGAAAACTTTGAGGAGTACACCATCTACAATAGTCAGGCTACATTTGAAGTGGAGGACGAAGGATGAGTGATTGGATTGTAGTCGTCATCACGCTTTTTTTCTCGGCTCTGTGCTCGGGGCTTGAGATTGCCTTCAATAGCACCAACAGGCTTCAATTGGAGGTCGATCTGAAGAAAAACAAGTTCTCGGCCAAGATCGTCAGCCTGTTTTTCAAGCGGCAGTCGCACTTCATTACCTCGTTGCTCATTGGTAACAACATCGCGAACATTGTTTACGGTATCGCCATGGCACGATTGCTGCGTCCTGTCGTGGTTTGGATGCTTCCCGCCTCGCTTGAGTTGGAGTTTTTCATCCTGTTGTTGCAATCCATCTTTTCGACCCTGATCGTGCTGGTGCTGGCGGAGTTTCTTCCCAAGATCCTGTTCCGCATCAATCCAAACGCCATCCTGTCGTTTTTTGCCTTTCCAACCGTAGTCGTTTACTATTTGCTCTATCCCTTGACTTTGATCTACTCGGGTGTTGCCGCCTTGATCATCCGGGTGTTTTTCGGCATGAAGGTGGATCAGCAGAAATACCAAATCAGCACTGTCGATTTTGATGACTACATCACTGAATATGCCGATCCCAAGGAGGCCGACGAGGACATTCAGCAAGAAATCCAGCTGTTCCAGAACGCCATGGACTTCCGTTCGGTGAAATTGCGCGAGTGCATGGGCCCGCGTAACGAAATCGAATCGGTGAAGATCACTGACGACATCCGCTTCATCAAGGATCGTTTTGAGGAAACCAAACACTCTAAACTGATCGTTTATTCCGATACGATTGACAATATCGTGGGTTACATCCACCTTAACGATGTGGTCAACACCATTGCGAACAGCAAGAACCTCACTACTGCCGACTTGGTTAGGCCTATTGATTTTTTCCCGGAAACGTATACGGCCGACCGTCTGCTGAAGCACTTCATCCAAAAGCATCAGGGCGTGGCGGTGGTCGTCGATGAGTTTGGTGGCACTGCGGGTATCGTCACCATGGAAGACGTGATCGAAGAGATCTTCGGTGAAATTGAAGATGAATACGATGAGGAAGAGGAGACCGAAGAAGTGGTCAAGGAAGACACCTACGTGTTCTCGGCCCGTTTGGAGATCGATTACCTGAACGAGACCTATAAGCTCGACCTTCCTGTGTCGGACGATTATGAGACCTTGGCCGGAATGATTCTTCATTTCTATGAGAACATTCCTGAAGTGGGTGAGGAGCTGGTCATCGGGAACTATAAAATCAAGGTGCTCAAGGCCACTGACATGAAGTTGGAAGAGGTTGAATTGAAGCGTGTTCAGTGAAAGAAAAAAATAAAGTTGCATCAACTTTATTGTGGATTAAAATCCTTTTACTAAATTTGCAGGCTCAAATTTTGAATAATTATTAATTATATAGCATTAAATTATGGCAGCAATTGAAAAAATCAGAAAGCGTTCAGGATTGTTGATCGCAATCATCGGTCTTGCCTTGTTGGCGTTCGTCCTGCAAGACCTTTTCCAGAGCACTGGTAGACACCGCGAGTACAACGTGGCCGTCATCGATGGAGAGAAGATCCCCTACAAGGATTTCGAGGATCTGAAGAACAAGAATCTGGAAAACATGAAGAGAAGCTATGGCAACAGCCTCACTTCCTCACAGACCTACAGCGTTTACAACAGCACGCTTGAACAGATGATCAAGGATCACATTATGACCAAGGAATACGATGCCATTGGAATGAATGTGACAAGCGATGAGCTTTACGACCAGTTTGTGGGCGACGAACCTCATCAGTGGGTGGTCCAGAATTTCTCCGACGCCAACGGCAACTTCGACCGTGCAACGCTCGAGAACTACATGCAACAGTTGGAAAATGCCCCAATCGAATATCGCACCCAGTGGGTTGATTTCGAAAACGCCGTCAAGGATAATAGACTTCAGACCAAGTTCGAAAACCTTGTCAAGGCTTCCTATATGGTTCCTGAAAAGTTGGCCAAGAAGTATTATGACAACAAGAACGTGAAGGCTTCGGCTGAAGTGGTGGCTCTGCGTTATTCAACCATTCCCGATTCAACCGTTACCGTTACCGACAAGGATAACCGTAAGTTCTACGAGGAAAACAAGTACAAGTACGAAACCGACGAGACCCGTGCCATCGACTATGTGGTGTTCGATATCAAGCCGTCAGCACAGGACGATCAAGATGCCCGCGCTTTTGTTGAGGGCATGAAGGCTGACTTTACTGCCACCGACAACGTGGCCAGCTTCGTCAACGCCAACTCCGACCAGCGTTATGACAGCACTTGGATGGGCCGCACAGCCGTTCCCGCCGCTATCGAAACTGTGGTTTTCGATGAAGGCAACCAGCCTGGTTTCGTTTACGGTCCATATTTCGACAACGAATCCTACAACTTGGTTCGCATCGTTGACCTGCAGAACCGTGCCGACTCACTGAAGGCCAGCCATATCTTGATTTCCTATAAGGGTGCGCTCCGTAGCATGGACACTGTCAATACCAAGGAAAGAGCTCAGGCGATCGCTGACAGCTTGCTCGTCGTATTGAAGAAGAACGCTAAGAACACCGAACTCTTTGGCGAGCTCGCCACTGAGATGTCGGCTGACAAGGCTTCGGCTGAAAAGGGCGGCGATTTGGATTGGTTCACCGACGGCATGATGGTGTATGCCTTCAACGAGTTCGTGATGGACAATGCAGTGGGTCAGATGGGCGTTGTTGAGACTCCTTTTGGCTTCCACGTCATCAAGGTGACAGGTAAGACCGAGATGCAGCCCAAGGCTCGTCTCGCCATCTTGAAGCATGATCTCACCTTCAGCACCAAGACCTATCAGGATATGTTTGCCGTGGCTAACAAGTTCGTCACTGAAAACCGCACTTTGGATCAGTTCAACGCAGCTGTTGAGGCTGAGGGTATGACCAAGCGCACCATGCCTCGCCTGAACGCTTCAACCTATCAGATTACTGGCATCGACAACCCACGTCAGATTGTCCGTTGGGCATTTGATGACAAGACTAAGGTTGGTGAAGTTTCATCCATCTTCGAACTTGACAACATGTTCGTTGTGGCTGCTTTGACCGAGATCGTTCCTGAAGGCTATGCTCCTATCGAGAAGATTGCCGAGCAGTCGAAGTACCAGATCCTCAACAAGAAGAAAGGTGAGGTTGCCGTTGAGAAGATGAAGGCTTGTGGCACCGATTACGACCGTATGGTCAGCGAGTTGGGTGCTGAGAGCACTACCGTTAACGATGTCAACATGGAAAGCCGTGGCGTTGGTAACTTCGGCGTCGAAAGCGACATCGTCGGTACCATCATGGGTATGAAGGACGGCGAAGTGGTCGGTCCAGTTGCCGGTAACACCAGCGCTTTCATCATCAAGAACGTGAAGATTGCCGGAACACCTGAAGAGGTTGACCTGAGCGCTATCCATAGAGAAAAGAAAGCCCAGTTCGACAACAGAGTGTTGAACAACGGCGTTTACAACGCTCTCCGCAACAATGCCAAGATTGAGGACAATAGAGTGATCTTCTATTAAATGGGAGTTACCCAGTTGGGAGTTACCAATTACTAAATTGTTAGGGCGTGGCTGAAATCAGTCACGCCCTAAATTTTTAAACTTAAAACTCCACACTGATCAGAATCCCATACTGAACCAGTACCAGAACTGGCTTTCCATTTCTCTCCAGGTCTGGCGTGCGGCAGCGGCGAAGTCCTTGGTGTATTGGTTGAGCACCTTGGTGGCTTCGTCTTTCTTGCCGTCGTTGAGCAGGGCTTGGGCTTTCTGTTCCATAGCGGGAATCTCTTCAAAAGCTTTGTCCTCGAGGCGTTTGGCGTTGCCCATCAGGACGGGTTTGGTACGTCCCCACATCACGGTGGCAAGCTTGTTGGCCTTGCGGTAGTGCCAAATCCAAGCTTCTTCGCGATAGCGCAACTGACCGCATTTGTCGAAGCCTTCAGGCAGGGTGGTGGAGCCTGAGAAGATGGGGATGCGCGGGCTCTGTCCCGGGTTGTCGCAAGCCATCCAGCAGATGGCGCCAATCTCGTCAGGCACCCAGCTGCGGCATTGGATGATGGTGTGGTAACTGCTCCAGGCCACGGCTACGGTACGCTGGAACTTTACGGTTTCAGGTGCCAGGAAGTTCAAGGTGCTTTGCATGGTGCCGTTCATCCACGGGTTGGCGATAGGGCTGATGATGGTGTCTTCCTTGACACTGCCGTCGTCTTGGCGTTTCTTGCTCACCATCTTGATGTTGCGGGTCATGTCCATGTCGGTGCCTTCGTAGGTGCTGCGGAAGAGTTCCATAACCTTGCGGACATCGACGTTTTCGTCGGGTTTCACTGAGAAGGGCAGCTCGGGCATGTCGCGGTTGAGGTTGAGTGATGGAGCCAGTTGGCTGAGGATGAAGAACTCACGGTCGCTGTAGTTCTTGCCGCCGCCGTACTCGGCACGGAAAGCCTTCCAGAAAATGAACTCGCCTTCGCCGTCCCAGAGGCCGTATTTCTTGGCTACTTTCTCGCAGTTGTCGGAGCAGTAGAAGTCCTTGCTCTTGCGCTCCAGTTTGCCGATGCGGGCAATGTTGGCGCTAACGCCCACCTCGTCATCGGGAATGCGTTTGGCAGCCCACACGCCACCGATTTGGTCCGGACCTTCGCCAAGGATTTCCATTTGCCACACCTCGTTCTTATCGGCAATGGTGATGCATTCGCCGCCGTCACCGTAGCCATATTCCTTCACCAGTTTGCCGATGAGTTTGATGGCATCGCGGGCGTTGTCGCAACGCATCAAGGCGACACGCTCAAGCTCTTCAATCATGAACATGCCGTTTTCGTTAACTAAGGTGTCTGGGCCCGAGAAGGTTGTCTCGCCGATGGCCAGTTGTTTTTCGTTAAGGCAGGGATAAGCGGTGTTGAGGTAGGCATAAGTGTGTTCTACCTGTGGGATCTCACCGGCGAGTTCCACTTTGCGGTTGTCAAAGGGGTCTTCGGTGTGCATGGTGCCTTTGTACACTTTATGCATCTCGCCTTTCTCATGATTTGCAGCGGCTTCCCAGCGCATCCAAGTGCGGTAGCGACCGTCGCAAGTGTGAGAGGTGATCACAGAGCCATCGGTGGAGGCGTTTTTGCCCACCATGATGCTGGTGCAGCAGGCTCCGACGTACATTTCTTGGTCTTCCTGGGCTTTTACGTTGAAGCCGATGAGCAGTAAAGTTGATAATAGTAAGGTTTTGAATTTGAACATAATGCGTTTGTTTATTGATAAGAATTAAATGACAATTCGATTTTCAAAGATAAAAAGAAAATGCTTGCAATTGAGCAAAAAGTTGTATCTTTGTAAAATTTCTATCAAATATTCATTAAATAAATAAAAATATGGAATTACCATTTGCAGAAGCGTGGAAAATCAAGATGGTTGAACCCATTAAGAAATCCACAAGAGAACAACGCGAAAAGTGGCTCAACGAAGCCCACCAGAATGTCTTCATGCTGAAGAGCGACTATGTTTACATCGACCTGTTGACCGACTCCGGCACGGGTGCCTTGAGCGACCGCCAGTGGGCCGCCATGATGATGGGCGACGAGAGCTACGGCGGCGCCCGCTCCTTCTTCCACATGAAGGACACCATCACCGAGATTACTGGTTTCAACTATGTCATTCCTACCCACCAAGGCCGTGCAGCTGAGAACGTGCTGTTCAGTTACCTGGTGAAGCCCGGCATGGTTGTCCCTGGCAATGCCCACTTCGACACCACCAAGGGCCATATCGAGAGCCGTAAGGCCTTCGCCATCGACGTTACCGTCCGTGAGGCCTACGACACCCAACTGGAAGTGCCCTTCAAAGGCAATGTCGATTTGGAGAAACTGGAGAAAATCCTGAAGGAAAACAAGGGCAATGTGCCTTTCATGGTCCTCACCGTCACCAACAACACCGTCGGCGGTCAGCCCGTTTCAATGCAGAA
>LXOW01217607.1_pt1 | contig 17570 bp, 2 predicted proteins | sample 1368591 | NCBI WGS metagenome assembly LXOW01 (sample SAMN04884650, study PRJNA319009) | bovine gut metagenome | isolation source: Cow rumen | host: Bos taurus | place: Italy: Legnaro (PD) | collected 2014-07-09 | reverse complement strand
GCCGGTCCCGAGGTTGGGACAGGGGAGTCCGCGCTCCGTAAGGTGAGCCCCGTCGGTGCCGCCGCGGACGGGCTTGAGGTAGGGCTCCAGCCCCGCGGCGCGGATGGCGTCGAGCGCGGCGCGGACGAGCCCCGGGCGCCCGCGGAGGGCGTCCTCCATGTTGCGGTACTGGTCGCGGAGCTCGAGCGCGACGGTTCCCGCGCCGTATTTGGCGTCGAGGTCGCGCGCGATGTGGCGCAGCTCCTCCTTGCGGCGCTCGAAGTTCGCGGCGTCGTGGTCGCGGACGAGCATCTCGAGGCGCGCGGAGCCGACGGTCCCGGAGATCTCGTCGGGGTGGTAGAACCCCTCGCGCCCCTCGGTTTTCTCGGGGCATTCGTCGGGCGGCAGCGCGGCGAGGATCTCCGCGGCGACCTTGACCGCGTTCACCATCGTGCCCTTGGCGGAGCCGGGGTGGGCCGGGACGCCGCGGACGGAGAAGACCGCGAGCGCGGCGTTGAAGTTGGCGCACTGGAGCGCGGCGGGGTCGCCGCCGTCGACCGTGAAGGCGGCCGTGGCGCCGAACCCCTCGAGGTCGAAGCCGCGCGTCCCCTCGTTGATCTCCTCGTCGGGCGTGAAGGCGAGGCGGACCGCGCCGTGCGCGGGGGCGTCCGGCGCGAGCAGGCGCTCGGCCGCGGCGACGAGGATCGCGACGCCGGCCTTGTCGTCGGCGCCGAGGAGCGTGGTGCCGTCGGTCACGACGAGCGTGCGCCCCGCGAGGCGCGCGAGCGCGGGGTCCGCGGCGGGGTCGAGCGCGCGGCCGGAATTCCCGAGCGGGAGGAAGCCGCCGTCGTAGCGCACGACGCGGGGCCTCACGCCGGCGCCGGGGGCGTCTGGCGCGGTGTCGAGGTGGGCGAGGAAGCCGAGCGCGGGCTCGTCCTCGCGCCCGGGCGAGGCGGGGATCGTGGCGTAGACGTAGCCGTCGTCCGACACGCGGACGTCGCGCGCGCCGAGCGCGCGAAGCTCGCCCGCGACGTCGCGCGCGAGGTCGAGCTGCCCCGGCGTGGAGGGATGCGCGCCGGTCGTGGCGTCCGACTGCGTGTCGAACGAGACGTAGCGCAGGAAGCGGTCGAGGGGAGAAGTCATGCGGGGGAGTCTACCACGCGCTCGCCGGCCGATGCAAGGCGACCGCGGCCGCCTTGCGAAACGGCGATTTCCAACCTGCATTTTTTCCTTGTTGCCAGCGCCCTTTTTTGATACGATACCGACCTTGCGGAGACACCAGCTTCGCAGGATGGCCCGTACACCCGCCCCCGGAATCCCTTTCCATGAGATACAAAGCAGAACGTCGATCCGTTTTCCGTCTTTGGCTCCGCGCCTTTGCCGGTATCGTCGCCGTCCTCTCCGCGGCGCTTCCGGCGCGAGCGGCGGAGCTGCCGCTGCAGTCCATCGGGCCGGAGTCTCCCTACGCGGCGGTGGCGTCCGGCTCGCCCCAGCGGAAGCCCGTCAGCGCCTTCGCGACGGAGAAGGGCGTCTACGAGCTGGATCTGGTCACGAAGAAGATCCGCGTCTGGCCCCGCTCCGCGAGGAAGGGCGAGCTGCAGGAATCCCGGTTCAACGGCGCCGACGCCGAAGGCAATCATTCGTTTTCGAATCCGAAGCGCATGACGAAGAAGCCCGGCGAAAACATAATCGCGGTGGTCGATGCCAGCGTCGTCAACGAGAATCTGGGGCTGATGCCCGGCGTTTCGTTCTACGAATTCGCCGAAACCGTCGGTGCGGACGGCGAGCTCGCCTCCGTGGCGTTCACGTTCAAGGGCCGTTTCGAGCATCCGTTGTTCAGCTATGCCCAGGACGTGGCCTTTTTTCCGGATGGTTCCGTTGCCGTCGCCGCGACCTACGAGAACAACGCCTCCCTCGAGGACGAGTCCCGCCAATCGTGGATTGCCATCGGGTCCGGAGACCTCGGATCCGTGGAAATGTCGGACGTGTTCCTCGCCCTTCGCGACAAGGCGGCCTACACCAACACGGAGCCGGTCGTCGCCTGGCCGACCACGCTGGCCGTCGACAGCGATTCGTCCATCTGGGCCGGCTCCCGCAGCATGGGATCGGTCCTGCGCTACGACGCCGAGGGCGGCGACTATACGTCCGATGTCGTCCACTGGACGTGGGTCTACGAGCTTGACGGCGGTCCCACCGGTTATTCCGGCGGCGGGCATTTCGAGCCGTCGGTCGATCCGAATCCCTGCGGCGTGGTCGATTTCGTGGTCGGCGAGATGAACCAGTCCGGCTCCGAGAACAACCATATCGGCGCCCCCGGCGGCATCCGGATCTGGGAGGATTCGCCCGTCGGCCGGCTGCTTCTCGTCGCCGACACGGACAACGACCGCATCGTCGCGTTCGACGCGGACGGCAACGAATACTTCCGCTTCGGCGCCAAAGGGAACCTCGCCGGCGAGTTCACCAACCCGCACGACGTCTGGGTGAACGACGACGGGACGGAGCTCGTTGTGGCCGATTTCGGAAACGGCCGCGTCCAGATCTTCTCCCTCGAGGGCATCGACGAGGTCCTCGAGTCCTTCGATCTTTCGGGCTTCACCACCGTCGATTGGGAGGACAAGGACGAGACGATCGCCCGCACCAACGCCGTCGTCTACTTCGAAAGCGATTCGATCCCCGTCACCAACTGGCTCGTCGCCGCCTCCGCGAGCCGGACGGACCGCACCTACTCGGTCTCGGTCCGGAGCGATCCCGCCGGCGCCGTCTCCCTCGTGACGGACACGGTCGTGCTTCCCGCCGGCGCGACCCGCGCCCCCATCGTCTTCTTCGCTCTCGACGGCTCCGCGGAGGGGACGCCCTGCACGATCTCCGTCGACGGCGTCGAGGGCTCCTTCACGATCTCCAACGTGGCGCCGTCCCTCGCCACCGGATCGGGCGGCTCCTGGACCGATCCCGGCTACGCGCAATCCTACGCCTATTCCGACGAAGTGCCCGCCACGTCGGCCAACGCCGGCTTCACGGTCCGCTCGGTCGGCTCCGAGGTCCATTTCCACGCCAAGGCCGCCGACGTGGCGGCGGACAATTCGGAGACCGATCCGCTGACCTACGAGTGGCGCATCGTCGGGACGACGGCCACCGTCCTGACCCTCCGGCGGACGTTCTACGCCAATGTCGTCGAAACGGGCATTCCGCCGACGCCGACGCTCGTCCAGATTCCGGAGGAGGAGGCGGCCGGCTTCCCGGACGGACCGAACGGAGGGAAGCTCTACATCGTCACCAACGAGGTGCTGAACGTCAAGACGAACTACACGCCGATCGTCGGAACGGGCCGCTTCGACATCCAGCTTGTGACGAATTCCTGGGAGCTCGTCGTCACGACCAACGAGCTGTTCGAATCCGTCTCCGAGACGCAGTACGACGACCCCGCCGAGTGGGCGCGCCTTTTCTTCGACGGAAACGACTTCGATTCCTTCATCGACGAGGACGTCACGCTGTCCGGCGCGGATGCCGAGTTCCATGCGGGCGAAGGCTGCGTCTATTTCGCCGTCCTGACCGTGACCGACAAGGACGGCGCCTCCGTCCGTTCGATCGATCTCGCGAACCGGATCTACTGGTGCTTCCAGTCGATGGGCGATATTCCGCCGTCCGAGGGGGCCGTCTACGCCGCCGGCTTCACGGACGTCTCCGGGACGAACGTGGCGTTCAATGTCTTCGTCGTCGATGGCGAACCGTCCTCCGAGGACCGGATCTACCTCCAGTACGCCACGACGCTCGATGGGCCGTGGTCCAACCTCTTTACCCTATCGATCGGAAGCATCATGATCAACGAGGCCTCCGTTTCGGGGCAGAGCGTCCCCTTCCCGACGCCGGGCGCCAAGGCCTCCGAGTGGCTGACTGCCACCAAGACTTCGGCCAGCGTCCTGTTCGTCTACGAGTCCGAGCCGGCCGATCCCGTCCGCTTCTACCGGATCTTCCAATGATCCCTCCGTTCGATTGAATAATTTCCTTCCGGAATTCGTCTTTCCCTTTGGCCCCATGAACATGCAATCCTTCCAGAAATCCCTGGTCGCAGCCCTCGCGGTGCTGGCCGTCCTACCTGTTCTGGCGGACGACTCTGCGCCCGCCGCCGCGCCCGCGCCCGCGCCCGCCGCGGCCGATGCCTCCGGGATCGACCGGTCCCTCGTACGGCCCGGCCGCTCCGATCGCGCGATGACGCCCGAGATGAAGGAATATATCGCGAAGCTCGACGCCATCCGCCTCGAGCGCGACGCCCAGGCCATCGCCGCCGCGAAGGCCGAGAAGGACATCGAGGCGCGCAAGGACGCCCTGGCGGAGGAGAAAGAGGACGTCAAGGCCCTCGTCGACAAGGCCGCCGAGCTCCGCGCCGAGCTTGCGGAGACCGAAAAGGCGCTCGAAGCGATCTGGGACGCCGACGAGAAGATCGCGCAGCTCCGCGACGCTCGCAAGGCCGCCGAGAGCGCCCGCGCGAAAAAGCAGTTCGAGATGCAGTCCGCCGTCCAGGCGGCCATGCGTGCCCGCTCCACCCGCCTCGATTCGGGGAACGCCCCCGAGATCCGTTCCGTCGAGGCCGCGAAGGCCGCGGTAAAGGACGAGAGGACGAAGATCCGGATCGGCGGAAAAAGCATGGAGGAGTTCCTTGCCGAACATCCCACCGTGGTGCTCACCAACGGCGAGGGNNTGTCAGGACCGTCCAGACCATTCAGACCACACTTTCCCCAACCGGAAGAAAGAAGAAACGCCATGAAGCAGTTCCTCCATCCCTCCACCCTCCGTTGCCGCGCGTTCGCCGTGCTGGCGCTCGGGTTCGCGCTCCTGGCGCCCCCGGCCCGGGCCATTTCGATCGTCGGAAGCGACTCCATCACCGTCCCGGTCGGGGAAACGGCGTACGTGAGCTTCTCGTGCACGCAGGACGAGGTGTCCTCCCTGTCCGCGTCCGTCCTTCTTTCCGCCAACCCGTCCGACGCCGTCGAGCTCTTCAACGTGCTGGACGACGGCACGCTGGCCAAGGTCTCGACAATTCGCATGTACGAGACGAGCAACGGAACCCGGTGGCCGATCGACAGCGGCACCATCGCGATCCGGGGCGTCAAGGCCGGGGACGATCCGGTCGAGGTGACGCTCAAGCTCGGCGCGGACTCCGCCGCGGTCAACGTCACCGTCCTCGCCGACAACAAGATCCGCTTCAAGGATTCTTCCGGCACTTCGATCGAGTCCATGGTTTTCTTCGGCGAGGGAGAGAGCCGCACCATCCTCTTCACGCCGGCGCAGAACGTCGACGTGACCTGCTCCGCCACGGCCGAGGACGCCGCCAACCATCTCTCCTACTCCGTCATGCCCGGGACCATCAATCTCTCGGGCCTCGACGGGACCTGGAGCTGCCAGCTCACGCTCGCGGCCGATGGAATCGAATCCTCGACCCTCAACATCATGGTCACGAACAAGCCGCCCCGTGTGGGCGGCAGTCCGACCCCCGAGCAGGCGGTCCCCGTCTCCAGGGCGCTGAAAAAGAAGACGAGGGAATTCCACTTCCTCGACTTCTCCCCGTCCGATCCGGGCCCGAAGGACCAGAGCAAGCTCTCGATCCGATGGAGCCTTTCCGCCGGCGAGCTGACAGCGGAACATCCCGAGGATGTCCTGTCCTACGCCTGGCAGAACGCCACGGACGAGGATTCCTACGAACTCTTCTCCGTCACGGTTTCCGACGGCGACGAAAGCTACACCGGCTGGTACAAGATCCAGGTCGAGGACACCGTCACGCTCTTCACGGACACGGCGTCGCCCCTGGCGGCCATGACACGGCAGGGCGGCATCGCGCAGGACACGGAGTTTCTCGTCTTCGACAGCGACGGAAATCAGCTCGACTGGTCGCAGGTCGACGGCCGGACCTACTCCTCCATGGTCCCCCCGAAGGAAACGCTCACCCTGCGCGCGGTCCTCGAGGCCGGATCCTATCCCTTCGGCTGGTTCAGCGAAAAGAACCCGGATGCGTTCCAGACGCCGACGCTCAACATTCCCAACGCCGCCCTCAACGCGACCATCCAGATGCCGGACGAGGGATCCGTCACGATCCAGTATCTCGCCTCCTACCCCTACTACCACACCCAGCCGTACGATGCCGCCACGGACCGGTACCACGGCGCGGTCAACGGCCTGAACAACGTCTGGGACGATCCGTTCGGCGACTTCGACGCCGACGGCCTCTCCGACAAGTGGGAGGACCACTATTTCCAGGACGGAATGGACACGAGCGTCACCCGGCCCACGGACGTCCGTAACTTCCCCGTCGGGCAGGCGACCGGCGAATATGGCCCCGACGGCAACCTGGACGGCGACTGGCTTCCCACCAAGGTCGTCGAAGCCGCGCCCGACGACGACCAAAAGGCCGGCTGGCCCGTCGACCGGAACGGCGAGACCCACCGCGTCTTCGTCCTCAAGTATCCTCTCGATTTCGGGTCCGGAAACGAATCCTACTACAAGGGCGACCGTACGGAGAAGCCGGCGTTCGACAACCTCGTCGAGTATCGCGGCCTTCTCGAGGACCGCGTCGGCGACGGAACCGAAGCGCTCAACCTCGTTCGCTACGCCCCCGACTTCGTCGACAGGAACACGCGCTACGAACTCAACGGCGAAAACTGCTCCGGCACCGATCCCAACAACCCCGACACCGACGGCGACGGCTTCACCGACGGCTGGGAGTACTACTTCTGGACCACGATCAAGTACGGCGTCCATTCCGAGAACTGGCGCTGCTGGGATCCCTCCTACACCTACTACAGCACCGCGTCCGCCCAGGCGGGCTTCCCGCTGCTCGCGACGGACGACCCGCTCGAGTTCGAATTCGACATCGCCCCGACGAAGGGCTACGACATCGATCCCGTCGCCGGCACCTATCTGACCTACTACGAGGTGACGCCGAAGGTCCTGAAGGACAACGACGTCGTCCTGCCGATCGTCCCCGGCACCGTTTCGCTCGCGTTCGACGGATCGGAGTTCTCCCTCTTCACGCTCTCCCCCGCCCTGGCCAGCTACCTCGGACTGAACCCCAAGGACCAGAACGGCAACGACCGGCTCTTCTATATGTTCTATGCCGACACCGATAACGACAAGACGCCCGATACGGTCGTCGTCAATCCCGACACGGGATATCCCGAGCTGCGCGCGGTCGACGGCGCCTGGGCGAACAACCTCACCGGCCAGATCTACATCCCCGGCTGGTTCACGCTCCGCCAGCTCAAGGGCGCGGTGTCCTTCGACATCTCGCAGGACACCGCGATCCACGTGGCCTTCGAACGCCAGAACGGCCTCTTCCCCAGGGAGTTCCTCCTCTCCCGCTTCGATCCCATGAACTGGGACGAGTATCTGGCGGGCGACATCTCGGCGCGGATCGAAGCCGCCGGATTCAATCCCGGCAGCTGGGACCCCTACGCCGATCTCGACGGCGACGGCGTCATCGACGTCGAGGAATACTTCCTCGGCACCGATCCCCTGCACTGGGACACCGACCGCGACGGCATGCCCGACGGCTGGGAGGTCCAGCGCGGCCTGCTCCCGACCGATCCGCGCAACGAAGTCAACGGCTGCGGTCCCGGCGACAACCCGGACGAGGACTACATGGCGTGGGACGCCACCGGAACCGCCAAGCACGCCGACGCCTACCGGGCCGACCTGGCCAACGAGGTCTTCTGGAACGGCAAGACGTTCGTCGGATACCGTCCCGGCCGGGGCGTGTTCCCGCCTTTGAGCACCTTCGAGATGACCTACGAGATGGGAGGCAATTCGGTCACCCTGTCCGTGATGGAAGGGTTCGGCGGCGGACCCTACGGCAACCTCGAGGAATTCCTCTACTCCTACTACGGCATCGCGCACGGGTTCTGGGCCGAGGCCTACCCGGCCGACTGGCCCGCCACCACGACGAACCCCTGCAACAACGACACCGACGGCGACGGACTCCCCGACGGCTGGGAGCCGTATGTCGGCTACAGTCCCCTTGTCAACAACTTGGACGAGCCCGGGGCCGACCTGGTGGAGGGCCTCGGCTTCGAGTTCGACGGTCGCCTCGAGCAGCCCCCGCTCTGCCTGGGGCCCGATTACAACCCGGACCTCGACTACGACCAGGATTACGACGAAACCATCGATCTCACCAAGGAATTCTGCTGCCTCTGGGCCAACCAGCTGTGGCCGGAGACGACCACGACCTACATCGGCGGCTGGACCTGGGATCCCGGCGCCGACAACCGGACCCGCGTCAACCCGCGGGCGGAGGGGACCGAGGTGACGATCAACGGCTTCCCGCTGTATACCGGCTGGTACAACAAGTGGATGCCCACCGACCCGTGGAACGCCGACACCGACGGCGACGGCCTCACGGACTTCCAGGAGTACATCGACCGGGCCGACGGCAACGGCGACGGCGAGCCCAAGTGCAACTTCAACCCGACGCAGGTGGACACGGACATGGACTGGCTCCCCGACGGCTGGGAGTGGGTCATGGGCACCTACACCTACGAGCAGCTGCCCAATTCGGACGCCGCGACCATCGACGACCCGTACGGCCCGTTCGGCGATCCGGACGGCGACCGGCTCTCCAACTACCAGGAGTACCTCACGGGCGCCAACTACGGCTGGCGCTACGACAAGTGGTATCCGCTCGACCGGGACGGCATGTGGGTCCCGCAGCTCCGCTCGGACGACGAGACCGAGAAGTGGGATGCGAACGATCCGTGGGACTATCCCTACGATCCGGGCATCAAGCCCCAGTTCGGACCCGTCGTCCGCGCCCACGTCTACAGCCCCATGGACTTCTTCACCGTCCCCGTCTCCGGCACGACGATCGCCCGCGGCATGGAGACGCTCAAGGTCCTCGAGCAGCGGTGGGGGTACACAGCCTTCGACTCGCCGTCCATCGAGATGGAGACGCTCGCCGCCCGCTTCCAGCGCGTCTACGAGATCGTCCGCAACTTCCAGGCCGCGCGCGACATCCCGGTGGCCGACGGAAATCCGGAGCGCGCGGACGACGCGTCGCTCTTCCTCTACGACACGGACCCGGACTTCGACAACGCGTACAACGAGGGCAAGTACAACTACGACCAGGTGCCCGTCCCCGGCAAGAAGTACTGGCAGCACCACTCGAAGGAGGAGCACCAGGCCATCGTCGCCCTCTTCGAGGGCCTCTGTCCCTGGATCTACTCCTACGCGCAAAGCGGCTACGGCTGGGACCTTTCGGGCAGCCTGGTCAACGGCGGCATCTACATGCCGCTCAACGACAACTCCACCGGCTACGGATTCCCCGGCACCCGGCCGAAGAGCATCGACTCCGACAACGACGGCATGCCCGACTACTGGGAGATCTACCACGGCCTCAACCCGACCTACGGCGGCGCCCGGCTGCTCGCCAAGGCGGGCGACACGCCCGACGGCGATCGCGCGGACCAGCATCCTGCGGGCAATGGATCGACCGACAACTGGATCATGGGCAACGATCCGACCTACGTCCTGAACCTCGGCCCCTCGGTCATGCCGCCCTACATCTGGCCGCTCGCCCGCAAGGAGAAGACGGGCCGGTGGACTTCGCCCGAGGGCGCATGGGTCTCCTACTCCTTCGACGACGCGGTCAAGACCGCGTTCTCCGACGGAGACGGCGGCTACATCATGGAGTGGGCCCACTACGACCTCGTGAACCGCCCGTGGCTCTCCGGCGACAAGTCCGCCGACTGCGACAAGGACGGCCTCAACAACCAGGAGGAGTCCTACAGCTTCTTCGCCAACGACCTCTGGAGCCACACCGACCCCTCGCCCTACTGGCTCACCGACATGAGCCAGACCGTCGGCTACTACGGCCAGAACGCGTCCCACGTGAACCTCTACTACCGGGCGTCCGACTACGGCGACGCTCTGATGTGGTGGTGGGCCGTTCCGTGGAACGGCGGCGTGGGCGAAGCCCCGCAGTACGTCTGGGACTTCGAGACGAACGAGGGCTACGACACCGACAACGACAACATCGGCGACCGCGAGGAGATGGCGAGCGTGAGCTCCCGCGGCAAGACCGACCCGCAGAACTTCGACAGCCCGGTCTCCCGCAAGGCGATGTACTTCGACGGCCACGCCGCGTGCCGCACGCAGCGCCCGTTCTTCCACGACCAGTACGCCCTCACCTCGCACACCGTCGAGTTCTGGGTCCGCCCGCACGGATATCCGCGGCCCGGCCGGATCGCGACGTTCATCCACCGTCCCGTCATGATGCCGGTGGACACGCTCTCCGGCTCCAAGGCCTGGGATATCCGCAACACGTTCCACATCTACATGGACGAGCTCGGCCGCGTGTTCGGCCAGGTGGACAACGACGGCATCGAGCAGGCGGCCAACAGCGCCGTCGTCATGAGCGCCGGTCGCCTCGTCCTCGACAAGTGGACCCACATCGCCATGGTGATGGATTCGCAGAGCGACGACCTCGCCCTCTACATCAACGGCGAGTTCGCCGGCCACGTCGCCTGCTCGCTCAAGCCGTGCACCGGCACCATCATGTCCTCGTCCTACCGCGAGTGGCTCACCTCCAGCGGAAACGGGCTCTCCACCTCGAGCTCCACGTCCGTCAACTTCGACTGGAGCCCCGCCCCGATCGTCGTCGGCGCCTTCGAGAGGAACCCGTGGGGCGTCGTCGGCGGCAAGCTCTGGGACATGACGGAGACGCAGTTCGACGAGAACCGCTTCTTCGACGGCTGGATCGACGAGATCCGCATCTGGGACCGCTGCCGCACCCAGTCCCAGATCATGAACGACATGACCAAGCGCTACACGGTCGCCGACATCGAGAAGATCAACCGGAAGCGCTGGCGCTGGGACAAGGACCACCTCTATGCGACGGACGCGGAGGCCAGCTTCCCGCAGAAGGTCCTCTACCACTACTCCTTCGACAACATGCCGGACGTCCGGCGCGACTCCGGCCGCGACGACGCGACGACGTTCTTCACCGACACCGATCCGGTGCCTCTGGGCTGGGATGTGAACGCGTCGATCCGCCCGGTCCCGTACGTCCCGTGGTGGTACCACGCCGACAACCGCACCACCGTCTACGCGACGGACTTCTCCTACGTCCCGTTCATCGAGAACACCGCGTCGCACCTGGCGCAGCGCCCGTCGCGCGACATCTCGGAGGTCGTCCCCGTCTACAATCCGGTCTCGCCGTCCGGCAACGAGGAGGACAACTGGGAGTTCCTCGGATACCGCTACCGCCGTTCCACGGACTGGTCCACCGAGAACCAGGCCGCCATCGAGATCGGCGGCTGGCAGTACGTCGACTTCCTCTACTATCCGACCAACGTCCTGGGCGAGAGAGGGCCGACCGACATCTCCTACTACGCCGCCCGCGAGGACTCGGGCCTCATCCCCGAGACCCTCCTCGTCAACACGATGAACCCCTACGGCGACGGCTACAACACCCACGTCCGGGGCTCCTACGAGTACAATCCGTGGAACTTCGGCGGCGAGCTCGACCGCTACGGCGTCTACGAGGGCGTCCCGATCCACTCCGACATGGTGCCGCTCCTCGACGCCGTGGCGGACATCGACGTCCCGATGTGGGACGGCGCCGGCCCGGGCTGGGACAACGCCTCCATCGACTCCGACGGCGACGGACTGCCCGACTGGTGGGAGATCGCCGTCGGCCTCGACCCGAACGACGCCTCCGGCTTCAACGGCGCCTACGGCGACCGCGACAACGACGGCCTCGACAACTGGGCCGAATACCTCGCCGGCACCGACCCCTTCGCCTTCGACACCGATTCGGACGGCTACTCCGACTACTACTCCCGTCCCGACGACCGCAGCCTCACCTACGGCGAGCTCTACGACGACGGCGACGGCATGGACAACGCCTGGGAGATCCTCCACGGCCTCGACCCCAACCGCTACGACGGCAACGTCGACTCCGACGACGACGGCTGGACCAACTGGGAGGAATACATGGCGGGGACGGATCCGACCCGTTCCGATCTGTTCCCGAAGCCGAAGTTCATCGCCACCTTCCATTACAACGGCGAGAACTGCTACGACGAGGTCGGCAATGCCGGCATCCCCCATATCGAGACGTACGCCGAGAAGACCGCCGGGGAAAACATGGGAGGCGCCTTTGACGGGCGGTATCGTTCCCAAAGCTACGAAGCGAACATTCCGGTGCAGAGCCGGACCGCCCCCGACACCTGGAAGATCGGGGTATCGGCCTCCGACTTCGACGTCAAGGTCGGCGGCATCGTCCATAACTTCTCCTGGATAGCCGATCTGGCGAGTTCGCCGGTCGGCGGCGATGCCACCATCTGGTGCTGGTACAATGCGGAGTTTGCCGAGCATGGCGTCACGCCCTACGAAATGGACCCGGACTATGGGATTGTCTTCGAAGACAAACCCACGAGCACGCTGGTTCTCCTGCACTACTCGACGGGACGCGTCTATGCCGAGGGAGCTGCGTCCGGCCCGGTCGCGGCCCAGTACACGGTCGCGGGACGCGCGTTCCCGTACACGGTGAACGGCCTGTACCGTCTTCCCACCGGAATCCACGACCACATGGTCTCGGGCTACAACCGCTTCCTCGGCTGGCTCGACCTGGACGGAAACAATGCCTGGACGCCCGGACTGGAGCCCATGGGCATTTCCATTCCTCGGCCCACCCTCGTGAGCTGGGATAGCGTCGAGACGACGATTCCTCTCACCGACGAGCTCTGGGACTTCCCGCGCGTCGGCTGGGCCGGCGCCGTCGATTCCATCACCAACATCGTCCCGACCGAGTACATCGTCACGTTCGACTACATCTCCGACATCTCGAAGGACGCGGACCAGGAGCAGGTCGTGACCAACATCACCGGCCGCTTCGCCTACGACGACTTCGACGGGGACGGCCTCGACTCCTACCAGGAGAATCTCGCGGGCACGGATTCGCGGAACGCGGACTCCGCCGGGAACGGTCGCCTCGACTACGACAGCCAGTCTGCGGCCGGCGCGCTCACCTGGGGCGAGCTCTACGACGACGGCGATCGCCTGCCCGCCAACTGGGAGATCTCCAACGGGACCGATCCGGAACGCTACGACGCGGAGGAGGACCCCGACGGCGACGGCTGGACCAACTACGAGGAGTATCTCGCCGGCACCAGGCCGAACTCCGCCACCGACTATCCGATCCCGTCCTTCGGCATCCGGTTCCTCTACAGCGGCGACTACGTCGGCTCCGCGGAAGGCGCCGCCAACCCGAAGGTCGCGACCTATTCCGAGCGCCGCAAGGGCACGTACCTGGACGGAAACGCCTCCAAGGGCATCTACATGGGCGGATCCCCGGACGGCCTCTACACGATGGGAGACTCCTACCTGGCGAACGGGCTCGTGTTCGGCGCGTCCGGAAGCCGGACCGTGGGCGTCGATACGTTCGCCGCCACGAAGCTTCCGTTCGGGAACATCGTCTCCGCGACGATCACCGTCCGCATGGACAACAACGATCCCGAGTCCGACGTGGTGCTCGCATCCACGGACCTCAACGACGAGATGCTCCAGTGCGCGTTCGATACGGACGGTTCCACCATCTGCGTCGAGAAGGAGGCCGGATACGTCCTCGCGCGCGGAACCTACGTAGGCAAGACCTTCTCGATCGAATACTCGGTCGACGGATACACCTATCCGATGGACGCCACCAAGTTCTTCCGCACGAAGGGCAACCATGCGGTCGGCGGCTACAACCGGTTCTTCGGATGGCTCGACGGCAACGGAAACGGCTCGTGGGACGACGGCGAGCCCGCCGGCCTCTCGCTCTACAACGCGACCCATGTCGGCCAGAACGCCTCGACCGCGACCATTCCGCTCACGGACGATCTCTTTGGCTTCCCGCGCCTCTCGTGGGGCGACGCGGTGGCCGGCATCGGAGGCGCCACGTCCGCGACGAACGGCAACGTGACCTCCTACAAGGTCTATATCTGGAACAGCTCCGGCGCCATCGTGGTGCCCGACGGCGGCATCGTCATCGAGGCTCCGCGCACGTTCATCCACGAGGGCGACTACATCGAGGCCGGCATCAAGGGCATCGATCTCGGATCGTCCAGGACGGACACCTACGACTGGTCCGTCGTCGCGGACAACGGCGCGGGCGAAGTCCTCGTCAAGGAGGGCGCGTTCCTCCAGTCCGTCGTCCCGAACGTCGGATCCCGCCGCACGATGAAGGCGGTCTCCCCGATCGCCGGATCCACGGTCTACGGGTCGCTCGTCGAGTTCAAGTGGGAGATGGACTGGCGCACCGAGGGCGTCACGTTCGAGATCAAGAAGGGCAGCACGACGGTTCTGAACAAGTATGTGCCGTTCCCCGTCCGCCACGGCAAAGTCACGGACGACGACTACTACTACACCTACATCCCGCAGCTGGAGGACGGCCGCAAGATCGTCGACCTGCCGGACGGCACCTACACCTACACGATCAAGGAGAACATCCGCTCCTCCGCCGTGACGCCCCAGAGCGTGACGGGGACGTTCATGATCGACAACGCGCAGGACGTCTCCCGCGTCCATGCGGCGATCACGGGCCACATCCACTACTATGGCCGCCTCGGCACCGACCTGGTGCCCGGAAAGGCCGTGGTGCAGGCCTACGCTCTCCCCTCCTCGGCGACGACCGGGCTTGGCATTTCCGGCATTCCGGTCGCCAAGGCGAAGGTCGCTTCGGACGGCTCCTTCGAGCTGCACGGCCTCTCCGCCGGCAAGTACGCCGTCATCGGATGGGTCGATTCGGACGCCGACGGACTCTTCGGCGACGGCGACACGCAGGGCTTCGGCTTCCTCGGCGGCTCCGCCGACCCGATCCAGCTTGCCGGCTGGTGTCCGCCCCTCGCCATCACGAACAACGCGACCACCCTGGAGGCGTGCGATCTGACGGACGTCCATGTGGTCCTGCGCGACCGCGACACGGACGGCGACGGCAAGCCCCAGCTCTACACCGGAACGGCCGCCCAGTGGAAGTCCGCGACGCTTCGCACGTTCCCGGCTTCGATTCCCGCCGGCTTCGACTGGATCACCACGTACCTGTTCTCCACGTCCAACGTGGCGACGGCCTCGACGGGCACGTCGACCATGGAGGGGAACCAGGTCCTGACCCGGAACCGCATCGTCGGCTCCGTCCTGGCGCCTCGGCTGTTCTTCCACGAGGAGGATCTCATCCATAGCCGCCAGTACACGTGGGACAACGAGAACAACGCGTGGATCGACCGCGGCGAAGTCGGCTATGGCTTCAACCTCGGCACGACCAACGCGATCGACGTTTCCTGGGTGGCCTACGCCTCGGACGGGTGGACCAGCCAGGGACTTGTCGCCGGATCGTTCCACGTCGGCGCCGGCACGGCCGCCGATCGTCGCACGATGAAGGCCCGCTATCCGACCCAGCTCACCAAGGTCCACGGCAACGTGGTCGAGTTCGAGTGGGAGATGGACCATCGCAACGCGGGCGTCATCTTCGACCTCTGGAAGGTCGAGGACGACGGATCCGAGACGCCGATCATCACCAACCGGACGATCGCCTTCCCGCTCTGCCACGGGAAGCCGGCCACATCGCTCGACTACTATTACACGGCGAAGCCCCAGATCGAGGACGGCAAGCGCTTCCTCGCCCTCGAGGACGGAACCTACCGCTACGCCATCACGGAGCGCACGCGCGTGAATCTTGAGGCGCTGCCCCTCAAGCAGACGGTCGGCGGATACTTCCAGCTCGACAACGAGGGCGAGAACCGCGGCCTCTACACCGCGTCCGGAAACATCCGGTACTACGGCAAGGTGATGAACAGGAAGGTCCTCGCGCGGCTCGGCACGGGCGCCGACGTGACCGCCGACCACCACCTCTCGACGACCGTCGATCCCGCGCTCGTCGCGGACCGCAAGGGCGCGCTCGGCGTCCTGCTCGTCCGCGCGAAGAGCGGGGACGAAACGGCGAACAACTGGTACGATCTGGACGGCGCGTCGACATGGGCCGAGGAGTTCTTCAACGATTCTGCCGCCGACGGCGTCTTCCACGCCTCCTCCACGACGAACGCGAACAGCACCGTGTGGTCCGGTTCGATCAACTACGAAACGGGCGAAATCGACCTCGTCTTTACCGGAAAGCCGGATGCCGGCTTCGACATCGTGCTCGTCGAAAAGACGTTCCCCGAGGAAGCCCCGCTGTACGTCCAGGCGTTCAAGATCGCCGACGGCGCCGGCACCAGCACGTCCGTCTCCGGCGTTCCCGCCGCCCAGTCGATCCGCAATTCGAAGGGATTCTTCGAGATCCAGAACCTCGTCGGCGGCACCTACGCCATCCTCGCGTTCCTCGATTCCAACGGCAACGGCTTCGCCGACGACTGGGAGACGCAGGGCGTCGCCGTCCAGACGGGCACCGTGAGCCCGAACATCGATCCCGGCGCCGCCCCGATCGTCGTTCGCGAAAACGTGACCGGGCTCATGATCGTCCTGCACGACCGCGACACGGACAACGACCTGCTGCCCGACGCGTGGGAGTACTGGCGCAACGGAAACCTCAACACCTCCGGCTACGACCGGACCGAAAGCTCCGCCGGCAATCTCTTCTGGTGGCAGGAGTACGCGGACGGCGTCCTCGACTCCGACCCGCGCACGCCCGACACGGACCTCGACGGCCTCACGGACGCGATGGAGATCCTCGTCACCGGCACCGACACGCACCTCCGGGACACGGACGGCGACGGCATCGGCGACCTCGAGGAGTTCCTCGCCGGCTCCGATCCGCTCGACGCCCAATCCAAGGCCCGTTACACGATCCCGGCCCTCGCGTTCGACGAAAACGGCGTCCCGTACGTCGACATCGCCTACCCGGCGCTCCGGCCCGGCGTGGTGCTGACCTACGAGCTGCAGCGCAAGCTCTCGCTCGGCGACGAGGACGCCTGGGAGACGGTCGCCGACCACGACGTGGCCAACACGGACGGCGCGGTCTACTACAGCCGCTACGACGGCGTGAACGACCACATGTCCGAGCCCGGCACGGCGCGCATGCTGCCCGCCGACCAGGCCGAGGGCGTCGACTTCACGACCGGCTTCTACCGCGTCAAGGTCTACGCCGACTACGGCAAGATGGTCGACAACGGCGACGGCACCTGGTCCTACTGGACCTGGGTGAAGTCGGATTCGTCCTCCTACGTGTTCCGCGAGGCCGCCCGCGGCAAGGGCACGCTCGTCCGCGACGCCGACGGCAACTGGAGCTTCGTCTCCGACGCCACCGGCAGGAAGGGCGTCCTGGTCCGCGACGAGGACGGCAACTGGTCCTTCCAGAACTAGCCGGAATCCTCAAAGGCGGGGGGGCCTGCGGCGTCAGCCGCAGGCCCCCTCCCTTTTGCGCGGAGCGCCGGTTGACGCGTTCCGGTCCCTCTGGTAGATTCCGGGGCATGGTTCCGCAGCCCGTTCTCCTTCCCATTCCCTGTCCAGCCTGCGGTCGGCCGGGGCGCGAGCTTTCGCCCTGCCCTTGGTGCGGCGAGCGCGTTCCGATCGCTCCGGGTACCCGCCGGGATCTTGTGCGACTGGCTGCCGGGCTTGCGCTCCTCGCGGCGGGT